>JGI994J12354_10005163_pt1 | contig 11341 bp, 3 predicted proteins | sample IntmicLarv3ML3BL_FD_12354 | JGI IMG/M metagenome (IMG submission 12354) | reverse complement strand
GTATTGGTTTCATTTGGTGCCACACTGACATTGCCCGGTATCGCAGGTATTGTACTTACGATGGGTATGGCGGTAGATGCCAACGTTATTATTTATGAACGTGTCAAAGAAGAAATACGAGCCGGAAAAGGACTGCGATTGGCAATTGCCGATGGTTACAAAAACGCTTATTCCGCTATTATCGACGGTAACTTAACAACTATTATTACCGGTTTGGTGTTAGCGTTTTCGGGTTCGGGTCCGGTAAAAGGCTTTGCAATTACTTTGATTATCGGTATTATCACTTCATTGTTTACTTCAATATTTATTACTCGTTTGTTGTTCGAAGCTCGTTTGAATCGCAACAAAAATATTACGTTCGACAATAAACTTACGCATAATTTCTTAGCTAATACAAAAATCGATTTCGTTAAAATTCGTAAATACGCTTACATTGCTTCTGCCACCGTTTGTATTATCGGAGCAGTTTCAATTTTCACCAAAGGCTTTACTTATGGTGTTGATTTTACCGGTGGTCGTACTTATGTAGTGCGTTTCGACCAACCTGTTTTAACCAACGATATTCGTACTTCTGTGATAGATATAATGGAAGGAAGTTCTACGGAAGTAAAACAATTTGGTAACGACAATCAAGTAAAAATTACTACTACTTTCGGCTTAACTGACGAAACACAAGCTGTTGACAGCATTTTATTTATTGCATTAGGCGATTTCTTTAAACAACCAATAACTTTCCCAGAATTTATTTCGACCTTAGAAAATCCCAATGGTATTATTAGTTCCGAAGTAGTTGGACCAACTATTGCAAGCGACATTAAACGCAACGCAGTGATTGCCGTATTTATTTCAATGATTGCGATTTTCTTGTATATCGCGGCACGTTTCCGCAATTGGTATTGGGGCTTGGGAGGTTTAATTTCGTTGGCGCACGACGCGTTAGTGGTTGTAGGATTTTTCTCGATTTTCTCGGGAATATTGCCTTTCAACTTAGATATTGACCAAACATTTATTGCGGCTATACTTACTGTGATTGGGTATTCTATCAACGATACGGTGGTTATCTTCGACCGGATTCGCGAATATCGCGTACTTTATCCGAAACAAGATATTCGCACAAATATCAATATGGCGTTAAATAGCACTTTGTCTCGTACGGTAAATACGGGCGGTACTACATTAGTTGTATTGCTTGCTATTGCCATATTTGGCGGCGAAGTTATTCGCGGATTTTCAGTAGCGTTGATTATTGGCGTTATCGTAGGTACTTACTCTTCGATATTTGTTGGTACACCTATCGTACTCGATATGTATCGCAAAAAATTGAGTAAAAAACAATAATTAAGTTATTATAAAATATTGAAAAGCCATTCTGTTACAGAATGGCTTTTTTGTTTTATAGAGTATTTATTTCCTTGTTAAAGTCGTTAAATACCATACGACAACCTTCTTTCGAGTTAATTAAAAGAAGTGATTAAAACAGCTTTATTTAAAAGACAATTATCATTCTTTGAAGTATTATTAATTGTGTGTTGTGTAGTTTTTAAAGAATGATTTAAAACTCGTTTAGCAAGTAGTTTTTATTTCTTTAAAAGGATTTATTTAATGAATGAAATCGTTGCAATTTTGCACAGAAAAAGAATTCCGTTGGCGCGGATTTGTAATCAAATCCACCCCCTTAATCCCCCGCCAGCGGGGGAAATTTTCAATTCTCCCCCTTTGGAGGGGGCAAGGGGGAGGAAAAAAACGACAAATATAAAATAAGAAAGGCACGAGTTACAAACTCGCGCCGACGAAAACTAAGGATTTTAGAAGAATAAATTTTCCCTTATTCCCAAACGCATCGGAGGCTGCCAAAAATTGGCAGCCTCCGATTATATAACCCCGAAAAAGTAGTCTTGTTTATTTTTATTTAACCTCTTTAGTCAAAGGCTCACTAAATAAAAACTCTACTCTACGGTTGAGTTGATGTTCTTCTTCCGTGCAGGTTACTCCCTTGAAACAGCTATTCACCAACTGTGCATAACCAAAGCCTTTGGTTTGGATACGACTCGGTGCAATACCGCGTTCTGTCATATAAGCCGCTACACTCCTCGCTCTTTGCAACGACAATACCGCGTTATACGCTTCCGAGCCGCGACTGTCCGTATGACCTGTCAGCAATACCGTTACGTGAGATTGACCTTTCATCATTTCTACCAACTCATCCAGCATCTCTTTCGCTTCTTCTCTCAAATAGTATTCATTGTAATCGAACAATACTTCGGCGCCCATGCTTACACGTTTAGGAACACCGAGTTCCATATATACCGAATATTCAGGACGAAGTTCTTTTGCCGATACGGGAATAATAACTATTTCTTCCGCTACCATCATCTTATGACTTGCCGTTACCGTCAACTGTTTGCCGCCTGTAAATGGTGCCGTCTCAAACTGTCCCGACACATTGGTATAATAAACTTGTTCGCTGCCTTTATCGTCTTTTACCGTTACTTTGGCTCCCGGAATGGCTACGCCTTTATTGTTCACCACTACGCCTGTCAATCGAGTGCGCATAGGTACTTTTACGACCATTTCTTTACTGTTGCCCGGAACCATTGTCAATTCCGACGGAGTGAAGGGTGATTTATTTACAGTAACCTTATATGATTTGCCCGGATATAATGACAGATTTTCCAATTTCTTGCCTGCCACTACCGAATAACGTAATATCGGTCCCGATAAATCTTCGCGGACACAGGTCATTTCCACAGCTATCGGTTCGCCCGACAAGCTGTCAACTACACTTACATTATAAGTGCTTCCTGCCAATGAAGTCAAAGTCGAAACTACATGATAAATATTGTCGTTTATCGCGATACTGCTGTCTTGCATCATCAATGGACGGTTACTTGCAAAATAGCCTTGCGTGCTCTTTTCGTAATAAACCAATCCAAAGTCATCGTAAACACTGTTGATCGGAGCACCAAGGTTCACCACTTCTCTGCTTGTATTAATCGGCAATTCTACACCGTAGATATCAAAGCCACCCATGCTTTCCGGTTGGTCTGAACTGAAATATAAATATTTGCCGTCTTTGCTTACGCTCGGAAATGCTTCGTTGTAAGAAGTGTTAATTTTACTGCCCAAGTTGCGAGGAACTCCCCAATTGTTGCCATCCCATTTGCTTACAAATATATCCATGCCACCAAAAGTGCCCGGCATATCCGAAGCAAAATAAAGATATTGTCCATCTTCGCTCATAAAGCCGTGTGCACAACTATAGTCTCTATTGTTGTAAGGAAAAGGATTGCCGTTACTCCATTTTTGTTTAGCCGCGTCATACTTAAAGGTATACAGTTCCAAACGGTGATTGAGGAATTTTTTTCCGCCTTGTTCTATTATCGTGCGTTTTTCCATATTATAGGTGACCACCATCGTTTGTCCGTCTGGGGTGATATAAATAGGACCTACATTATATTTACGTCCAAGTTCTTTGGCAAATACATTCACTTCCGAATATTGTCCCGTAGAATCTTTGCTGCTTTTATACAGCATATAATAGCCTGCCTGAGTGTAATCATCGGTACGACGAACCAAGTTCCAAGGGCGTGGTTCGGGACGGTTACTCATAAAATACAGGTTGCCGTCATGGTAAAAACCGCCGCAATCCGAAAAATTGCCGTTTACCGCCATCGGTGTCAGTTGATAATAGTCAGCATCTCTGTAAAACCGGCTGTCGTCTTCCTGTGCGCTAACCATTCCCATGCTTAACACAAAGAAAGATAATACCAAGACCAGTGTTTGTATACTACGTGTTTTCATATGGTTTTCTCCTTTGTTGATTATTGTGTTCATCTGTTTAGTCCTCCTTCGTTAAAATAAGCGGGGAGATACCACGCGTTTATTCCTGTAATCAAATGTATATGCTATCGAGATTTCATGCGAACCGCCCAACCATGAACGATCGGTGCTGTTCAGGTTAAAATCGTACGAATACATTACCCGTAACGATTTTGCTATTTGAATACCTGCTATCGCCGCAAAGGTTTTGTCCGAACGGTAATCGGCTCCCAACCATAAAGTACTCCATGCCAAACCCATTAACGATACATTATATTGAGGAGTGGCTCCTCCGGTAAGTTTTAACATCGCAGAAGGCATAATCGAAAAGTCGGGGCTCACATCATACATATAACCTCCTTGCAAATAATAAGTCCAATCCGAGATATCAAAGCGTTCGTTATATCCTTCGACAAAATCATTATTCAGCATGCGAGGAATCGAAAAGCCCAAGTAGAAATTATCCGTATAATAATAAGCACCAAAACCCGTATTAAAGATAACACCATTTTCCGCGGTATACAAGTAAGGGTCATTCAGATCCGCATTCTCCACCAAACGGTAACGAGGATCGTGATAACCCACTCCTCCTTGTAAGCCCAATGCCAAAATACCTCTGGATAATTGAATACGGTAAGCAAAATCAAAATAGCCTACGGTAATTTGGCTCGTTCCTATGCCTTCATTAGTCATTCCTATACCCAAACCAATTTTATTGTTGGCTAAAGGGGTATGCACGCAAAGTCCGTAAGTCATCGGAGCACCTTTAACTCCTACCCATTGCTGGCGAGTGATACCACTGATACTTAACGCTTCTTTCGAACCCGCATAAGCCGGATTTACGAAGAACTCATTGAACATATATTGGTTATATGTCGCCTCGTACTGGGCCTGTGCCGGGACTATATGTCCCAGCATCAGCGCCAATACTATCACTATCATTCCTATCGCACCCGGGCGACGGATTCTTCCTGTTGTTTTCATAGTATTTAATATATTCTTTATCATCTTTTATTCCTCCTTCTTTTAATATACAACTTCTACAAATCCTGTGTATATCCGGCCGGAGCCGTCGTTCAACGCTATCCTGTAGAAGTAAGTACCGCGTGGTACCATACCGCCGCCAAGAACCATATTGCCCTCCGGATAACAAGCCCATGGATTATTATTGCTGTAACCTGTTTTTTCGAATACCCTTGTTCCCCAACGGTTAACCACAGTTACATGGTTTTTCGGGAAGTTGTCGATATTCTTAATTACCCAGTAGTCGTTATATCCGTCTCCGTTAGGAGTAATCACTTCCGGAATAAACAAGTCGTGTTCGCCCACATGTACCGTTACTTTCGCATGATTTTCACTTTCACAACCAAATGCATTGAGCATCGTAATGTAGTAAGAAGTGGTTACATACAATATCGGAGTGGTGTAGAAACGTCCGTCTTGCAAGAAGTTCGTGTGTGCAGGATCGCCATACCAATGGAAAATACCGTTGATCGCCGTTTCTATCGTTAAGGTCGTTTGTTCACCTATCGAAAGAATCGTGTCGCCAGTGATATACAAGCTTGGTAAAATCGGTCGTTCATGTACGACTATATCAAATCGGTATGGTTTGCTGGTACACATTCCTTCCGGCATGCTCGCAACAACTTCTATTGTAGCTATCGCAGCATGGAAATTCGAAGGATTTTCTGTCGTAAACGAAGGTATTATATCTTTACCATAGCCCGACAATCCAATGTACGGTCCTGCTACTTGTGTCCAATAATAACTGTTTACATCATACTGATCTTTACGAAAATCGATTTCTATAGTTTCTTCTCCCGGACAATATTCTTGCGCAGGAATTACAGGTACAGACAAAGCAGGATAGATACGGATTGTGAATTTCACCGAATCGCTTTCGCAAATAGCGCCGTCTCCCTTAATGCCGTAGTAAGCTATTACGCCATATTCAGCTGCAATTACCGTCGTGCCTTTATTAACTGCCTTGAACGCCGGCATTTCATTCATGCCGCTTTCAGGTAAGCCGTTGATTACATCGCCGCTGAGGCGTGTCCATACGTAAGTAGCGTTTCTGTTATTGCCGTTGAAGACAAATACAGGTACTTGTTCTTCATCACAATAGGTAAGATCCGAAATCATTGATACTTCAGGTACAGGATTTACCGTAATCGTAAAGTTCATGCTTTCGCCTTCGCAATCCATGCCATTATAAGTATTGATCGGTGTTACTACTACATGACCTACTATCGGATTTTGCGTATTGTTCTTCGCTTTGAAGACAATCGCCGTACCCGTGCCTGCCGGTAAACCTATCGAAGGAATAGCATTCCAACGGTAGTCGGTTGCTCCACTCAAGGCTATCGTTACGTTTTCATCAGCACATACCGTAGTGTCGGCTATCGCATGCATCGCTACCGTCGGATTTACCGTAATGGTAAAGGTTACCGCAGTTCCTGTACATACTTTATCTTTATAGCGGTATTCCGGTGTTACGGTGATTGTTGCCGTAATCGGTGCCGTGGTCGTATTGATTGCTCTGAACGACGCTATATCGTTGCTTCCGCGTAATTGTAAACCGATATTTTTATCTACTTCCCAATTGTAAACCGTAGCTACTCCATTGAAGTAAACCGCTTCACTCATCGTGTTGTTACACAATACTTGATCTATAGGTTCAGTAACCTTCGGTTCCGGCAGTACATGAATCGGAATATAACCATCGTGCGATGTTCCTACCGCTCCGTTAGCATCCGTTACACTGGCTATACTGTAATAGTAAGTTTCCACAGTCGAGCCGGTATTTGTCGGTAAGGTGATAGGAACTCGTCTACGGAAGCCCGAAGTATTATTAATGGTAATCGTAGTATCCCATGCCGGACTGGCAGTATTGGTCAATACTACTGTCCAAGGTGCTTTTCCATACTCAATAGTGTAGATTTCCAATATCGTTGAGCCACCGCTGCATAATACATCGTCACCTAATAATTTCAAAGTACCAAGTGGCGTACGGCTTACCGTTACTGTTAATTCATAGATACTGGTACATCCATTATCCGTTACACTATATCGTACAATAGTAGTACCTTCTTCAAGCGCATCCAGAACGATAGCATCTCTGCTGCCATTCAACGCGGCTCCTACAATGGTCGGATCTAACGATACTACCGAAGAGTTCGCATTTGCACCACTAGTAATAGCTATATCCATTTGACTGCCTAATGCCATAGTTACAGCTGACGATTCCAAAGTCGCTTTCGGTAATGGTTTAATGCTGCCCGTTACTATCGCCGTATCCGTACAACCGTTATAGTTCATCGTAATTACATAAGTAATCGGTTGAACAGTTGTGCCGTCGTTGTATATCACTTCAGCAATATGGTCGCCCGTTCCTGTTGCACTGTGAGGTGTCACATTGCCATTGAACAAGCGTTCCCAAGTATAACTTGCCGCAGGAGTACTTGTAATGCCATATACCAACTCTTCGCCGCTACATAATGCAGCTATCGTAGTCGGACTGGTCAATGTCAATTTCGGACTTAAGGTTACTACCAAAGTGTCTTCTTTAGTACAACCATGAGCTGTGGCTACTACCGCGTAACGTACTGTTACAGGAGCATTGGTCAAATTGGTCAATACTTCACTGATTACTTCAGTTGTGCCGTTGCTTACAGCTTCTTGTACATTCGCATTCGGTAAACGTTCCCATGTGAAGGATGTGCCGTATACATTGCTTATCAATGTTGTGGTAAATTCCGCTTCACTGCAGGTCGACGCTGTCATGCCGCCATGCTCGTTGCTGATATCTATACGTGGGGATACCGTTACAGTGATATATTCTGTGTTGGTACATAATGCCGAGGCCAAGGTTACTACATAGCGTACATTGACAATACCGTTCGTATTGTTAGTTAGCTTATCTACTATATTACCTGTGCCGCTTAGCGGTGCTTCGTTGATGCCCAAGTTCTGTTCACGAACCCAAGTAATCACTGCTGCCGCTGTACTGCTGGTCAACGCATAGTGTACCGAATCGCCACTGCAAATGCTCAAATCTGCCGTGTTATCCAATACCGCTGCCGGTTGAATCGTTACCTTAAAGGTCTTCACCGCGCCCACACAGATATGATTAGCATAACTGTATTCAGGACGTACTTCATATTCGGCTACTATCGCTGTTGCTCCGGTATTTACCGCCAAGAAACTCGGAAATATACCATATCCGTTTTCAGGTAAACCTGTTACCGTCGACGGAGTTAAGCTGGTTCTTGTCCAAATATAATTTACATCACTTGCTATGTTGCTGGTAAATTCGTGTGCCGGTGTTTGCGTGTTATGACAGTATTCCATATCCATAACCGCATCCATAATAGGTGCCGGATTTACTACTATTCTGAAGTTTGCTACAGCTCCCGAACATTCTCTTCCCATAAAGGTGAATACCGGTGTTACTTCATAGTTGCCTACCAACGGAGCTACTCCCGTATTCGTTGCCGTAAAGGTCGGAATACTGTTCACACCGCTTGTTTGCAACAAGCCGAAGTCGTCTCCGCTTACACGGCGCCATTGATACTCTACCGTACCTGCAGGACCGCCCGTAAAGGTGTAAGCAGGTGCTGTGGCTCCATGACAATATACTTGTTGCGGTACAAAGTTTACCCAACTTGCCGGTAAGATATGGATAACAAATTCCATGACCGTACCTTGACATACATGACCGCCGTATACATATTCGGGTGTTACGCTTACTGTCGCATGACGAACAGTGTCGGTTGCATTAATTGACGTAAACGACGGAATAAACATACCGCTGCCATTGGTCAAACCGATAGCATCGCCGCTTACCGTCCAACGGTAGTTCGTAGCTACTCCATTCAAGGAAATAGAAGGTACCGTTCCTATACAATGTGCTTGGTCGGCTACCGGCTCTACCGAAGTGGTCGGTATAACCGTAATCGTGAAGCTCTTAGTCGAACCGAAGCATTCTTTTGTATTACTGTATACAGGTGTTACTGTAATCGTTGCTTCCAATACTCTGCCTGTGGTGTTGGTTACCGCATAAACACCAAAGTTACCCGTTTGAATACCTGAAGGTAAGCCAATAGCATCGCCGCTTGCTTCCCAACGATATTCCGTAGCAATACCCGTAAAGGTAATAGCCGTGGTGTTGGCATTGTTACATAATGTATAACTCGGTAAGGTATTGGTTACTTGAGGCAACGGATTTACCGTAATCGTAAAGGTACTGTCGCCGCCTACACAAGTTACGCCATTCAAACTGTATTCAGGTGTTACCGTAATCGTTACTACTTCCGGTGTCGCACTATTATGAGTCAAGGTGAAGGCAGGTAATTTATTGCCATCGCCCATGAAATCTATGCCTACTGCCTTATCGGCTGTCCAACGATAGTTCGTAGCTGCTCCCGTGAAGTAAACCACCTCATTCTTGCTGCCGTGACATACTTCTTGGTCTGCTATCGTATTTACCGTCGGTACAGGTAATACCGTTACTACAGGTCTGCCCTGATGTGCCGTACGTTCCGATCCTTCAGAATCGGTTACTTTCGTTACCGAATAAGTGTATTTCACATGTGTCAAACTTGTATTCGCAGGTAAGGTTACCGGAATAATTTTTGGCAATTCCATGATATCATGAATAGTATCGTACACAATATCGGCTGCTGTGCCCAAGTTATGATTAATCTCAATAAACCAAGGAGCTTTGCCGTTTTGAATGTTGGTAAGATACAATTCTGTCGTGCCTTCGCTACATACCGTGTTGGCGCCTATGATATCCAAAGTGGCCAATGGTGCTGCAGTTACAAATACCGGTATCACCAAAGTATTGATACAACCGGTGGCATTTTGTGTTTCATAAGTGAGTGTCGTGCTGCCCGGACTTACGGCTACAATCGTAATTGCACCCGTAGCGGTATTGAAGGTGGCTGTGGCTATATTAACGTCTGCCGAAACAATCGTTCCATTTACCATAGAAGCATCCGTAATCGTAATGATACGCGTTGCTCCCGCTGCCATCGTTACAGGTGATTCACTAACCGATATAACCGGTAGAGGATTCACTTGGAAACTAATGTCTTCCGTTAATTGGCAATTGTCCGAAGTGGTCATCGTGATATGATAGGTCACCGTTTCCGCTACATTGCTCAAGTTCACCAAGCGTTCGTTAATATTCGCACTGTTACCCGTGTTACTTACAGGATCAATGTTCACGTTGAACGCACGTTCCCAAGTGAAGCGTACACTTGCTAATGAGGTCGCTTGGTAAATGAAGTAGTCGCCGCTGCAAATATCTGCAGGCGTCAATGTACTGCTTAAACCTAATTTCGGTCCTACTACTACATTGATAGTGTCAATATTCGTACAACCATTCGCCGTCATCGTAATCGCATATTTCACCAATACAGGTGAAGGGGTGCTATTAGTTAAGGTTTCACTGATATCAGCTCCTGCCGTCTTTCCGGCAGCCGCTGCAGGGGTAATAGCCGCTACATTCACGCGTTGCCATTCAAAGGTCGTGCCTTTGGTTGCAGATGTCGAACGATAGGTAAAGGTTTCTCCACTGCAAATCTTGCCTGCATCTATTGCACTGCTCAATTCCGGTGTCGGATTAACGATCACTTTTACCGTTTGCTGATTATCACATCCGCCCGTGGCGTTCAACGTAAATTGATAACTTACCGTTACAGGATTCGCTGTCGTATTCGTCAATTTTTCATTGATGCCTACATTTACACCTGTTGTCGGTAATTCAAATATATGGTCATTGTCTAAGCGTTCCCATCCATAAGAAAGAGAAGCTGCCGGCACATTAAAGGTCGGTGCATAAACAAAGTTCGTTTCATTACATATCGGCGTCGGTGCCGCTGTGGTTAATTCCGGTTTAGGATTGACCGTTACATTCAAAGTGTCATAACTGGTACAACCTGCCGCCGTCATTTCTAAAATATAGTCAACAACTACCGGTAATCCTGTCGTATTGGTCAACAGTTCACGAATGCGCGCGCCGCTGCCGTTTGCCGTAGGATTGCTTACTCCCGATACCGCTGCACGACTCCATTTATAAGATACGCCCGATAAACTGTTTACCGCTTCGTATTCAAAATAAGTGCCGCTACATACGCTCAAGGTCGTTTCACTATATAATTCCGGTAAAGGTTTTACGGTTACTTCTATCGTTTGAACATCACTCGGACATGAAGCCGGTGCTGACGAAGTTAAGCGTACATAGTACGTGGTCGTTACTGCCGGTGCAATTTTGCCTGTAACAGGTAATAAACAGGTCTTGTCCGTATAGAAAGCAGCTACACTGCCTGCCGGACTTACTGCCGTTACATTCGCCGCCGTAAATTCGATACTGTCGCCTTGGCATATTGCCGCAGGTTCTATCACCATAAAGCTTGGTTTCGGATTGACTGTAATCGTATAGGTGTCGGCTACGCCCGGACAACTGTTCAAGGTCGTTACATAACGTGGGGTTACCGTGATAGTTGCTACCGTCGGT
>JGI994J12354_10005162_pt1 | contig 11341 bp, 8 predicted proteins | sample IntmicLarv3ML3BL_FD_12354 | JGI IMG/M metagenome (IMG submission 12354) | reverse complement strand
TCATGCCGCCCTCGGCGTGGCCGGTCAGCTTGTATCCCGTCACGCGTTCCACGGCTTCGGGGCTCCAATGGGTACGTACATCGGCAAAAACCTGTGCGCTGCCAGTCAACAAATGGCCCAACAGCATGGACATGCCGTTGAGATGATCGTTCTCGGTGGCCATGATGTAGGGCTGGCGAATGCCAGACCAATCAAAGGACGAATTGAGAATGGCCTCCATAAAATCGCCGTTGGTGTAGTGATCCGTCCACTGGCGTTGGCCCTGAAATCCGGCAGCGATGGCGTTGTGGCCCAAGGCCTCTTCCATGTGGCCCATGTCGGCCAGCTTGGGGTTGCCCACCATCAAATCCTGCGCGATGAGCGCCATTTTTACGCTGTCCGCCCACGCCTGTTGCTTGCGGGCGTCATCGTGACGCAGCTCGGGCGCCGTGGGGTCGCGCCCGATTTCAAACTTTTGGACAAACGCCATGGCCAGTTCGTAGGCCTCGTGATCATAAATGCCCAATTCCATGCGGCGCAAAAACTCAACAGATTCCACGCTTTCATACCGCATGCCGAAATATTGCTCCAGCATTTTGGCGTTGACCATAGAACCCGCAATGCCCATGGACACGTGCCCAATACCAAGGTAGCTTTTGCCTTTCATGGCCGCCACGGCCAGCCCGGCGCGCACAAAGCGTAGCAGCTTTTCGCGCACATCGGCCGGGACGGAGGCGTCGCTGGCGTCCTGCACATCCTTGCCGTAGATGGCAAAAGCCGGCAAGCCCTTTTGGTTGTGTGCCGACATCGCCGCCGCCAGATACACCGCGCCTGGCCGCTCGGTGCCATTAAACCCCCAAATGGCTTTGGGGATGGCAGCATCCATATCCATGGTCTCGCTGCCGTAGCACCAGCAGGGGGTGACGGTTAGCGAAACGCCCACGCCTGCGCGGGCAAATTGTTGGGCCGTTGCTGCCGCTTCGGCTACGCCGCCGATGGTGGTATCCGCGATGACGCATTCCACGGGCGAGCCGTCGCTGTGGCGTAGCTCGGTCTCAATCAAGGCTTTTGCCGCCAGCGCCATGCCCATGGTTTGGGCTTCCAACCCTTGACGCACGCCCAACCGGCCCTGCCGTCCGTCAATGACGGGGCGAATGCCCACCTTGGGCCATGCCTCCACAAAACGTTTCTGTGCTGATTGCTTTTGAAACTCATTGGCCTGAAACATAAAAAGCCTCCTATATTACCGTATTATCCGAACCGGTTTTTCTATTTTCAATATCATTCAGCATGGCCACTGCTTGCGCAACGAGGGTCTGCAACCGCTGTTGGGTGGCGCCAATCACCGTGATGCCGCAACGGTTTTGCGGAATCAATAGCTTATGTGCGGTGCTTTGGCCAATGGCCGTGGCCATGGCGGGGGATAGCTCGCCCATCAGCGCGTCGGCCACCACAATGCCCATCACGCCCATGATAACATCCACGCGCGCGACATTCACCACAATGGCACGTTCGCCGGTGGCACCCTCGTCGGCACCCGCCTTCAACATGCTGCCCGTGGCCACCGAATTGGTGCCCAGCGCCAGCACGTATTGATCGGGATTTTGTTGTTTGATAGCCTGCACCAAAAGACGGCCGATGCCGCCTCCCTGACCGTCGATGACTGCAATGCGCATGGGCAAAAATCCTTTTGTTGATTAAGATAAGCAAGGGTTAAAAACCCTCAATGCGTGCAAAGAAAATTCTTTTATTTGCGCATTAAAGATCCTTCAAAATATTTTGAAGTTCGTCACCCGCCCCCATCTGAGCCAGACGCTGCTGCTGATGGCGCAAAAGTTCTTGGAAATCCTCGCTTAACTCGGCCAAAATTTTGGACTGGTCAGGGCTACTCGGGGGTGTAGGTTGCTCGCCGGTTTCCACGATAGGGAAGGCCGTCGCGTATGCCTGGGGCATGGGTGGAGTCGTGGGCGCAAGGGGCTGCGATTGCGCGGGGCACGCTGTTTGCGCGGACTGCTCTACCCATGTGGTCTGCTCTGTTTGTGCGGGTTGTGTCGCTTGCATAGCCTGCGCTGCCTGCACAGCCCATTCCGCTTGCGCGGCGGCTTGTTCGACTTGATCAGATGCCGGGGCAAGGCCTTGCGGCATGCAAACCGGCTCTTCCCACGATGGTTGCCTCACGTGCGCGGTCGAGTGCGTGCCAATGGGTTCTTCCCACGACGGCTGAACCAGCGAGGACGTCAGCATTACCGGTGCGGTTTCGACAGACTCCAAAATCGGGTCGTCAAATGAGGGATAACCGCGGGGCGGCATGATATTCTGCGGCGCGTCCTGCGCGTCCGACGCTGGTACATCCCATCGAAGTTCTTCCGCCCGCAGCTCCGAAAAGGGCTCGGACGACAACGCTTCACAGGCTGGTTCCGTCGCATCAGGCTGCGCCTGAAGATCTTGCGCTTCCGTGGTTTGCACCGAAAATTCTTGTGCGCCAGCAGCTTGCGCCGAAAACTCCGGCGCTTCGACAACTTGCGCCGAAAGGGCCTGTGCCTCAGCGGTTTGCGCCAGATCATCCTGCGCCAGACCAGCTTGCGCCGAAAACTCCGGCGCTTCGGCAGCTTGCACCGAAAAAGCCTGCGTGTCAGCGGTTTGCGCCAGATCATCCTGCGCCAGACCAGCTTGCGCCGAAAACTCCGGCGCTTCGGCAACTTGCACCGAAAACTCCTGTGATCCAGTGTCCTTCGCGAAAAATCCTTGCGTTGTAGACTCATTTCGCGCATTCCCCGGGAAATACTCCCCGCCAAACGAACTCGCCAGCGCTTGCAGTAGGCCATCGACCCCTGCCAACTCCTCTTGCCCTGAATAATCGGCATCCGGCGCAGTGACGACGTCTTGGTCCACGCCTACCTGCAGTTGGAGGGTATCCAGCATTCCTTGTAGTTGACCGTGTAGTTGAATCATCATCTGCCCCACGCGCTGGTTGTCGGATTGAATGTGCACGGCCTGTTGACGCGCTTCGCCAAGGAGCGCGTCTACCTGTCGACGTGCGTCTTGCATAATGGCCTCGGTTTGTTCTTTGGTCTGGGCCAGCATTTGCTCGGACTTTCGTTGGGCTTGCGACTCAATCTCTGCGCGTTTCTGCTCGGCTAAAAGCAGCGCGCCAAAGATGGTTTCGCGCTGTTCAAAAAGGGGCAGGGCCTCCTCCTTCAATTGGTCATAGGCCATCTGCCAATGCTGCTGCTGCACGTGCGAATCCGCAACGGCTTTTTGCAGCTGCATCAAGCGTTGTTCATAGTCAAGGATGAGGGCGTCGGTTCGTGCTTTGTAATTCTTATTCGTAATCACGTGATTATCCCTTCATTGCGTCGAAAACCAATATCATGATCGAGGAGCGGTGCGTGTTTGCTTTTGCTGAGAACTGCAATGGGGTAGTGGCGTAGCCCTTACTCTTGCAAAAACCGCCGCGGGCGGGGATGACCGCTGAATCAGCCTTGAGGCGCGGCACCCGCCTTGCGGCAGGACAACAGACTTTGCTTTAATGAATAAAGCCTTTGCGATAAATCTACTTTGTATACGTGCGGGTTCTTAAGCCGAGTATACTCATCCCACAGGGTTTGCTTCTGCGCGTCGGCGTATTGGCAAATCTCTTGCAGGGTGGGTTGCGGCCCCACGCGCTGTCCCCCCTTGACGCAGGGGGCCAATAGGGGAGTGGCCGTGAAATTTTCCACCGTCATGCGCTTCCAAGTCTCAATGGGGTCAAACAGCTCAAGCGGTTGGCTTTGGTCAATCACCTCATCCGCCAGCGTAATTAAATCGGCCAGCGCCTTGCCGTTTGCGTCTTGAATGCGCCAAACCTGCTTGACGCCCGGGTTGGTCACCTTCACATGGCTGTCGCTCAGCTTGATGCAGGGGGTCATCGCACCGTCATTATCCACGGCCGCAAGCTTGTACACCCCGCCTAACGCGGGATGATCCAACGACGTAATCAGCCGCGTACCCACGCCCCACGTGTTGATGCTGGCGCCCTGGGCACGCAGGTCCCAAATCACTTCTTCGTCTAAATCGCCCGAGGCCACAATCTGCGCTTTGGGGAAACCCGCTTCATCCAGCATTTTTCTGGCTTTTTTGGAAAGATACGCCAAATCGCCCGAATCCAGCCGAATCCCCGTGGGCTCGTGGCCTTGTTCGCGCAATTCGCGAAAAACCTGAATCGCGTTGGGCAAACCGCTGCGCAGGGTGTCGTAGGTATCCACAAGCAGCAGACAGCCGTCAGGAAACGCCTCGGCATACGCGCGAAACGCTTCAATCTCACTGGCAAAGCTCATCACCCAACTGTGCGAGTGCGTCCCCCGAACCGGAATATTGAAGAGCTGTCCGGCCAGTACATTCGAGGTGGCTTGGCACCCGCCGATCATCGTGGCGCGCGCACCGTAGATGCCGGCATCCGGGCCTTGGGCGCGCCGCAAACCAAACTCCAACACGGCACCATCCCCGGCGGCATGGACTACCCGCGCGGCTTTGGTGGCGATCAGGGTTTGGTGGTTGATGATATTCAGCATCGCCGTTTCAATCAATTGCGCCTGCGGCAGCTTGGCCGTAACGCGCACCAAGGGCTCGCCCGGGAAACAAACCGTACCCTCCGGCATGGCGTCGATGTCGCCGTCAAAGTGAAAATCGCTGAGGTATTGTAAAAATGCTTCGTCAAACATGTGCAAGTCACGCAGATAGGCGATGTCGTCCGCGTCAAAACACAAGTTTTGCACGTAATCCAGCGCCTGCTCCAGCCCCGCCGCGATGCAATAGGCCGAGAACTCGTTGCTGCTACGAAAAAACAAATCAAAAACCGCAAGCTGATCTTGCTTTTGCTGGCGCAAATAACCATGCATCATGGTCAACTGGTACAGGTCGGTCAGCATGGATAGATTTCTCAAATGTTCGATCCTCGGTGTCAATGATTTTGGGTTGCTTTTATTCTTTTTCGCTGGGTTCGGGGTCAGCTTTCATCTCAGGCTCGACAGCAGCTTCGGCTTCTGCCAGCGTGGGTTCCAACGCCGATTCATACCCTTCCAAATCCTTCGGCGCGGGTTCGCTATCGCCCAATTCATCCGTTGGCTTTGCGTCTGCCAAGCAAAGCTCGGCGGGTTTTCCCCAGCGGCGTAGGCCGTACAGCCCAAACGCGGCGGCAATGATCATCAGGCAGCTGAGCAAGAAGGATACACGAAACGGCCCCAGCATCAGCGAGTCGCTGCGTAGGGGTTCGATTAGCGCGCGACCGGTGCCATAGAGAAGAAAGTACGCACACCCAATGGTGCCGGCCGGCATGCACATGCGGGGTTTGTCACTGCCGAGGTTGCGGCGGTCTTCCCAGCGGCTGTTGATTTTTCCGAAGAAACCAACGCCGAAAAAGATGCACAGCAGCAAGCCAAAGGTCAGCAGGTTCCACATGCTTTCATAAAAGAAGGTGGCTTGGTACCATTGCTCTTGTGCGTCGATATACACAGCAAGCGGAAAAAACTGCCATTTGGGGTTGGTAATCAGGTTGCCATACGCCTCTTGGTTGAAGAAATTGCCCCAGCGTCCAATGGCTTGGGCCAAAATCAACACCATGCCCCCGATATCCATCAAAGCCAGCAGGTTAATTTTGCGGATTTTGGCGAAAATTGCCGCCGCTGCCACCCCACCCAGCACGGCACCATAGATGGCCAGCCCGCCGTTCCAAATTTTGAATATGTCCAGGGGGTTGGCGATGTAGTAGTCCAGCGAGAACAGAACGTAATAAACCCGTGCGCCCACAATGCCGAAGGGCACGGCCAGCAAGGCAAAATCATAGATTGCGTCGGATTTTAGCCCGCGGTAGCGGCTGAGTCTGCTGGCCAAAAAAATCGCCAAAAACACAGCAGCCGCAATGACAATTCCATACCAATGGATGGAAAACCCTCCAATTTTGAAGGCGATCGAATGCTCTGGCAATTGACATCACTCCTTGGCCAGCAGTATACCAGAATTTCCCCCAAGGGTCAATCGCCAGTTTGTAAAAAAATCCGGCGAAACTCCGAAAACTTTTTTCAAAAATCGCGAAAAATGAGACCGGCAAACCTTGACAGGGCGACGCGATTGCGTTATACTACCAAATTGTACGGCTGTGCGCTCGTAGCTCAGTTGGATAGAGCAACGGCCTTCTAAGCCGTGGGCCGGGGGTTCAAATCCCTCCGGGCGCGCCACCAGCGCGATGCTGAACCAAATTCGCGCATTTGCTACGGTTTAAGCATTTCTTTCGTGGCCCGCGAATCGGCGGTTTTTTTCTCGCAACCACATGCATTGGGGTGTAGCCAAGCGGTAAGGCACGGGACTTTGACTCCCGCATTCGTAGGTTCAAATCCTGCCACCCCAGCCAAGCTAAAAGCTGCATTTTAAATCCCAACAAAGGTGATGAAATGTAGCTTTTTTATTGATATATATGCAAATAAAAAACACAAAGCTTATGGATAACGGAGGAATTAGAATTTATCCGTGTATGGGAAATGAGCACTCATCAATGTGGAAAATAGAAGATGGAGGAAATATGCACAGTACAAAAAAAGTTATATCAGTCAATAGCTTGACAAAAGACTATGGCAACAATCAGGGAGTTTTCGACATGTCATTCGATGTGAAACAAGGCGAGGTTTTCGGGTTTCTCGGACCGAATGGAGCGGGGAAAACTACGACTATGAGGAATTTGCTTGGCTTTATTAAAGGCGATACCGGAAATTGCAGCATTTTGAATTTGGATTGCTGGAAAAAGCCAAGTGAAATACAAAAACATATCGGATATGTTGCCGGTGAGATTGCTTTGCCTGACAGCATGAACGGGCAAAAGCTGATTGATCAGATTGCCAAAATGCGCGGGTGCAAATTAGAGCGGGCAGTTGAGCTTTGCGAATACTTCGACATAAACCCAAAAAATAAAATCAAGCGAATGAGCAAGGGTATGAAGCAAAAGGTCGCACTTGTTCTTGCGTTTATGCACGACCCGGAAATCATTCTTTTAGATGAGCCGACAAGCGGACTTGATCCGCTTATGCAGGAAAAATTCTGTGATTTAATACTCCTTGAAAAGAAACGCGGAAAGACAATTTTGTTAAGCAGCCATATTTTCAACGAGGTAGAGAAAACCTGCGACAGAGTTATGATTATCAAACAGGGCAGAATCATCACCGAAGTTGACATGAAGGATGTAGACAAGAAAAAACCCGAATTTGTTGTCACGAAATTCTCTCTCGAAAAATATTTTATGGACTTTTACAGAAAAGGATAAACACAATGAAAAAGCTTTTTTCATATCAGATAATCAAACAGAGCTTCAAAAGTGTCTGGATTTGGTGGCTGATTTCCATTGTCGTTACAGCGATAAACCTTTTTGCGTTTCCGACTTCGGCGGGAGCGAAAGACATTGATATGTTAGCCATGTTTGCCAGAGAAGGACTTGGCGGTAATGGGGTAATCTTTGTTACCATATGCGCCATTCTTTTTTCAAATGTTTTTCTTACAAGCGAGGTTGACAGAGGGACCTTGGCAATCACCTTGAACACACCCACAACAAGGCTGAAAATACTTTCTTCAAAAGCGGTGGTCTATATCATTTTTCTCGTTTCAATCAGTTGGCTTTCGGGCGTATTAGGTGCATTGTCGCCGATTATGCACGACATTACATTTGATTATGACAAATGGTGGACGATCATTGCATTGTGGTCGCTATACTCCTTTGCGGTAGGCGGTATAGCGTTTGCTATAGGTTGCTGGTTTAACAAAAGCAGATATACATTGGCAGTTACGGCTGCTGTTCTCGGCTTATTCTTCTTTATGAATATGTTTGCAATGATGGAAAGCCTTGAATTTTGCAAATATTTCACCTTACAGACGCTTTTTGATATGACCAAAATTATTAACGGAAAAAGCGTCATCACGGAAATGATAGTTCTTGCCGCCATCGCAATTCCGTTCTATGCGATTGGTGCAATAAAATTTCTAAAAAAAGACTTACCATTATAGGATTGCATGGGTATCAGGGGATTGGTTGACAAAGCAAATGCACGGAAAACGCTGTATTTCTGGCTATGAAGCGATTGGGAATCACTCGTAAAAAAACCAAAGAATACATTGAGAGAAATGAAGAAAGGCGAGAAACTTTTTTGCGAGCGGTGTCTGATATACCGCCTGAGTTATTGCATTATATTGACGAATCCGGGATAGACAACTTTTTGTATCGGCAGCATGGATATGCTCCCAGAGGCGTCTTGATACATTGAAAACTTTTGACTTGGTTGAAACAAAAACTTCGCCAAACTCTTCCTTTTGGGATGCGCTCGTAGACTGTTTTTAACTTGATTGACTATAATAGAGAATAAATAAGAGAAGAGGTGTACTAATTCGTGCGTAGTGATGTTGAAAAACTTATTAAATTGTTTAAAGTGAAAACGTTTGGTAATATGAAAAATCTTGAAATGCTCGAATTTGAAATCATGCCGCACGAAAAGCTGTTGTACATAGCACCAACAAATATTAAAATAAGAAATAAGCTATATGCAAAAGAGGAAAAATTCCCCGGCACTTTGTTTATTTCTGATTTGCGCATATTATTTCGTTATGCAATACGTAAAATTGAACTCAGAGAATTTCCTTTGTTGGAAATACACTCAATTGCATCGAATGGTAACGGTATATCCGGTGGCAATGTGTCATTTTGCACTAAAAACGAGCGTGTGGATTTTCTTGTATCTTATAAAAAAGAAATTTTCACTATGCTTGAAACATCTCTTTTACGGGAGGTGGAGCAGGCTGTCAAAAAGTTTAATAACAATGAATCAGTTTACGATCCTAAAAAGGAGTACATTGTTGTTGACTGCCCCAATTGCGGCGCATTAAATATCTTGAAAAAAGATATTATTCGTGCGTGCGAATATTGCGGTCAACCTCAGAGTTTAACCTAAAACCAGATTTCTGTACTAAACGCAACTTGTTAATTGCCTTTAAACCGTTGATATTACTGACTTTTAACGCAAGTGGTGTTACTACTACTCCGACCATGTATAGTTGTCACGATTGAGACAATTTGATTAGGCAAAAAACCTCTTGATTCAAGGGGCTTCTTGCTGTTTTAGGGCAAAATCCGGTGCTGTTTTTGCGATTTTTGGGTGAAAATACAGCTAGTCCTATATTACGATGCTGTCATTGCGGGGTTGTATCACGTGGCTTGTACACATACAACAAGCCCGGATACGGCTTTTGCACGTATCCGGGCTTGCGTTTGTTTGGGGCTGCTACTGTGAGGCCTTTACGCGGGCTTATTGCCCGGCGGCTTTGCGAATCATCTTCCACCGCGTGATCAAGATCAGGACGGCAGAACCCAGCAACAGGGCGAGCAGCGGCTCAATGCGGATGTCGCCGGTGTGGGGCGAGATTGATTCGTCGGCAGGGGTGTCTGTCGGCGGGGCTTCCTTGTGCTCGTCGGCAGGGACGTCTGCCAGAGGGGCTTCTTTGTACTCATTGTCAAAAATCAGGTGCTCGGCTTGGACGGTTTTGCCGTCGACTGTTCGGGTGATGTACTGGCCGATTGCAAGTGTACCGTCGCCGTTGTCCGCAACCGTTAGCTTGACGGTGTAGGTTGATCCGTCGTACGTGTAGCCGTCTTGGGCATCATTCAACTCGGAAAAGATGTAAAAGAACTCTTTTCCCACATCAAGATGGGTGAACGACAGACCCGGGAAGACGATGTTGCCGTCGCCGTCATTCAGCGCCAGCAGCGGGTCGCCGACCGGCTGGCCATTATTCTGTACGGGTTGCAGGTAGAAGGTGAAATGAGCGGGCCTGAGCGCCTTGCCGGTCAAGGTGGTTTTCACCGTGAAGTCCAGTGTTCCTTGCGCTTGGTAGCTGTTGGAAAACACGAACTGATCCATGCCGAGTTCCTCAGTGAGCGATGTTTGTGTAGCGGTGAGGGTGCCATCGCCATTGTCAGTAATCTCAATTTTGAAGGCGAAGGAACCAGAATCATAGGTGTAGCCGGGAGCTTTGTCGTCTACCTCGGTGATCAGATAGTAGTAGGTTTTGCCGATATCTGCATGAGTGAAGACGAGGGGGGCGAATGAAGCGGCGTCACCGAGGTTCCTGACGGTTTCGACAATCACAGCATTACTGCCGTCGGCGTTGGTGCGGCTGAGCACAAAGGAAAATTGATCATCCTCCAGTGTGCGGCCCGTAAGGATTTTCTTGACGGCGACGGCTGAAGTCACATCGACGGTTGTGTACACGTTATCAAACACGATTTTATCAGGCGAGGTCACATCTGTATCCGCACCATTCAGGGTTTTGGTAATTCGGGTGATTTGAACATCCAATGTACCGTCGTGGTTGTCGGTGATGGTCACGGTCAGGGTGAAGACGGAGGCATCGAAGGTGTAGCCGCCCGGCAGTACGCCGGGAGCGTTTTCGCTGATGGTATAGGTTCTGACGCCGATATCATCCACATCGTAGGTTAGGGTGTCAAAGGAAACACTACCGTTTTGGGCGTTGGTCTTGGTTTGAAGGGTGGTGTCGCCTTGCTTGAGGGCAAAGGAAAACTGCTCGTCGGCCAGCGCGTGGCCGGTCAGAATCTTGGCGGCGCTAAGATCCAGCGTGCCGGTTGCCGCGTAGGCGTTGGTGAAGGTCGGCAGCCCATCGATGGGCTCGCCGCCAAAGAGAATGGTTTGCGTTGCGGTGAGGGTGCCGTCGTGGTTGTCGGTGATTTGGCGATGCTCACGGTAAAGACACCGGCGTCGTAGGTGTATCCGGGGGCACCGTCGTTGACTTCGGTTACCAAGTAATAGTAGGTTTTGCCGATATCCGCATGGACAAATGTGAGGGGGGTGAAGGCCACACTGCCGTCGGCGTTGTTGGTGACGGTCTCAATCAGCCCGGTGGGTGTGCCGTCGGCGGTCGCGGCGGACAGTGTGAAGGAAAATTGCTCGTCGGCCAGCGCGTGCTTGTTGAGAACCTTTTGCGCGGATATGACCGAGGTGATGTCAGTCGTTGTGTACACGTTGCTAAACACAATTTTATCCGGCGAGGTCACATCTGTATCCGCACCATTCAGGGTTTTGGTAATTCGGGTGATTTGAACATCCAATGTACCGTCGTGGTTGTCGGTGATGGTCACGGTCAGGGTGAAGACGGAGGCGTCGAAGGTGTAGCCGCCCGGCAGTACGCCGGGAGCGTTTTCGCTGATGGTATAGGTTTTGACGCCGATATCATCCACGTCGTAGGTTAGGGTGTCAAAGGAAACACTACCGTTTTGGGCGTTGGTCTTGGTTTGAAGGGTGGTGTCGCCTTGCTTGAGGGCAAAGGAAAACTGCTCGTC
>JGI994J12354_10005161_pt1 | contig 11341 bp, 12 predicted proteins | sample IntmicLarv3ML3BL_FD_12354 | JGI IMG/M metagenome (IMG submission 12354) | reverse complement strand
ATTGACAAAGGTTGTCGATGTATCAAGTAAAATGAATACCGGAGCCAAATATGATAGTAAGGCATTTAAGAAGTCAGTAGGATTGAATGGTGTAGGTATTAAAGCAGTAAATGCTTTGAGTAGCTATTTTATGATTGAAAGTTTCCGGGATAAAGAAGCTAAGAAAGTAGAATACAAGGAAGCTAAAATAACAAGCAACTCGGATATTATACCAACGAAAGAAAGGAATGGTACGTTAATATCCTTTATTCCCGACAAAGAGATATTTCAAAATTATGAGTACAGAGATGAGTTTATAGAGAACCTGATAAAAAACTATGTATTTCTCAACTCAGGGCTTACAATAAACTATAACGGTAAAAGTTTTTATTCTGAAAACGGACTTGTTGACTTACTAAATGAAAACATGACATCGGAGCCGCTCTACCCTATTATACATTTGAAAAGTGATGATATAGAAGTTGTAATAACTCATAGTAACCAATATGGCGAAGAGTATTATTCATTTGTAAACGGACAGCATACCACACAAGGAGGTACACATCTTACTACATTTCGCGAATCGCTTAGTCGTACAGTGAAAGAGTATTATAACAAAAACTTTGAATATACAGATATACGTGCAGGCGTAACAGCCGCAATAAGTGTAAAAGTGGAAGAGCCTGTTTTCGAGAGCCAGACAAAGACAAAATTAGGTTCAAAAGACATGGGTCCGGATGGCCCGTCAATAGGAAAGTTTATAGGTGATTTCATTAAAAAAGAACTCGATAATTATCTGCATAAATACTCCGAAACATCAGATATATTACTAAAAAAGATACTCGAATCTGAAAAAGAGCGTAAAGCTATTGCAGGAGTAACAAAGCTTGCACGCGAACGAGCAAAGAAAGCAAACATAAATAACCGTAAATTGCGTGATTGCCGTATTCACTTAAGTGATTTCAAAAATGACGACAGGGAAAACTCATGTATATTCATAACAGAGGGAGACTCTGCAAGCGGCTCTATAACAAAAAGCCGCGACCCTAATCTGCAAGCTGTTTTCAGTTTGCGCGGAAAACCCTTAAACAGTTTTGGGTTAACTAAAAAGATAGTTTACGAGAATGAGGAATTTAACCTGTTACAAGCTGCACTGAATATTGAAGACGGGTTGGACGGGTTACGGTATAATAAAGTTATCATAGCGACTGATGCCGATGTTGACGGAATGCATATTCGTTTATTGTTAATAACATTCTTATTGCAGTTTTTCCCCGATTTGATAAAGAAGAATCATGTATATATACTGCAAACACCTTTATTTCGTGTGAGGAATAAACAAAAAACTATTTATTGCTACTCAGAGGAAGAAAAGCAATCGGCAATGAGTAAGCTTGGTAAAAATCCCGAAATAACCCGATTCAAAGGGCTTGGTGAAATATCACCCGACGAATTCAGGCATTTTATAGGTAAAGATATGCGTTTAGACCCTGTAAAAATGAAAAAGGAAGACGTGATAAAGGAAATGCTCGAATTCTATATGGGTAAAAACACATCTGACAGACAAAATTTCATAATAGATAACCTTGTAGTAGAAGAGGATTTAGTTGGCGCATAAATAAACTAAATATGAAAAAAATAGCACTATTCTCAGGTACATTTGACCCTTTTACTATCGGACACTACGCCCTGATAAAACGGGCATTTTGTTTTACAGACGAGATAATAATAGCTATCGGAATAAATCCGGATAAAAAGACTCTTTTTTCCTTAGAAGAACGCATAAATAACATAAAACTTCTATATGAAGAAGAACCGAGAGTAAAAGTGATGTCTTATGACACTTTAACTATAGACTTCGCTAAGAAACTAAATGTAGATTTTATTCTACGTGGTATAAGAAATATAAGTGATTTTGAATACGAAAAAAACATGGCCGATGCTAACAAAAAACTATCGGGTATAGAGACAGTATTTATATTTTCCGAGCCAGAGTATGGATACATAAGTTCGAGCCTCGTACGTGAACTTATACGCTATAAAAAAGATACATCAAACTTAATCCCTAATAAAAAATGAAAAGAACATTATTAACTCTTATATGTATATTGACATGTAACTTCATAAATTCTCAAAATCAGGAAGACAGGAGTAATATGAATAAATTGGGAATGGCATATTCCGCAATAACACAACTATACGTTGATGAAACCAACAATAAAAAGGTTGTAGAAGATGCTATTAACGCTATGCTCGAAAAGTTAGACCCCCACTCTTCTTATACAAATGCAGAAGAAACACGAAAAATGAATGAACCGTTAGAGGCTAATTTTGACGGTATAGGCATACAATTCAATATGCTCGAAGACACTCTATATGTTATACAAGTTATTTCCGGTGGTCCGTCAGAAAAAGTAGGGCTTATAGCCGGCGACCGCATTATAATGGTTGATGATACAATCATTGCAGGTGTAAAAATGCATAATACAGATATAATGAAGCTTATAAGAGGCAAGAAAGGTACCGAAGTAACTATAAACGTAAAACGTGGTTCAATGCCCGACTTACTCAAATTCAAAATAATACGTGATGTAATACCTGTCTATAGTATTGATGCTACATATATGGCAGATTCAAAAACAGGTTATATACGTTTAAGCAGGTTTGCTGCCTCCTCGTTGGAAGAGTTTGAAAAAGCATTGCTGCAACTGAAAGAACAAGGTATGGAAAACCTTATCTTAGACTTACAAAGTAACGGAGGAGGATATTTACACATAGCTTTTGCATTGGCCGACCAGTTTCTTGACGAGGGTAAATTGGTTGTTTATACTCAGGGTAATAAATTGAAACGCACAGATGCAATAGCAACAAAAAAAGGATTGTTTGAAAAAGGAAAAGTAGTAATACTTGTTGATGAATATTCAGCCTCTGCAAGTGAGATTGTTTCGGGAGCTGTACAAGACTGGGACAGAGGAGTGATAGTAGGACGCCGCACGTTTGGAAAAGGGCTCGTACAAAGGCCTATAGACCTTCCTGACAGTTCTATGATACGTCTTACCGTAGCACGATATTATACTCCTTCGGGACGCAATATTCAAAAACCTTATGAAAATGGTGATATTGATGCTTATAATCATGATTTAATAGACCGATATAACAAGGGAGAATTAATGAATGCAGACAGCATACATTTCCCGGATTCAATGAAATATAACACTCTTGTATCAAACCGTATCGTTTATGGTGGTGGAGGTATAATGCCCGATGTATTCATTCCTGTTGATTCTACCCGCAATACTAACTATCATTCCAGACTTGTAAGGTATGGCCTTGTTAATCGTATAGCTATGAGTTATATTGATAAAAACAGGACAGAATTAAAAAGCAAGTATTCTAATATGGATAAATACAAAGGAAGTTTTGAAGTAACAGAGGATATATTACAGGAACTTATAGAAATGGCGGAAAAGGAGAAAATAGAATTCAATGAAGAACAATTCAATAAGTCCAAAGAATTTATAGCACTTCAGATAAAAGCACTCATAGCACGTGATTTATTCGAGATGAGCGAATATTTCCAAATAGTAAACGATAAGAACAACAGTTATATTGAAGCTATCAATATAATAAATGACGATGAGCGCTATTACAAAATTATAAACGGCAAATAACCTTTATCAACAATCAACATTATAATTATATTATATATCTATATTTAGAAGTCTATATAAAATAATGAAGATAATATCCTGTTGAAATGGTTTATAATTTTTAATGGAAATATTTGCACAGTAAGTTACTATAGTATGGAATCTACTTCTTACGAATATATAAACACTTTTTTTAGCTTTAATTATTTGATAATTAATAGCATTTTATAGTTTATCAACATACTGTTGATAAGTGTGTGTATGGATAATTTACTGAATATATGATACAGTTTTCATGTGAAAAGAGACAATAAAAATAATAGGTAAAAGATTACTTTTTTATTTTGAGAATTGAAAATAGCAGCTGTATATAAATATCTCCGTAATTATAAAATTTATTTTTTACTATTTATCAACATTGAATTTACAAGAAGTTGACAATTAATTGTTATTATTGTTTAGATATTTTTTATGAATGAATGGGCGGATGATATACTATAGAGATAACTTTGATTTATTAGATTTTAGAATATGGCTATTAGGAAATTCAATCAGACCTAGTTCTACATACTTCTTTGCTTTTTCCAGATTGTTTTGCTTAATATAGTAATTTGTAAGTAGCTCATAGCTTTCCTGTTTTCCCCACGATGGCAAATATGGATTGCTGATTTTCTGAGCAGGAAGAGAAATTGCTTTTAGAGCATATTTTTCAATACTTTTACCTCCTCCGTAACTTTCCGGGGTGTAATAATCATTGTTAGCTAATACATAATATGCTCTTAGGTTATTTTTATCAAGTTCAACAGCTTGCTCAATATAGGTTGTAGCATCTTTAGATGCCTGAACCACTTCTGGAAATTCCAGAAGCTGACAAGAGAAACTTTTAAGCATTGATAATAATGTATAATCTTCTGAGTTCTTATTTTTAATTGATTCCAATACCTTTATTCCATTTGTTAATGCAACTTTAGAATTCGTTCTATCAGAATTTTTTAGGTAATAAATGCTATTATAATACAGAGCATAACCTTTCCAATACAAAAATAAAGAGTTTTTATTATTTTCATAAGAAGAGGACAGGTCATCAATAATAGACGTTATTTTAGAGTTACTTTGATCAGCGAATGAACTCATAAATGCATTAATGATCTTTTCTTGAATATTAGTAAGATCTATAACATTATTACTTTTTACTGATTCTGTAAAATTAGAACTCGCTGTAGTTGGTGTTGAAATTGCTATTAGCGCAATTAATGCAATAATTAAATTTTTCATATTGTTTTAATTAAAAATTGTTATATATGATTAGTTGTTATAAATGTAAATATATTTTTATGTCTTCAATGTATTGTTTAAAGGCTATTTGGCCTTGCTGTGTCATACTGCAAACGGTGCGTGGGCGCTTTCCTACAAATTCCTTCTTAATTACTATGTAGTTTGCTTTTTGTAGTTTATCCAGCTGAGCACTAAGATTGCCAGCAGTAGCATTACAAATATCCTGCAGATATGTAAAATCTGCTTCTGCCACACTCAAAAGAACAGACATTATCGCTAGCCTTAGCTCAGAGTGAAGCAAAGGATCTAATTCTTTTAATATCATTTTGTTTTATATTTTAATATCAATCCTGGGATAATGAGGCAAGTTAAAGACCATAGAGCGTATGCTATTGGTATAATGTGGGGAATACGCAATTGGGTAAAAAAAGAAATAGCAAAACCCACAATTCCGGCAATAATAATGTATTTAGAGTTTAGTATTACTCCTGAGACGGATATACCTATTGATACTATAATGATTTCAACAATAGGAATAATACTAAAAAAAGAGCCAACGCTGAAAATCAAAAACTCACTTGCGAAGTGGTTTATTAGAATTATGATTATAGGTGTTGATATGCAAAGTACTCCACAAACACCCCATGTCAATTTCAATAATTTGTCCATGTGTGTAAATACCTTTTCGTTTTTGGTTATAGCTTTATTCCATATATAACCAAACACTGGGATAAAGAACCATACAAAATTTATAGGCATATTTGTAGTCATTATATCTAATACTACATAAATTAGAGAAACAGCTAAAATAGATACGCCCCACACTATAAATTGATTACCGTTTCCCACTCCTATATTCTGCTGCGTGTTTCTTATCATACGAATGATAAGCTCTAAACTTTCTTTCTCGTTTAATCTTTTCTCGGTCATAGTTTTATTGTTTTTCAAAGTGAAACATATTATTATATAAAGTACTTTATTTTATAAAGCAAAGATAGATAAAAGAAATATTCAATACAAATTATTTTATAGAAATATCAAAAATGACCCCACTTATCAGGATACTTGAGGGTCAAAATTAAATAAATTTCAGTGGGCAAACCTGTTTTGGATTAAGGGGTCAACACACATAGTTTTTCCACTAAGTATACGGGAGCCGTCAGGTTGCTCTTTTATATTTATAAATACTGTGTTCTCAGGTAATAATTCCTGTATCTTTTCAGGCCATTCTATGAAGCACATTGCACCACTGTAGAAATAATCTTCAGTGCCTATATCATATGCTTCGCTTATTTTATTAATGCGATAGAAATCAAAATGATAAATTAATTCATTTGTAGCACCGTTTCTGTATTCATTAATGATAGAAAATGTAGGGCTGTTTATTACATCTTCTATTCCCAACTCTTCACATACGGCTTTTATAAACGTGGTTTTACCTGCACCCATACTGCCTTCAAAAGCAAACACTGTATTATCGTTCATTATAGATATGAATTGCGCAGCCGCTTCACGTATATTTTCTATTTTATCTATTATAATTTCTTTCATAAGAATGGGTTTATTTAGGTTGTAAAGTTATTATGGGAATCAACATTTCTTCTAAAGAAATACCTCCGTGCTGGAATGTATTCTTATAATACGAAACATAGTAATTGTAATTATTAGGATAGGCAAAAAACGACTCGTTAAGCGCAAATATATATCTCGTACTTAAGTTAGGAGACGGTAATCCTGCTTTTCCAGGTTCTTTTATTTCATACACTTCTTTATAGTTGTAGTCCATATTCTTACCCAGTTTATACCTTAGATTTGTATTTGTATTTTTATCACCTACTATTTTTACAGGATTATCTACGCGTATAGTTCCATGGTCTGTGGTAAGTATTATTTTATATCCTTTGCTTGCTATCTGTTTGAATAGTTCGAGTGTTGTTGAATGTTGAAACCATGACTTGGTAAGACTTCTGTAAGCAGCTTCGCTTTGAGCAAGTTCACGTATCATTTTACTTTCGGTACGCGCATGCGACAGCATATCAACAAAGTTTATAACTATAACATTGAGTTGATTTTCAGAAAGGTTGGATATATTATATAATAACTTCTCGCCATATAACGAATCGTATATTTTATTATAAGAAAATGTATATTTCTTCCTGAATCTTTCTATTTGTGTTTTTATAAGAGGCTCTTCATTTATATTTTTTCCTTCTTCACTCTCTTCATCAATCCAAAGTTCCGGAAACATTTCTTCTATCTGCACCGGCATAAGCCCTGAAAAAATAGAGTTTCTGGCATACTGTGTTGCCGTTGGTAATATACTATAATACAAATCTTCATCAAAAGTAAAGTATTCACTTAATAGACTTTTAACAGTGTGCCATTGGTCGAGACGGAAGTTATCTATCAGTATGAAAAAAACCTTTTCGTTATTGTCAAGTGTTGGGAATATCTTTCTTTTAAATAAGTCCGGACTCATTAATGGTCTTTCATTAGTATTTTGAATCCAGTCTATATAATTCTTTTTAACGAACTTTCCGAATGCATTGTTTGCTTCTTTTTTCTGCATCTTAAGCAGATTCTGCATCTCAACCTGACCTTCTTCGAGGGTAAGTTCCCAATAGATTATTTTCTTATATATTTCTATCCAGTCGCCGGTAGAATTTGCATCATTTATCTGCGTACCTATACGGCTGAACTCGTGCTGATAATTTGTAGTGGTAGTTTCGTTTATTATGTAATTCTTATGGACATTCCTCTTTATTGAGATGAATAGTTGATTGGGATTTACAGGTTTAATAAGATAATCTGCTATTTTATTGCCTATAGCTTGATTCATAATACTCTCTTCCTCACTTTTAGTAACCATAACAACAGGAACGTCAGGATTTATCTGTTTTATCTGCGTCAATGTTTCGAGGCCACTCAATCCGGGCATATTTTCATCTAAAAATATTATATCAAAAGCCTGTTCCTTACAACAATCTATTGCATCCTGGCCACTTATCACGGGAGTTACTTCATATCCTTTATCTTCTAAAAAAAGAATGTGAGGTTTCAATAAATCTATCTCATCATCAGCCCAAAGAATTTTGTCTTTTCTCATCTTATTAATGCTCTGTTTATATATGAATTAAACGATATTAATTACATTTTTATTGTATTTACTCGCTTGTTATTTTCTGAATGTCCTCCAGTGTAAAATTACCTAATATTTGAATAGCTACAAAATCGTCGTCATTATTTACGAGCATGACTAATTCTTTTATGATATCCCCACTCTTTTTGGCATTAAAAGTTACATTGGATTTACCGTCTTTGATACGCATCAGTTCTTCAAAGCTTTTGTCTTTACCTGCTACGGTTTTGAACTCCGAATACATTTTGTCTTTTGTATTTTTTTTGTCGGAAGTTATTATAAGTAAAGATTCAATTTTTGGTATGATATTTTTAATATCAACATTACCTGTACTTATATTTCCGGGTATCAGCTTGAACATTGCTTTTGATATGTTTACTACAGTTACGTCGTCTTCGTCTTCATATTTTTCGAATAAACCGCTGAATGTATTGTTCTGAGCGCCAATAAGGCTACTGCTTAATATGCATATTATGATTAATAAATATTTTGTTTTCATATGATTAATATTGTTAGTTTAATTTGAAATTTTCATTAAGTAATTCGTTTGTTTTATCTACCCCTTCTTTTACTTTTTCTAAAGAAGAAAGCCCCTTGTTTAGTTTATTGGAAACGAGCACTAATGCCATTTCGGCTGCTATAGCTGCTTCTTCCGGATTTGTATATGTATCATCGGCAAACGGCTTGTTGTTGATAGCAAAAAACAAACCTATACAAAGTAGCGATACTGCGGCAACACTTGAAATAGTAGTGAATATTTTTCGTCTTTTTGTATTGAAGAAAATATTCTTGTCTCGTTTATGTTCTGTTGCAGCGATATGTTTGTCGATAACATTCTCTAATCTCTCTGTCATACCTTCCGGAAGCGTAATACCTGATGAATCGTAAAAACCTTTAAGTAATTTATCTATTTTCTTGTCGTCAGTCATAATTCAACATTTTAATTTCATTTTTAACGTATTTCGCGCACGCGAAAGCAAAACCCTAATGTTTACTGCACTTTCTCCCGTTATAGTTTCTATTTCTTCCAATGAACAATCGGCAAATCCGCGCAAGTTTAATACTCTCTGCTGTTTTTCAGGTAAGCTCTTTATTATAGACTTTATATTATCTATAGCCTCATTACTTTCAATATCATTTCCGGCATTCATCGAATTATCGGGAAAATCGTAATCATCAATACTATAATCGTTCCGTGCCGCTTTTGGCGAACGAAGAAAATCCATACATAAATGTTTTACAAATGTAACGCAATACGCCTCCGGTATCTTTATTTCAACTAACTTTTCCCGGATGTCCCAAAGTTTGCAGTATGCCTCCTGAATTATATCTTCGGCTTCTTCCGCATTTTTAAGAATGGCAAATGCTATTCTGTATAATTTGGGATGTAAAGAAAAATAGTTTTGTTTAAAATCTTCGGCTGTCATTACGACAATATTTATTTATTATTGTCGATAACACTTTTAACATCGTCGGGCTTTATTTTGCCTTTTATCCTTACTAAAGCGGGAGCATTTCCTCCGGCCACTACAACAATTTCATTAATATAGTCATTTTTTATTTTTACAAGAATCTTTGTTCTTTCGCCATCCTCGCTCGTAGAGACAAGTGTTTCATAAGATTCGTCCTTTATATTTTTTATAGCCTCATTGAAACGCTCCTTGATATTATTATCACATTCGTCAAACGAATATACCTCAACTCCCGAAACGCCTTTTGTATCTGTAAAAATCTTTGCGAGTGTCATAGCAAAACTACCCAACTTCACATGTACGGTGTTTTTCTCTTTTGAGAAACTACTGAATAACTGCTCAACAGTATTCTTTTTATTACCTTCGGTTCTTAGAAAATTTTCCTTACCAAAGGAGCTCTGACAAATTATAACAGCCAATAATGTAATAAAAATACCCTTTTTCATAACGTTTATAGTTTAATAGTTTGAAATCATGTTTTGAAGCGCTTTCATAGTCAAGACGAGAAAGATGTATTTTTTGTTACAAATTTGTATTAACAATATTTTTTCAGACGTTCTGTGAGTATTTTAACCCCTTCTGAAGCACCCGTTTTAATAAATTCTATATCATTCCTGTTTGTGTTCACTTCTTTTGGGTCTATAAGAAATACAGGTTGCCCTTTTCGTGCATAGTTTAATAATCCCGCAGCAGGATATACATTTAGTGATGTTCCTATAACAACTAATATATCCGATGATTCTACATACTTTACCGCCTCTTCTATTTTAGGAACAGCTTCCCCAAACCAAACAATAAAAGGGCGTAACTGTCCACCGTCAGGCGCTTTGTCTCCGATATTAATATCCGGATTTTCAGGAGCTATTGGATATGCCTTATTAGTATCTTTAACAGAACATGATTTCATAAGCTCGCCATGCAAATGTATAATATGGCTACTTCCGGCGCGTTCGTGCAAGTTATCAACATTTTGTGTGATAATATGTACATTAAAATATTTTTCCAACGCAGCCAAACCCTTATGTCCTTCATTTGGTTCCACCTCGAGAAGCTCTCTGCGCCTGTAGTTGTAAAAGTCAAGTACTAATTTTGGATTAGCTGCAAAACCTTCGGGAGTAGCAACTTCTTCTACCGGATGATTTTCCCATAATCCGTCCGAATCGCGAAATGTTGATATTCCGCTTTCAGCACTCATCCCGGCCCCTGTGAGGATAACTAAACTTTTCATAATTTTATGTATTAAAATTGAACACTATTAATGAAGCAAAGCAAATATATTAACAGAAATTTATCTGCTAATCGCGAAGTTATGAAAATTTGAGGTAAAAAACCCTCTATATTGAAAAAAAATATTGAAAAAGTATTATGTTATAAATAAAAAGATTACCTTTGCGCCCTGATTATAAAGGTTGAAGAAAAGAAAATTATGGACAAAATAAGCTACGCATTAGGGTTAAGTATAGGTAATAATTTCCTAAGTTCAGGTATTAAAAATTTGAAAGTTGAGGACTTCATTAAAGGTCTTAACGATGTTTTATCCGATAAAACACCTGAGCTTTCTTACGATGAAGCAAAGCAGGTAATCAATGATTATTTTGCCGGACTTCAAGCTGAACAAGTTAAATTAAATAAAGAAGCAGGCGAAGAGTTTCTTCGTGTAAACAAAGAAAAAGCAGGTGTAGTAACCTTGCCAAGTGGTTTGCAATACGAAATACTGACAAAAGGAACAGGCGCTAAACCCAAAGCTACTGATAATGTTAAGTGCCACTATCACGGAACGTTGATTAACGGAACTATTTTTGACAGTTCTATACAGCGTGGCGAAC
>JGI994J12354_10005160_pt1 | contig 11342 bp, 15 predicted proteins | sample IntmicLarv3ML3BL_FD_12354 | JGI IMG/M metagenome (IMG submission 12354) | reverse complement strand
CACTGCTGGAAGAGATCGCACAGGCCGTAAGCGCACTGAAGAACTAAAGGTGATCTGAATGGCAGACACAGACAGCATCCCGTCCGAAGTGGTCGAGATAATAGGCCGTACCGGTATGACCGGAGAGGCAACGCAGGTCAAAGTGCGTGTGCTGGACGGCCGTGACAAAGGAAGGATAATCACAAGGAACATCATGGGCCCCGTGAGAATGGGTGACATCCTGATGTTACGTGAAACATCCAGAGAAGCCAGGAAACTCAGTTTGAGGTGAAATCCATGGTCGAAGAGAAGAAATGTTCATTCTGCGGTGCCGTCATTGAACGCGGTACCGGAAAGATGTATGTCAAGAAGGACGGTACAGTGTATAACTTCTGCACCAACAAGTGCTACAAGAACATGATACAGCTGAAACGCGTTCCGAGAACGACTGCATGGACAGAGAAGTTCGCCGATGAGAAGGAAGCCAAACTGAAGGCAGCCGAGAAGAAGGAGTGATCTCCATGGAGAGAACCTACCTGATGGTCAAACCCGATGCGGTCCAGCGCGGACTCATGGGAGAGATAGTCTCACGCTTCGAGAAGAAAGGTTTGAAACTCGCAGCAATGAAATTCATGGTGATCCCCAAGGCTACCGCAGAGACACACTACGGCGAACACAAGGGAAAGAAATTCTATGATTCTTTGATATCCTATATCACATCCGGCCCCGTGCTGGCGATGGTGTGGGAAGGCGAAGATGCGGTTTCCGTTTGCAGGAACATGATGGGTAAAACGAACCCGAAGGAATCTGCACCCGGAACGATCCGCGGAGACTATGGAATGCAGACCGGTATGAACATCATACACGGTTCCGACTCACCCGAATCGGCAGAAAGGGAGATCAAGATCTTCTTTTCACCGAACGAACTCGTCTCATATGAGAGAACCGTTGACAAATGGTTATACGAGTAAACCCCTTCCTTAAACTCACTTACCAGTTAGGGGGCGCAATTCATGGCAATAAGGCAACCGGTCGTCAGCGTTCTGGGCCATGTGGACCATGGCAAGACCAAGCTGTTAGATACTATTCGCGGTACTTCTGTCATATCTCGTGAAGCCGGAGCTATAACGCAGCACATAGGCGCAACCGAAGTTCCGATCGACCACATATACCAAATGTGCGGGAAGCTGATCGGAAACAAGAAATTCGATGTTCCCGGATTGTTGTTCATAGACACACCGGGACACCATTCCTTTATAACACTCAGAGCAAGAGGAGGTTCTCTTGCAGACCTTGCCGTTCTGGTCATCGATATACGTGAAGGCCTGAAGCCTCAAACGATAGAATCGATAAAGATCCTCAGGCAGTACAAGACACCGTTCATAATCGCTATGAACAAGGTGGACACGGTACAAGGATGGATATCAGAGAAAGGAAGACCGTTCATATTCGCCGAGAAGGCGCAGCAGGATCATACGCTGAACGACATGAACGAGAAGATGTACAACATCATTGCACTTCTTGCCGCAGAGGGAATATCATCAGACCGTTACGATCGGATCGAGGATTTCACAAAAAGCGTTGCACTCGTGCCACTGAGCGCAAAAGAAGGGGAAGGCGTTCCTGATCTGCTGCTGATGCTCATCGGTCTCGCACAGAGGTTCCTGGAGTCACAGCTGACCAAGGAGGTCGGACCCGGAAGAGGAACGATCCTTGAGGTCAAGGAAGAAAGGGGATTGGGTCAGACATTGGACATGATCCTGTATGCCGGTACACTGAAGAAAGGCGATACGGTCGCATTAGGAACAAGAGGTACGCCTCTGGTCACCAAGATAAAAGCGATACTGAAACCGAAACCCTTGGACGAGATACGTGATCCCAGGGACAGGTTCGATTCTGTCAGCGAGATAGTAGCAGCCGCAGGCGTGAAGATCGCATGTCAGAACATGGACGGTGTGATCGCAGGAGCACCGCTGAGAGTGGTCAAAGGACCCAATGACCCGGCAATAAAGGAAATGACCGAAGAGACGTCAGTCAAAGTGGAGACGTCTGAAGAAGGGATCACAATAAAAGCAGACGCCATCGGTTCGCTGGAAGCATTGGCATTCGAAGCCAAGGCCGCAGGGATCCCGATAAGGAAATACGGCGTAGGCGAGATATCAAGAAGGGACATAGTTGAAACTGCTGCTTACGGAGACCAGTTCAACAAGGTCATATTAGGATTCAACACAGTGATGTCAAAGGACGCCGCAGCGGAAGCTGAGAATCAAGACATCAAAGTATTCTCGAACAAGGTCGTTTACAGGCTCATAGAAGAATATCAGGAATGGCTGGAAGCGACAAAGAAACGTCAAGACACCGATAAACGTTCGGAGTACCCATACCCGGCGAAGTTCCTGATAATGCCTAACCACGTATTCAGAGCGACCAAACCCGCAATAGTCGGAATAAGGGTTCTTGCGGGAAGAGTTCGTCCGGGTCTGAAATTACTGAATTCCGAAGGGAAGGAAGTGGGAAGGATAAGGAGCATGCGCGAAGGTGAGGACACCGTCGTGAAGGAAGCGATCCAGGGTCAGGAAGTTGCGATGGCAATAGATCACGTCACGATCGGAAGGCAGATAGATGTTGAGGATGTGATATACGCAGATCTCATCGGATCCTCGCTCAGGGAATTACAGACCGCCGACCTGACAGAGGATGAGAAGATGGCGCTCGATGAGACCACAGCTCTGAAAAGGCGCACAGAACCCTTCTGGGGTATGTGAATGAGTGATGTTCACATCGCAGTCAAAGAGACCGTGGGATTTGTTGACGATCTGAAAGTAACGATCAGCAAAAGGCTGAAGATCCCCGCTATAGTGTTTGATAAGATATGCATATGCGGTATGGGCGGTTCCGCAGTGGGAGGGGATCTGCTGATAGATTTCCTGTCGCCGCAGTCTGATGTTCCGATCGTGGTCATCAGGTCCATGGACCTTCCGCATTGGGTGAACGAGAGGACGCTGATAATCGCTTGCACATATTCCGGAAACACTAACGAGACGTTATCGATGTACGATCAGGCCAAGGCAAGGAATTGTCCGATCGTGGCAATGACCGCAGGCGGTAAACTGGAAGAGAAGTGCGTGAACGACGGAACGACGCTCATAAAGCTCAGGTCAGGAATGCAGCCCAGGAACGCAGTCGGAATAACCATCGGATGCATGGCGAACGTCATCGAAACAGTAGGCGGGGCCAAGTGCAGAAAGGACATAAAGAAGCTGATCCCTGAGCTTTACAAATTAAGGAACACGATCGGTTTCAAGAACCAGGACAGCTATGCGAAACAGATAGCAGAGAAGCTGCACGGAACAGTGCCAGTCATTTATTCTACTGCAGGCATCACAGCATCCGCAATGAGGTGGAAGACCCAGCTCAACGAAACATCAAAGATGATGGCCTTCAACGGCGCCATACCGGAATTCAATCACAATGAGATAACGGGATGGTCGGAAAGTGTTGCGAAATTCAATTGCAGACCTGTGTTCCTTTATGAGGAAGATGCACCGGGGATGATGAAGGACATGGCCAACGCATCCATTGAGACGCTGAGATCGTTCGGGGTTGAACCGATCGTTATAAGCATTCGCGGCAAGACGGTACTGGAACGGAGTCTGGTAGCGACCATGTACGGCGACATCATTTCCTTACATTTGGCGTTCATGAACGGTGTCGACCCCATTGAGGTCAAGTCCATCGTGAGTTTTAAGGAAAGGGTCGCAAAGATAATGAGCCGCAAGAAGACCCGCAAGTCCGCTGTCAAGATGTGACGCGTTACCAAAACATATATAAGCCCTTCTTTAATAGGGCGGGTTCACAGGTGTTTAAATGGCTGACTTCAAAGCAGTAATAAATGATGTCAAGTCCGGAAGGTCACACAACGTGACGGTATCCGGCCACCACGCGAACTCCCTTATCGGGAAGAACATTGGTGAGATAATAGATGGAATATTCGTCGGACTTCCCGGATACAAATTAAAGATCACAGGCGGAAGCGATGGGAACGGCACTCCGATGAGAGGGGACCTTCCCGGAAATAAGAGAAGGAAGATCCTCCTTTCCGACAGCTTGGGATTCCATGAGAAATATCCCGGAGAGAGAAGGCGTAAAGCACTCCGCTGTTCTGCAATTTCCTCGGAAATAGTGCAGATCAACATGGCCGTGGCAGAATACGGCCCAAAATCCATTGAAGAGACCTTGGCACCGGCTGAACCGGCTAAGGAGAAGTAATGAAAGTCTCCAAGCAGCCCGAGATCAACATCGGGATGATCGGTCATGTCGACCACGGGAAGACAACACTCACCAAAGCACTGAGCGGTGAGTGGACCGACAAACATTCTGAGGAGATAAAAAGAGGCATCTCCATAAGACTCGGGTATGCTGATGTGGCATTCTATAAAAATCCAAATCTGGAAGGTGCGGAAGCATATTCCACATGCGATGTGTGCAGGGACGGCAGTAAAGCTGAGTTCTTACGTTCGGTATCGTTCGTGGACGCACCGGGACACGAGACCCTGATGGCAACGATGCTGTCAGGCGCAGCGCTCATGGACGGTGCTCTTCTGCTGGTGGCCGCGAACGAAAAGTGCCCGCAGCCGCAGACAAAGGAGCACTTGATGGCGCTGTCCATCGTCGGTATTGAAAAGATAATAATCGTTCAGAACAAGATCGACCTTGTTTCCAAGGAAGATGCGATCGAGAACTACAAGCAGATCAAAGCGTTCGTGAAAGGAACGATCGCCGAGAATGCACCGATCATACCGGTGTCCGCACACCACGATGTGAACATCGACAAACTGATAGAAGCGATCGAAAAACACATAGTTGCCAACGTCGACCGTGACAAGGATTCGGATCCGTTGATGCATGTTGCACGTTCATTCGACATCAACTCACCGGGAGCGGATCCCGAGGGTCTGAAAGGCGGTGTCCTCGGCGGCTCTTTGGTAAAAGGGACGTTCTCCGTCGGTGATGAGGTAGAGATCGCACCCGGAAAGAAGTCAGAGGTTGCCGGTAAGACGGTCTGGAACAGGATAACAACAAAGATCACGTCATTGCACGCAGGCGGCAAGAGCGTCAAGAAAGTGTATCCCGGAGGACTCATATCGATAGGCACCAGCCTTGACCCGTCAATAACCAAATCTGACGGTCTGACAGGAAGAATGGTCGGATATCCGGAAAAGTTACCGAAAGTGGCGCATGAGTTCAAAATGAAGACAACACTTTTGGAAAGAGTTGTCGGAACCGCATCTGACATTAAGGTTGACGAAATAAAGACCAACGAACCGCTGATGCTGAGCATCGGAACGGCCACGACAGTAGGAGTGGTGAAGAGCGCAAGAGGCGGTTCTGCTGAAGTGGTTCTGAAGATACCGGTCTGTATAGTGGAAGGTCAAAGAGTTGCAATATCCAGAAGGATCTCCGGAAAATGGAGACTCATCGGATACGGGATAGTGGACAATTAGATGCAAACTGTGGTCCTGGATACTAACGCAATTCTGATGCCGTTTGAAATTCGTATGAATTTAGATATTGCTATCGCGAACCTCATTGGGGATGCAAGAATAGTAGTTCCCGGGCCATTGATAGGCGAACTGAAGCATTTGAAACATAAGTTCGCTAACGCAGCGTTGGAACTGGCAAGGAAATATGAGATCATTCAGACCGTGGCGTCAGGCGACGATGCTGTCGTTGAGGCAGCGATGGCAACAAAAGGGTACGTTCTGACAAACGATAAGGAATTGAGAGCAAGATTAAGGAAGATGAAGGTCCCGATGATCTATCTCCGATCAGGGACACATCTTATTGTAGAGAGTTTCAGATAAGCGGGCTCGGTCCGTCTTCGTCCAATGTGCAGGAAGGTTCCTTTCCCAACTCGTTGAGTTTTGCAAGCATTATTTCCTTTCCCTTTTCTGTTGCTGCGTAAATAGGGATCTTCGTGCCTGCCTGGAGAACAGCTCTTTCTTTCCCTATTTCACGGATGTGCAGGCTCGCACATGACGTAATGACATCGCAGAAATCGAACAGTCTTTCAGAATCTTCTTGAGATGTTCCTGTTGTATGTACCGCAAAGATCACAACGTTATCGCCGAAAGCGTCCCGTATCGCAACAGCATCATCCACAAACGCAACGGTCACACCAACCTTGGAATAACGCATCGCAAACGCTTTGGAAACACCGCTGAACTGGTCCATCAGAGCGGTCTTGGGATCTAATACGCGGTCGGTACCAACTTCGTTGATCACATTCTGAAGAGGCGATGTTTCGCATAATCCTGAGATCCTTCCGCCCAATCCCTGAATGATCTCAGGGTCCTCAAGAACACAGGTTCCGCATCCGTCCGCTGCGATCACCGCAGCATCAAGCAGCTTATTCCGCAAGGCCAGGCTTATCATCTCAGAGATACCGAAGTTCAGGAAATCTCTCATTCTCGTTTTACGGGATTCGGTGCACATACCGAACGATCTGATACGATATTCCATGTTCGCACGGATGGTCTCTTCGTTGAATTCCTCGATGCCGCGGTGTTTCTTGAACAACGGGCAGTACTTGATGACAGGTTCTCCGACCTCGATCACCTTGCCGTCCTCAATGACAACGCGAGCTTTACCAAGAGCTTCCATCACATGCCTGGTCATGATCACTCCACTACTGCCTTTTCGATCTTGACCGCAGATCTGGGTCTGTCGTTGTGGTCTGTGCTGCATGCACCGATCTTGTCAACTATTTCCATTCCCTCCACCACTTCGCCGAACACAGGGTGTTTGCTTGGAGTTTGAGGATTATCCCAGTCAAGGAAGTTGTTGTTCACCAAGTTAATGAAGAACTGACTTCCGCCGGTGTTAGGTCTTCCGGTGTTGGCCATGGAAATGGTCCCGCGCTTGTTCGGATGTCCCTTCACGAACTCGTCCTGAATGTTGTATCCGGGTCCGCCCATTCCCGTACCGTTGGGGCATCCGCCCTGTATCATGAATCCTTCGATCACACGGTGGAAGATGATCCCGTCGTAGAATCCTTCTTTAGCGAGTTTGATGAAGTTGCCGGCGGTCACAGGCATGTCATCGTACATTTTGATCTTGATGTCACCAACATTCGTTTTTAACGTTACTGTAGTCATGTTATCAAGAAAGACAACAAAGTAAAAAACGTTTAGCCGTAGATCATGTCCGCAGACTCGTCACCGTTGGATTCCAATTCAGATAATGCGACCAGATATTCGTGTCTGTAACGATTTGCGTTGATGCTTGCATATAATATCGTAAGAATGGACAGGATGACGATAGCGGCCATGAACACCAGCACCTCAGTCACAAATCCGGGAACGAATGCTAAGATAATGACCAACACAACAGCGATCTCAGCCTGGAAAGCTGCAGGACGTAACGAACCGATGTGTTCGATCTCGTTCGCAAGCATTGAAACATAGTTCAACGGAGCGTTCACGTTGTTCCATTCCTCAAGAAGAGGTTTTGGAATTTCATTTTTGTTGTCGTTGCTGATGGACCTCAGGATCTGATAACGCCTGAGAAGGCCGGATGATGCCTTCACACTCAGTAAAAGGGACGGAACGGAAAGCACCACAAGCAGTATCGCGACCACAACAACTGCACCGTATATGTCGGAAGAATCTATCAACGTCATCTGATAGAGGTTCATCTATCTAATGATATGTGCATCCGCATGAACGGGACGGTACTCCGATAAAGGAAATGGGAAATGGTTTCTTTTCAACTTGCCGTACAATTTTCAGTATCTTCCGTACTTGTCCGCGGCAGCGGTCATTGCCTGCAGGTTGATCAGCGGTGCGTCCCTTGGTGTCTCACATCCGGTGGCCAGTACGAACGGTTTTCCGTCGGACTCTTCTATGATCTTCCTAGATGCCTCCATGACCACATCGGGAGTGCCCATCCATACAACGTTCATCGGATCAAGATTGCCTGCAAGGACGATCTTCTCTCCCATGAGCTTCCTGAGGTCCCTTACATTCACCATGTAGTCGAAGCTGAACAGCTTAGCACCCAGTTCGGATATGGCCTCTGCTACAGGCTCCGTTTCACCGCACACGTGTATGTATGTCGGCACACCGAATTCCTTCTGATAGTTGCCGATCATCTTCTTCAGGTGCGGAGCAACGAACTTTCTGAGAGTGTCCCCGTCTATGAGCGATCCGGAACTGGTAGGATCGGGGAGGAATGCGACATCTGCGCCCAGACCTATTCCGGTGCGGATCACACCGTCCACGAATTCCGCAGACTTGCGCATGACCTTATGCGCAACGTCCGGTTCAAGCAGTATATCCATCATCAGCGATTCCACGTTCCTCAGGAAACCGGCAGCGCTCATTACGCTCCAGCTCCACTGTTCCACCATGTATTCGTTGTCTTTGCCCACAAGGTTCTGTGTTTTGCTTAGTATGCCCTTCCACAGCCATTTCGATTCCTTTTTATTCGCCGGGTCATGCATAGGTTTCTTGTCAACGTCCTCGGGCTCATTGAAATAATGGGTCATCACGTTGGAATAATTGTTGTCTGAGAGTTTTACATCCATGCCCGGAAAATCAATGAACATGCTGTTGGTCTCAATCCAGGTGTGTACGATATCGGATCCGGTCATCCTTGCAAAATCCTTTATCAGTTTTGCGGACAGCTTTCCGTCGAATCTTACGTCCTTCCATTCATAACCCAATACCTGGGCTCCGACAATCGCATTGAGTTGGTATAAAGGGACCCTGTCGGGTCTCTCGCCTGCAAGAATTGCCAATTCCCTTTCTTTTGAGGTCATTTTCTTCATGGTTTATCACCGGATCGAATTACGAGGTCTGAAGTATATAAAGTAACGTTGTTAATTTGAACATAATAAGTAACAGTTGCATTTTACTTCAAAAAATGATGATTATTTTCATAAAATGGTAGTTTATTACAACAAATATCAGTCAAATGGATTAAACAATAGTTATCTTTAAATACTGCAGTCCCGCTCGTTCAACTCCTTTGAGATCACCGAAACGCCGTGTTCGGATAAGTTATAATGAGGATCCTGAAAGACAGCTTCCCCTATATTGATGAAATGTAAGTGCGCTCGAATTTTGATATTGATCTGATTGGAACAGATTCCAAAACATATTTTATCCTAGGGAACACTGAGGGGAACAATGGATATGGAACAGCTTTGGTTCGTTGCCCTTGTTGCAATAGGCGGCGCGATCGGTTCAGTGCTGCGTTATGCACTTTCCGTAACACTTGCGCCATATGGTGACATATCATGGGGAACATTCGCGGTGAACTTCGTTGGTTCCTTTTTGATATGTTTCATATTCTTCAAGTTCGGAGATATGTCTGAGACCACTCGGATCTTACTGTTCATGGGATTCTTCGGTGCGTTCACAACATTATCATCAATTTCGTTGGAATTTGTCAATCTCTTTTCGGAAGGTCAGATATTCAATGCGTTCCTGGTGTTCCTGCTGAATACTGTGATATGCATAGGAGCAGGTTTCATCGGACGTGCAATTGCGTTGTTATAGGTATTTAGACAACCTTTCAACAGCAGCGGAAGTTTCCGGCAGATCCTGTAACCGTTCAACCAATCCACGGAGGCCTTCTTTGTCAATTCCGTAGAATCTGGTCTTCCATGTACTCCTTTCCAAAAGAATTCCCTCAAGGAACATTCGTTTCACGAGGTAATTGAAAGGCTTCATTGAAAAATTGACCTCAGAGAGGATATCCTTGACGGCCTTTTCTCCGCTGCGGATAGAATCAAGGATCTTGTATGTCTTCTCGTCGTTGATCATTTCGTAAACATCTTCGATGGTGTTCTTCCTTTCCATGCGTTCTGCATAGTTTCAGACTATTTAGGATTGGTCTGTTCAAAACATCAGCATCAGCATTCCGATACCAATGAGCAAGGTCACCATTGCGACCGGTAACCCTATGAGAATGAACTTCCAGAAACTGAAGGAAACGCCCATTTCCTCAGAACGTTCTGATACGATCACGTTCGCAGCCGATCCGATCAGTGTTGCGTTACCTGCTAAGGTAGATGAGACCACTAACGTTATCATCAGCATGAGGTCATTGGAAGGAAGCATATCACTTATCAATACAACAGCAGGAACGTTGCTGACTAGGTTGGAAAGTACCGCCGTGAATCCCCCTAAGCCGACAATTGATATAGTTTCGCCGTCACCGAATCCCGGGAATAATGATGCTAATTCGTCTAACATTCCGGAACCGGAAACACCACCCATTAACACAAAGAGACCGATGAAGAATACCAGTATCGACCAATCGATCCTGCCTGCGACCCACACCGCATTCTTCGGGCCTTTTGATATCACAATGACAAGTGCCAGTATGCCTGCGGTCATTGCTATTACATATATCGGAACATCAAAGAAACTTGATAATGCAAAACCAACAAATGCACCTAACGTCACAATGAGGACAGCCCAAAGTCTCGGACGATCCACTTCGGATCCGGCGTCTTCGTGAACGTACGGTTCTGATGTAAGATCCTTTCGGAATATGGCGTAGATGATAAGGAACGCAACAGGTAAACATATCAAAGAGATGGGAAGGGTATGAGCACTGAATTCTATGAATGATATTCCTGCTTCAGACGCGACGTAAGCGTTCTGAGGATTTCCGATGGGCGTAGCGAGACTTCCGATATTGGCAGAGAACATCACACCTATCAGATACGGAATGGGATTGCAACCGGTGTTCCTGCAGCATCTGATCACGATCGGCGTGAATATCAGAACAACAGCATCATTCAATATCATCGCAGAAAGTACTGCGCTGATGATCATTATGTAAGCCAATAACCGAACCTTACTGCCTGAGAATCTTATCAGGAAATCGGACACGATACGGAAGAATCCTGAGAATTCCAAACCAGCGGCAAGCATCATCATTCCCAGCAGCAACAAGATCACGTCGAAGTTGATCAGATCGAACACGTCACTCAAAGCAACGATACCGAAAAGTATCATCAGGATGCCGCCGACCGCTGCGGCCAGACCCTTATTGATATTGACCTTAGGGAGACGTCTTATTGATATCAGGGCGTAAGTGAAAACAAAGATGACCGCAGCCACATGTATCGTGTTCAAAATACGCCTCCCGTATCAATCGTCGAATTAGTTAATCAAACTTTTCAGGATGAATACGGGAGATATCAAAAAAAGTTTGGAAAAGGTTTAGTTGAAAGGTACTAAGATCATTTCTTGCCTTTTGTCGCTTTGTTGTTCGGGTTCTTTTGATCGGCTCTGTTGTCCGTAGCTGCCTTTTTTGCAGGGTTGTTCGGATTCTTAGAGTCTGCT
>JGI994J12354_10005159_pt1 | contig 11342 bp, 8 predicted proteins | sample IntmicLarv3ML3BL_FD_12354 | JGI IMG/M metagenome (IMG submission 12354) | reverse complement strand
CATGAAAAGGCAACAGGGCTCACCTTGTCCAGTCCCGATCCTGAAATCCGCCAATTCTGGGTTCGCCACGCCATTGCCTGCCGCCGCATTTCCGCTTACCTTGCCAAGGAACAGGGCTGCCCCTGCCTTTGCAATGTGTGGATTCCTGACGGCTTGAAGGATGTGCCCGCGGATCGCATGGCGCCCCGCATGCTTTTGAAGGATTCACTGGATCAGATCTTTGCGGAAAAGCTGGAAGGCGTGATTGACTGCGTCGAAAGCAAGGTGTTCGGCATCGGCCTTGAAAGCTATACCGTCGGCAGCAACGAATTTTATACCGCCTATGCCGCCTCCCACCCGGGCGTATACAACCTCATGGACAGCGGCCACTATCATCCCACGGAAGTCATCAGCGATAAGATTCCCGCTTTCCTGTGCTTCTTTGATAAACTGCCCCTGCATGTGACCCGCGCCGTCCGCTGGGACAGCGACCATGTGGTGCGCTTAGATGATGAACTAAAAGAAATCGCCTCGGAAATCGTGCGCAACGATGCGACGGAAAAGGTACTCATCGGCTTGGATTTCTTCGACGGCGCCATCAACCGTGTCGCCGCTTGGGTCATCGGCACGCGCAACATGCAAAAGGCGCTCCTGTACGCCCTGCTTCTTCCCCATGCCCGCCTGAAGGATTTGCAGCAAAACGGACAGTATACCGAGCTGATGATGTTTCAGGAGGAATGCAAGATTCTTCCCTTCGGTGCCATTTGGGAAGAATACTGCCGCAACAACAATGTGCCTGAAGATGAAACATGGTTTAAGACCGTGATGGCATATGAGAAAACTGTTTTGGGCAAGCGGTAAGGAAGAAAGCATATGAAATTTGAACTGCTGCACCCTGCGGATCAGCTTGTGCTGATGATGAACCGTATTTACCAAGGCGGGATGACCACCACCTCCGGCGGAAACCTGTCCATCCTGTCCGATAACGGCGATGTATGGATCACGCCCTCCGGGGTGGACAAGGGCACACTGACGCGGGCCGATATCTGCCGCGTCACGCCGGACGGACAAATTCACGGCATCCACAAGCCTTCTGTGGAACTGCCCTTCCACATTGCCATCTATAAGCGCAGGCCCGATTTGCGTGCCGTTCTCCATGCCCATCCGCCCACCCTGGTAGCCTTTTCCGTGGCGCGGGTGCTGCCCAACATCAAGCTCGTCGCCAATGCTTACCGCACATTAAAGAGCATTACCATGGCGGCCTATGCCGTTCCGGGCTCTGAAAAGCTGGGCGAGAATATCGCGGCAGAGTTTGAAAAGGGCTTTGATATCGTGGTGCTTGAAAACCACGGCGTAGTCATTGGCGCGGAGGATTTGTTCAAGGCGTTCATGAAGTTCGAAACCCTTGAAACCATGGCGAATCTCGAAATCTATTCAAGAAAAATCGGCGAGCCCAGAACCATTGTGGAAAGCGAAGCGAATCTCATCCTTTCCAATGAGCATCTGACAATGGATGAATTCATTCCCAACAAGCACTCCGCCGAGGAATGCGCCGCCAGGCGGGATATGATCAACCTCATCCACCGTTCCTACCGCCAGCGCCTTTTCGCCAGCACCCAAGGCACCTATTCCGTCCGCCTGTCGGACGACAGCTTCCTCATTACCCCCTACGGGCTTGACCGCGCGTATATGGATGAATCGGATTTGGTGATGATCAAAAACGGCATGAAGGAGCAGGGCAAGGTGCCCTCCCGTTCTGTCTTTTTGCATTCGGAAATCTATAAGCAGCACCCGGAAATCGGCTCCGTATTGGGCGCGAATCCGCCCCATGCCATGGCTTTTGCCGTGACGGACGCCCAGTTCGATCCCAGAACCATTCCCGAAAGCTACATCATGCTGCGCCAGATTAAAAAGGTGCCCTTCTCTTCCATCTATGTAAAAAGGGAAGAAGTCGCGGCCACCTTCTCCAAAAGAACCCCCGTCCTCATCTGCGAGAACAACCAGATTCTCGCAACAGGCGATAACTTATTAAACGCTTTTGACCGTCTTGAAGTGATGGAGGCCACCGCCCATTCCATTATTGATGCCAAGGAAATCGGGCCGCTGGTGCACATAACAAAAGAAGAGGTTAAGGATATCGACAAGGCATTTAATTTAAACTGAGGTGATTGAAATGGGAAACAAACAAATGGATTTACAGGCTCTTTCTACTATGTCCAAAGCAGTGGGCTCCCGCGTGGACTATACACAGGGCGGCGGCGGAAATACCTCCGTAAAATTGGGGGATGGCTTGATGGCTGTGAAGGCTTCGGGCTTCCGCCTGAGCCAGGTTACACCTGAAACGGGCTTCGCCGTGGTTGAAATCGACACATTGAAGGATGTCACCGTCGAACAGGGTTATGCACCCCTGCGCCCCTCCGTGGAAGCTTCCTTCCACGCGATGTTGAAAAAGTTCGTGCTGCATACCCACCCCGTATATGCCAACATGCCCCTTTGCTCCGTTGAGGGCATGAGCAGGCTGCCGGAAATCATGGCGGGGTATTCCTACATTGTGGTGCCCTACATCAACCCGGGCGTTGAGCTGGCTGCCGCCATCAAGGAAAAAATGACACCTGAAACCCAGGCCATCTTTATGGTCAACCACGGGCTGGTGGTTACCGCCGATACCGCCGAGGAATGCCTGCGCCTGCACGATGATATCAACGCGAAAATCGCCGCCGCGTATGGTGTGACGCAACAGGATTTCGATGCGTTCGCCGCGGATACGAAGAAAACGCTGTATCCCGATCAGCAGGTTTATCTGACCTTGACAGAGGTGCAGCAGGAGATCATGGCGGCTGTTATGTTTATTGAATTCACGCTGAGAAAAGCGGGCGAGCACATTCACGCCATGGATGAGACCGCCATGGAATTCATTGGGAATTGGGAAAGTGAAGCCTATCGCAAGACCATATTAAAGTAGTCATCTTGCCATCAAAGCGCCTGCTGAATGGATTTCAGCAGGCGCTTTTTATCAGTCGTGGTTATATGAAAACAATTGCACCTTCAGGACTTTCGGCGTTTCTTTCAAGCTCACTCCCAGTTCATCGCCATTGAGCCGTCTGCCCGCAACGAAATCTTCCCCTTCAAATGCCCCTTCATCGATTAAAACATATTCCGTTTCGCCAAAATGCCTTGAAATAAAGGTAACGGAAAAACCCATGCCCGCAACAAGAAACGTCTGTTCATCAAGTGCGATCACGATTCCGCCTGCGAGGGGCATTCCGGATGAGATCGGGTGGTTATAGCGCACCTTCAAATCGTAGGCGGCGCAGCGGATCAGGTCGGTAGGCGTTCTGTCCTGCATGATGCCGTGCATCGTGCCCTTCCCCTGATGCTTTATAATAATCGGCAGCATGTTTTCAAGCATCTGATAGCCGCTTTGGATGGATTCGCTAAAGCTGCCCGCGGGAATCACCTCGGCGGCATCCTGCACCCGCGCTTCAGCGCTTAATTCCGCGGCGCTCATGCCATCTATCCCAAAGGGAGCCACACAAATGGCATCGTGTTCACCAATGGCATAGCAAATGGATGCCACCGCCCATTGATCGCGGCGCAGCTCGGGAATCAAAAGCGGATTTCCCTCAATGCGCGTGTAGGCGGCGCATTCCTGCTTGAAATTTTCCAGATACAAATCCGGCGCCAGCGCATCCAGTGAAGGCGCGGCACAGCGCCAAATATCATGCAAATCCGCCACGGGGCCGCCGCTGGGATGAAATCCGCCCGGTTCGCCCTTTGATTGCACCGTCCACGCGTTCGCGTACATGGGTAACGCATACATTTGCTTGCCCGCATGGGTAACATGCTCCATAAACAGCGCCGTATAAAACGCCATGAAGATTTCCTCGGCATCCTTTGTAAAGGCTTGCGCCCAACTGCCGTTCAATTTTGAAAAATCCACACGCTCCGACAAGAAAGGCGAGAGCGCAGCCTCATGCTTTTTCAGATAATCCGCCAATGCCTTCGGAACAGGGGCAGTAAAGGCCTCCGTCGCGGCCTTTGAATAATCCCTGTCGATATCCAATAACCCCGCTTCGTTTTCCACCTGCACAAGAATCACAGTCCGCGCCTTATCCGTTTCTTTCAAGTGTCGCATAAGCGCGGCAAAGGCGCGGGCATCCGCCTCCATGCATTCTTTTGAAAAGCAGGAAATCGCGCGATTGATTTTGCCATCCTTTCCCTTTGCCCGCGGAAAACGGGCGAAATCCGTTTTCACCCATTTGGGCACATAGATGGAGGCAGCATTTTTCCATGTGGCGAACCAGCAAAGCGCCAGCTTCATCCCATATGCCTGCGCAGCTTCGATCAGCCCATCCACGAGCGCGAAATCGAAAGCCCCTTCCTCCGGCTCCAACAGTTCCCAAGAAACAGTGGCAATAACACTGTTTAAATGCATAGCTTTGAGCCTCGGCCAGACAGCCTTCATGTATTCAAGCGAGGATGCGCTGGAATTGTGTAATTCTCCGCTGAGCATAATGAAGGGCTCCCCATCGACAAAAAGCCGCTTACCCCTAATCTGCGGCAACGCACGGGATGCATCCATGTTTCTTTCCTCCTGATAGTAAAAATAGCGCCGCCGAGCAAGCCCGACGGCGCTGTTTGCTTTACTTCATATTACTGTGCCGCGATATGCGCGTCAAGCTGTTTTTGCAGCTCCGCCTGGATTTTTATCATTGCATCATAGGCTTCCGCCTTGATGGATGCCAAGGTTTCATCCGGATCGATAACGCCATGGCCCACGGCGGGCATGTACTTGCTTTCCACATCGCTGAAGATGGCCATTTCGCTGGCTACCGCATCGGAGGTGAAGCTGAAACCGGACAGCTTGGATTTTTCAAAGTTGTCGCCCGAACGGAAGAACAATAGAATTTCCATATCCTCCGGCGTGTAGCGGGCATCCAAACGATCCTGCATGGGGTTCATTACCCACACGTATTGGAATTGGGCATAGCCCTGCAAGGGGGTATACTGCTTGTCGCCCACCGCTTCAAAGTTCACGCCTTCGATGCCATACGCGAACAAATCGTAATTGTCCTGGCTGGACACCGCCCAATCAAGGAACTGCACAGCTCTTTCCTTGTTTTGGGATACCTTCGCAACGCACAGGAAGTTGTAGAGTTTGAAATCGGAGGTGTGCTTTTTAGGCGTATAATCCCATTCGGAGAATACTTCGATTTCGCCTTCGGGCACTACATTCTTCAGATCTGCCAAAATGGAGGGCTGCACCTGCGCCGCGTTGTTTACAATGCAAGCCACTTTGCCGGATTTAAACTGCTCTTCGCCCAATTGGTTGCTTGCCAGAATATCGGGGTTGATGATGCCATCCAGATACAACTGGCGCGCTTCCTTCCAAATGCCGAGAATCTCTTCATTCGGATCATCACAAATGTTTTTCACCTGGGTGCCATCCTTGCCCTCGGTATAGAACAGGAAGGACATGCCGACGCCGCCCGGGGAATGGTTCACGCCGTTCGCATCGGGATCCAGCTGTTCCAGATACCAGCTGGACCAGTTGTTGTCCAGCGCGCCCTTATCCATCGAATAGGGAATCATTTCGGGCATCTGTTCTTTTACGGCATACAGAAAGCTTACCAAATCCGCGTGTGTTTTGAGGGGTTCAATGCCAAGGGCTTCCCGAACATCCTTGCGAACATAGTAGGAGCGGGTACCGCCGAAGGTATCGCCAAGGGGCAGGCCCATGATTTTGCCGTCCCATTTGTTGGCTTCCCACATCTGTTCCGGACGTGTAGCCAAAAGGTGAGGGCCGTACTCGGCAATCAGATCATCCATCGGCTCATACAAGCCCTGTGAAATCATCTGATCCATGTGCAGCCAGGGGGCATCGAAAATCAAATCCACATCCTCACCCGTTTCAAGGGTCAAGCGAGTCTTATCCCCCAAGTCCGACCAGGGGATGAAGATAAGGTTGATTTTCACGTTCAGCGTATCCGCGGCGCGGCTTTCGATTTCCGCCAGCACCTTGTCCATATCCGCGGGACGATCGCCCGGCACCATGATTTTCAGTTCTACGAGAGGCAGCTGTTCCGCCGCCGCCGTATTGAAAGCGCCCACCATACCCAGTACGAGAACCAAAGAGAGCATGAGAGAAAGTAACCTGCGTGTCATGTGTGATTCCTCCGTTTCTTTTTTCCTATTTCAACTTAGGATGCTCCTAAGTGAGATACCTTTTCAGCCTTTCACCGCACCGATTGTGAGCCCCTTTACAAAGTGCTTTTGAAGCCACGGATATAAAAGAATGATGGGGCCGATGGTCACGCAAACCGTCGCCAGCTGGACACCGTAAGTGGGCACGATAATGTTATAGTTGGTTTGCGAGCCTTGAATAAATCGGCTGGCGTTCATGTTGGAAATAAGCATGCGAATCAGAATCTGAAGGGGGTACATCTTGTAATCATCTATAAACAAAAGCGCCAGATAAAAATCGTTCCAATACTGCAGGGCGAAAAACAGCGTAATCGTAGCGATGGCGGGCTTTGCCACAGGCAGAATAATGCGGAAGAAAATCAGCGCGTCGTTAGCTCCGTCGATGGTAGCGGCCTCGTTTAATTCATAGGGAATATCCCTAAAAAAGGAAATCAGCACGAATACATAAAAGGGGTTCATCAGATAGGGCAGAATAAGCGCCAGAAGGCTATCCTTCAAATGCAGCCAGTTCACCACCAGAATGTAAAAGCCCACAATGCCCGAGCCGAAAATCATCGTAAAATAGGTAAGGAAGGACAAGACATTGCCATAGCGCATCTTGCGGTTGGAAATGGCATAGCCGAACATGGAAGAAACGCATACAGCTAAAAAGGTGCTGACCGCCGTGACGGTAATGGAAATGATGTAGCTGCTGCCGATACGCGTGTTGGCGAAGAGGAATTCGTAGGAAAACAGGCTGAATTCCGCCGGAAACAAGGAAAAGCCGTTTTTCAATATGGCGCTCTCTGTCGCAAAGGAATTGATGACCATAATCCAAAAAGGGATGAAGCAAAACGCGGCGAAGAGGGTTACAAGCGCGTAGGTCGCCCATGTGAACAGGCGCTCGGACAATGTCATTCGCATACCCGCTTTTTTCTTTGGCAGCTCTGCTTTTTTTGTTTCCCGAATGGCTGTCATATCGCGCACCCCCTTAAAAGAGCTCCGCGCCTTTTTCAACGCGCTTGACAATGGCGTTGAAAATAAGCACGGTCATTAGCCCCATAATGGACTGATAAAGCACCACCGCCGAGGACATCCCGAAATTGCCCAGCTTGCGCAAGGAGCGGAAGGAGAAGGTATCAATCACATCCGTTGTGGGAAGCAGCGGCGTATTGTCGCCGACAATGCTGTAAATCATGCCGAAATCGCCATAGAAGATGCGCCCGATGGCCAAAAGCATGAGGATGATAATCGTGGGGCGAATCAGCGGCAGTGTGATTTTGAACATCTGCTGAAACCTTGTCGCGCCATCCACGGCGGCGCTTTCATAATACTCGCCGGAGATGGAGGCGATGGAGGCAAGAATAATAACGGAATTGTAGCCAGCGCTCTTCCAAACATTGATAATGGTTAAAATGGTCGGCCAGTATTTGGCGCTGCTGTACCAGGATATGTTCTTTTGCCCGACCGATACGAGCATTCTGTTAATGAGCCCTTCGCTCGTATTCAAAAGCGCGTATACAATGAAGCTGACCACCATCCACGAAACGAAGTAAGGCATGAAGATAAGAGATTGCACCGTTTTTTTATACACGCGCTGCTTGATTTCATTTAGTAGCAGCGCGATGACCACCGCCATGCCTATACCGAAGAAAATAAACAGCGCGTTCAAAAAGAGGGTATTATAGGTAACCAGCTTCCAATTGTTGCCTTGAAAAAAGAAGCGGAAGTTTTCGAAGTTGTTCCAAGGGCTGCCCCATACGCCCAGCGCGGCGCGGAAGGTCTTAAAGGCCAAAACATGGCCGGACATCGGGATATAGGAAAAGACGACGAGAAAGATGAGGCCGGGCAAAGCCAACAGATACAGATACTTATTCTTTCTAATGTCACGCAGCAGCTTCATTGGCTTTCCGTCTCCTTCCCTATTTCGCAAACAATATGCAGTTCACTGTTGTTTGCATTGTATTCACACGCCGCATTTTTGTACAGTGCCGTTATGGGAACCGGGTTCTTAAAGCAGCATTTTCAGCGGGTTCTCGTTTGGGAACAGGTTCTTATATGAGCAACGAACCACGAATCGCCTTGTGTTCCCTTTCGGGAAATGAAAAAAAATGCTATACTGAAAACAACCGAAAAAGCAATAAAATAAAGTTGGGGGTGGCTGGCGTGAGCGGCGGACGTGTTATTTTAAAAAAGCACAGCTATATTCGTGTCCTTCTTGTGATGTCCGCCATCGCGCTTTTGCTTGTGGCCGTCTTTTCCGTCTTCTTGTCCTACACGTTTTCAAACTATACCGTTGAAGAAATATCCAAGGTAAACAACCAGGAATTGCACCACACGGTGACCAACGCGGAATTCCTGCTCGAAAAGCTGCGCGCCTATGCCATCACCATCTATGAAGACCCGGATATCCGCGCATGGATTGCCGCGCGGACGGATACGCCGCTTCTGTTTATCAACGCAACCCATCGGCTTTCCAAATTCCTTCCGATGGAGCCCCTTATTGAACGCGCATGCCTTGTGAATGTGCGCAACCGCTTAATCTACGACTCCACAACAGGATTGTGCGCCTTTGATACGCTGGCGGATCAAGGACTGCTGGCGCTTTTAACGGAGCCGAGACCCACGCTGAAGGTAATTCATCATACCTTTGACGGTGAAACGCAATTGGTGATGATTGCCCCTGCCGCGCCCACGCGCCAGGATTATAACGGCTATATCGTTTTGATGCTGGATTCGGAGGTTTTCAAGGCCTACATGACCCAAAATAACAACAATCCGAACATCAAAACCCTTATTTTAGCGGACGGAGCCATTCCCCTGACAGAAAACGCGGATGCCGAAACCATCGCCGCCCTTTGTGATAAAACACATCCTCGAACAGCGGATGGGGGTTATGAAATCACCCTCGGAAATGAAAAATGGCTGACCCACAACGAGCATCTGAAAAAGCAGGAATGGGATTTCTATCGCCTGATACGCTTAGAGGACATTAATCAAAACACCATTGATTTCAGGAACCTTCTGCTCGTTTCGCTTTTTTCCATGCTGGTTTTGATTTTGATTATGCTGATATGGTATTCAAGGCGCACGCTGAAGCCCCTGGGCGGTTTGGCGCAGCAAGTGCAGGATTTGGTGACGGGCGACATGCCGAACAGCGCAAAGAAAGACCATGCGCTGCCCGAATACGGCGTTATCGCCCACGGCATTGAAGCCCTGCAAAGCAAGGTCGCCTCCCTCGATATGCACAGGGGGCTGATAACGGCCGACTACGTTCGCCAATGGATTCTTCAGGGGCATATGACCTATACCATTCAAGCCTATTTGCAAAAGGAAACGGCCCTTTTGTCCTGCCGCTTCATTCACCTTGCAGTATTTCGCCTGGAATCCTATGAGCATCTTTGGGAAATGTATGATTTCGCCTCCATCAAGCGCATAAAGCAAGGCGTGGGCGCGCTGGCGAAAGAGCAGCTTCTTTTTTCCGGCGGCTGGCCCTCGGAAGCCATTGATATGGGCACGGACTGCGTTGTCATGCTGATCGGCAGCAACGATGATGTTCTTGAACCTCTGAAAGATGCGCTCTCCGCCGCTTCCTCCCTTTTAGAAAAAAGATACATGGGCAGCCTGCGCCTGGCTGTCGCCATTTCCGGCGCGAAGCGCAAGGAGGATGATCTGAAGCAAACCTATGACAGCATTTATGAAATCAGCATGCTTAAATTCATTTGGGGCGAAGAGAAAGTATATGAAGAAACGGATTACGAAGTTTATATGCAGTCCGTTCAGGTGCTGCCGAATGATAATAATCTGGATGAAATTATTAAAGATATGCGCGTAGGCGATCTCGATAAAGCCTTTTCAAGGCTGGACAGCCTCATTTCCCAAATGCAGGTGATGACCTACGCCAGCTGCAAATTCTATCTTACCCTGTGCATCTATACCATCTTTAAGGCCTTTTCAAGACACACCTCCCTGCGGGATTTCGTCGGTATCCAACGGCAGCTGGAAATGTTCAATTCCCTAAACGATGCCGCCGCGTGGCTGCAAACGGAGATTATGAAAATTTCCGATAGCATAGGTCTCCTTAAAAAAACAGGGCGGCGCGAAGAAGCCATGCTTGAAATTATCGAATATGTTGAAAACAACCTGCAAAACCCCATGCTGACCCTGGATGACATCGCCGATCATGTTTCTTTATCCGTCCGCTACATTCGCCAGCTTTTCAAGGATGCCTTCGGCACCACCCTTTCCGATTATATTCTGGAAAAGCGCATCGCGCGGGTGACGGATTTGCTGCAAACAACCGATTGGCCTGTCAGCGATATTGCCGAGCACGCGGGCTTCATCAGCAAAAGCCATTTCTTTACAGTCTTTAAAAAATCCACGGGTGTCACGCCAAATCAATACAGACAAGCGCCTAAGCGAAGCGCGACCGCCGCGGAAAACGAACCGGAAGCGTAAATTTTGCGCCCTGTCTTGACAGCCTATTTTTGCTGTGCGACAATAGCCTTTAAGAAAGGGAGTGCACCTATGGCAAAGGAAAAATTAGATTTCGATGCTTTTATCGCTCATGTTTCCCCGCCCTATCAACCTGATATGCTGGCGTTGAATGACAGGCTTCTGAAGGAGGGTCTTAATTTAAAGGTGGAACAGGCCGCCAACGGGCCTGTCGCTTCGTATATGCTGAACAAAAAAACGGTTTTCAACTTCATCTTTCGAAAAAGCGGCATGCAGATGCGTCTTTACGGCGAAAATCTGGCAAGCTATGAAAATCTCCTGACCGATTTGCCCGCGGAAATGAACAAGGCCATCGAAAAGGCGGGGGTTTGCAGGCGTCTTTCGGGCACCGCGCCCTGTTCCGATCGCTGTCCCATGGGCTATGTCTTTCATTTTAAGGGCAACGAAGTGAAAAAATGCCGCTACGGCATGATTATGCCCGCCAATGATGTTACCTTCCCCGCCCTCTTCAAATTAATCGACAGCGAGATCGCTTGCAGAAAAGGAGCCGCCGCGTGAACCTGCCGCTGATTGGGCTGATCATCCGCCGGGAGCGCCTCAAGCGCAACTGGAGCCAGGAAGGGCTGTGCAAGGGCATCTGCGCGGTCTCCTACCTTTCCAAAATAGAACAGGGCCAGGCGAACCCAAGCCCGGAGATGGTTCAAGCGCTTTTTGATCGCCTGAGG
>JGI994J12354_10005158_pt1 | contig 11343 bp, 9 predicted proteins | sample IntmicLarv3ML3BL_FD_12354 | JGI IMG/M metagenome (IMG submission 12354) | reverse complement strand
TGTGTTTTAAAGGGCAAGACAGCAGTCAATGGCTCTAAGAGGGATACATCAACTTGCCATGCCTTACGATTAGCACGTGTATCAACGACAGAGAGAGCAAAATTTGGCTCATCACGCAATACCGTAGTAGAAGAATACGGCATAGGAATATTGGTAAAACGAATATCGCTAGGTATAGAGGAAAATGCAAGTATTTCGCTATCAGGGAGGTCAATAGGTAGTATCATATCACGAATAGTGATAGAAGCTACACTTGCTTCAATCGTTATGAATTCGTCCTTTAAAGGTGGCTTATTAAGGCGAATAGAAAAATAGCCATCAGAATTAGAAGAATCAGAAATTACAATTTCTTGCCAACCTATGCTACGGTATTGAAGAGTGATGTTGGAATTGGGGTCAGTATAGCCCTCAATAACATCACTTTTTGTATATATGGGGAGAACACTTAAATATGCATTTCCAAAAACCATCAATGTAGTGTTTGTTAAGTTGAAATTATTTTCATTTAAAGGAACGCGAAATGGCGCATTTTCACTTAAAGAATGCTCGATACTTAAGAGTGTATCAGCCAAATAGTGTGCAGTGATTGAAAAGAATGCTCCCTTTGTGTCATTCCAAAGATAGGAGGGGGGACCAAATGCAGAGAGGTCGCCATACCATATATTCATACTTTGTGTAAGAATCTCAAGAGTGCCATAGTCTGCAAAAGATAAGGAAGCATCGTTGGGGCTGTAGAGAAATACACGCTTGGGTTCGGTGAAAATGGCACGTCCACCAGCAAGTGGAAAAAGAAGAGCAACCCCATCACCTGTGCGAAAAATCCAAAAAGCAGCACCACTTTGTACTTCGAGAGTTTCTTCCACTCGTAAAGCTGCCAGAGTGTGAGGGTCTGATTGTGTAATCATCACATTTGCATTTTCTTCAACAAGAAAACTCTTCACATTTTCACCTATTTGTGTAAAACCCTTATCGTTAAATAAAGTAAAAGCAGCATTTTGATGTATGCGAATAGTAGGGGTGCCAGAGTTTGCATGTAAAAAATAACCATTGACTCGGATTGTGACATTGGCATTTTCTAAGATACAAAGTTTGGTATCAGCATTTGTCAGCCATAATAACGAGGCAGTACTCAAAGAGGTTACCTCGCTTGTGCCACCTATTTCTATATGATTAGCCTCTGCTAGGTCTTGCAATTTGGGGTCTACGGTAGTATCCATGACAATGGTAGAATCAACAAAACGAACGATGCCACTGTGATTGGTAATTGCCTGTGGTCCCTCATAGTTTACATTGTTGAAGTGTACAAGCACATTAGGAACAGAATCGGGAACAAAGACGATACCATCTAAGTTTGCACCACCAATTTTAAGGTTTTGAAAAGTAATACTCTGGAGGCTCATATTGTCAGGGGCAACATGAATAGTAGAAAATACATTGTCAACTTTATACTGTGTAAATTGATAATGCAATCCCTTTGGAGAGGCAGGTGGGTGACCATCGATGATGACTTCGCTTTTGCTTTCGTGAATTGTGATTCCCATATTGGAAGTAGCCACAATGTTGGCTCCGATATAAAATGTTGTGTAGCCGTTCTCCTCTTGCAGTGCATTTGCTAATGCCTCGTAAGAAAATACAACAATTTCACGTTCGTTAAGTTCCATACTATCGTTAGTTTCTTCTGCGAATGTATCTATTTCCACAGACTGCGTTGCAGAAACGTGTATGAGGGTAAAGGCAGAAGTGCTTAGCAAAAGAAATAGTGTAAAAATGAGTAACAAAGAGAGTTTATTTGTTCTGTAACGTAGCATATGGTCTCCTTTCTGGACGGATTATGTTCATGTTTTAAGGTTTAGATGTTCGTACTCGTTTCCTGAGAAGAATAATCACAAAAATTACAAGCAATACGATAATAAAAAGTAAAACATAGAGGATAGTAGTAGAAGAATGTTCGATAACACTGTCAGTATTTATTGTGAGTGCCTCGTTTGCATCTATTGTAAATTCGATTTGAAAATCGAAAGTTTCTCCATCATGAAGCAGGTGGATATTGGATAAATAATTTCCAGGTGTTAGTTTTTCATCATTTGGAGTTACCACAAAAGGTAGTACGGAATTTGGAGCCATGTCAGCACCATGCATACTTGCTGTAGCATAAAGATTGTTTTCATCATCAAGAATGGAAATCTCAATATCCATATTTTTTATAATAACAGCCTGTATATTACGAATCTTGTGCGTAATGGCAGGACGATAGTTTACATTTTCGGGTACAACTTCAGTAATTTCAAATTGAGGAAGTATGGTCGTGTCGGTTTCACTAAGTTTAACTCCAATGATATAGCTGAATTGATTGTTTATAGAGGTACCTTGCGCCTCTGCATTTTCTTCAAGTTCACGAGTGAAGAGTAAACCACCTAGAACTACGCCGTCGAAAAGTTCATCAGGCATTGTAATAGTAACGCGTGCTGTCTTTGTAGAATTTGCAGGTATAATGAGCGTGTTGTTTTCAACTGTGGCAATACTTGAAAATGGTAGTTGCAGTGTTTCATCTTGTATATTTGGCGTGGTGTAATCAATGATTCCATTTTGGTTTGTGGAGGCACTGATGGCTTTTACACTGACCGTTATGGGAGTATCAAATTCATTTGTTACGTCAACGGACAATTCCTGTATTTGTTCTGGTTGCATGTGTAAGTCAAAGTAACTCACATATTTATCAATCTGATTTTCGGGAATATTTGTGCGAACAGAAAAACCAGCACCTGTTTGTGCGTTTGCTGTAATGAAAAATGATGTAAGTATAGTATAAAATAACAGGAATATACTGATTCCCATTATAATTGACGGATTTTTGTTTTGGCTTCCCATAGGGCAAATTCCTTTCTTTGTCTTGAGGGAGGTAGGTTTTGCCTCCCCCGCAATGAGAACTGTCTTACAAAATGATATACGCTTCTATTCAAAATATAGTTGCAATCATAAATGATGAGAACATTTCTATATAATAATGAGGAAATTCATAGCATTTTGATGAAATTACTTACAATTAAGGTCCTGTGACGATGCTCCAAGTTAAGATTGCGCTACTCTCCGCAGCAGTTGCAGTACCAGGAAAAACGGTAAGTGTAGTCCCTGCATTTGTGAAATCTAAGGCCCATGCACCACCACCGTTTTCGCTTTCGGCCACAAGCAAGTTTATTGCGTCGCCACCAGCAGTAAGTGCAAAGGTTTCTGCTTCTGCTAATTCTGGTGCAGTAGCAATCGTGTTGTTAAGAGGTGCTACAGTGTTAGGATTAAGGGTAAGAACTGCACCAGTTAAGGTTGGTGCATTGTTTGTGTCTTTAAATGTAGAAAGAGCTACGGTGACTTCCCAACCTGCATTCGAACCAGTCAAATCATAGATGGCAAGAGGTGTAAGCATCTCGTCCTCTAAGGTATACGCCTGTGATTGAGCGGCGATAGCCCCTTTCTTGAAACTGAAACCAGGTGCGCTTGGGATTGAAAGTGCGCCTGCCTCAAATTCAATGACTGCGTTACTTGTATTTGGCAGTTCTTCAGCATTTACATTCTGAGCAGCTCTTGTTGCTAAGAACAAAAATAAAGCAATCGCAATAATTAAAAATGGATAAATCTTTTTCTTTGTCATGTTCATATGAAACCTCCTTTGACGTGTTGGGGAATGAATATCCCTGTTTATGTTACAAATAAATGCTACTACATTTAAAATAAGAAATCGGTGGTATTTCTAACAAAAGCAAAAAATAAAATAGGGAATCTTGACATTGCAAATAGGGGATATTATAATTATAAGACCAGATGAAAGCGTGCATGATGGAGCATACAACTGTTAAAGATATAGATGGGAGACTCATGGAGACTTGTGTATCACAACTGCAAAAAAGCGCATTATTTTCTGAAATTGGCGAAGATGATATTCAAAAAATACGAAAATGTATCGTGAGACAAGAAAGAAAAGTGAAAAAAGGTGACTATATTTTTCGCACAGGTGACGAAGTTCGCTGGGTGTATTTGATTGTGTCAGGAAGTATGCACATTATAAATGAAGATTTTTGGGGAAATCTTTCTTTGATTGAGACGATGGAAGCGGGAACAGTATTTGGCGAAGCGTATGTGCTTGCGCAAGAGCAATACCACCTTGTTAGTGTTGTTGCAGCAACTGATTCGCTTATTCTGGAAATAGACCCATCAAAGATGCTTGCTATATGCAAAGAAAGCTGCGTTTGCCATACAAAGTTGGTTAAGAATATCACTTACATTTTATCTACCAAAATCGTGCGTTTGACAGGAAAGGTCAGACATATTACACAGCGTACAACACGACAAAAACTTTGCTCCTACCTATCGAGATGTGCAAGGCAAGAACAAAGTAATTCATTTGATATTCCATATTCAAGGCAACAGTTAGCAGACTATCTTCATGTTGATAGAAGTGCATTGTCGCACGAATTGAGTGTTATGCGTGATTTAAAGATTGTAAAATACCATAAAAACCATTTTGAATTATTATCATAGAACAACCGATACTGTTGGAGATGTTTAGTGCGTGAAGAGACAGTACGGGCGATGGCTGAGAGAGAAAAAATATGCCGACAAAAGCACAAGCTAGATAGATGAGAGCCTCATGGGTGATGATAGGATCTAGCGAGCGTCTAGTTCGTTGAAAATTATTTGTTCGAAAGCGTATACGATGCAAGCAACAATATATCAGACAACCAAGCAAGGCGCCTAGAGTATTCATAATAAGATCATCTATAGTTGTAGCGCGAAGATTAAGTAACTGACTTAATTCAATGATTAGTGAAAATGAAAAACCAGTGAGAACTACCTTTTTAATGGAACGAAATTCAGGCCAAATAAGAGGCAGTAAAAACCCAAAAGGCAGCATCATGAAAATATTTAAGGCATATTCTAATACACTGTGTATCCCTCCAAAATCCTTAAAAGGGATAAGCACAATTTCTTCTACGCGTATCAGCGAGTCATATTTTCCAATACACCAAATTGTTCCAACACCACTTGCTTGGAATATAAAGGCAAGATAGAGCAAAAAAATGTATACCCGTACAAAATGTTTCGCCGATAGAGGAACGCGATTTTTTCGTGCAGATTTNTTTAAGAAGAAAATTTGGAATANGGCACATAAGATAGCGGTACAGAAAAATGTATATAAAGTATAAGCAGGCGAGGACGTAAGTAGATGAAAGATTCGCCCAAATGTCATGTTAAATAGTTCGTTCATAATAAATACCCCTCGTTTCTAATTTGATGATTCTAATCTTAACAAAGAACTTTTAAGAAGATATCGGCATTTTTCTTAAGAATTTATGTATAAGTGAAAAGCTTTCTTCTATGTAGGAAATATGATAGAATAAAATTGACAAAAGATGTTGTACAAATAAAAGGAGGAACAATATGTTATATGTAGGAATTGGAATTGTGGTAGTGATAGGGCTTTGGGCTATTGGTGCATACAACACTTTGATAAAATTAAAGAATAAAGTAAAAGCGAATTGGTCACAGATTGATGTGGTATTAAAAAGAAGAGCAGATTTGATTCCAAATCTTGTAGAAACAGTAAAAGGGTATGCAAAGCATGAAAGTGAAACACTAGAGGCAACAGTGGCTGCGCGTAATAAATATATGAATGCAACGGACCCAGAGGGGCAGATGCAAGCGGCAGGAGAGTTGACACAAGCACTTGGACGAATCATGATGTTAAGTGAATCTTATCCAGAGCTAAAAGCAGATACCTCATTTTTACAACTGCAAGCAGAACTAAAAGAAACGGAAAATAAAATTCAACATGCAAGACAATTCTACAATGATGCAGTATATGGATACACAAATAAGATAGAAATGTTCCCATCATCTATGATTGCAAATATGTTTCGGTTTGAAAAATTTGAGATGTTTAAGGCAGAAGAGCAGGACAAAATTGTGCCAAAGGTGGAATTTTAAAAATGAAAAGAAAGAAATATTTAGTAGGTATTCTATATATTATATGTACTTTGCTGTTATTTCCACTTCAAATAGCAAGGGCAGAGAATAATTATTTGCATAAAATAGATATGCAGATTGTGCTTGCAGAAGATGGAAGTGCAAGTATTTCGGAAAAATGGTCAATTTCTGTTTCGGAGGGAACAGAGATTTACAAAGAAATGTCAAGTATGGGAGAGTCTACCATTCGTGATTTTCGCGTTACACAAAAGGAGCAAGAATTTGAAATACTAGAGAACTGGGAAGTAGGTGCGAGCCGAGAAGAAAAGATAGGCAAAGCAGGTATTGTTCGAAAGGGTGATGACTACGAACTATGTTTTGGAATAAGCGAGTATGATTATCAAGAGTATACAATGCACTATACAGTTGATAAGTTTGTTGCAAAGTACCAAGACATGTATGGTATGAACTGGCGACTGGTAAATCAAGATATGGATATGAAACCAACCGAGATAAAAGTAAGCATTACAGGACATGGTATTTCGGCAGATACACGAATGTATGCGTTTGGCTTTGAGGGGAATATAGACTTTCAAGAGCAAGATGGCACACCACGTATTGTGGCAACAAATCTTAATGAAAATGATGCTTACGGAAAAGTAAATTATGTAAACATCATGCTTGGATTGCCAGATATCACATTTACCAATGCGATAGAAAAGTATAGTGGACGAACTTTTGAGAATATGTTTGAAGAGGCAAGAGAGGGAAGTGACTATGCAGAGAGCCAAGATGATATAAGTGGGATAATCTGGATTGTAATTTGCGTATTTGTAATCGGGTTTGGGGCCGTTGTTTTGTTGATTTTAGCAACACAACTTTTTAATCTATACGGCATTAAATATGTAGATGGCACGAGAGAGAATGCACGGAAGTTGGAAGTAGATTATTTTCGAGATATTCCATGTAATCAAGACCCATACTTCTTCTATGGTGTAGTTAATCAAGCTAAGATTATGCAAGAAATAGAGTTACGCTCTGGCTTAATTACAGCGATGTTACTTGAGTGGATTCGTGGAGGTCAAATAGAGTTTATCAAAGAAGAAAAGAAAACACTATTTTCAACAAAGGATATCTTTAAGATTCATTTTAAAGATTCGTTAGAATCAGAGAATTTGTTAGAGCAAACGCTTTATGGATATTTTGAAGAAGCAGCAGGGGCAAATAGAATCTTAGAGAATAAGGAATTTGATAGATGGTGTGCGAAGAATTACAAACGACTAGAGGGCTGGTTTGAAATGGTTAAAAGCCGAGTAACTGCTGAATGGAGCAATAATGGATATACACAAGTAACAGAGGCAAACGAAAAGTTCTTATTTGTATTTAATGTAAAGGTGGGGAAAAAACTCTATACACAAAAATTTCGCGAAGAGTTACATCGTACACTTGGGTTTAAGAAATTTTTACTAGAATTTGGTAGTTTGGGAGAAAAAGAAGTAAGAGAAGTAGTTTTGTGGGAAAAATATTTAATTTTCGCCTCTATACTTGGCATTGCAGATAAAGTGGAAAGGGAAATTGGTAGGCTATATCCTGAATTTACAAATGAAAGTTATCTAGATACAGCCTATACGATGAGGGCTACACGTATGTTTGCGTATGGTGGACTTGGTAGAGCCGAATACGCTAGAAATGCAGCGGCATCTCGTTCAAGTGGAGGAGGGGGTAGTTCTTCGTTTGGCGGTGGAGGTGGCTCATTCTCTGGTGGAGGTGGCGGAGGAGTTCGCTGAGAAAATTACATGGAAAAAGGCATGGGAAATTGAGTTCCTGTGTCTTTTTTTGCAAGAAAAACCTTTTTTACTTGCAAAAAAAGAGTGAATTATTATAAGATACAAGTATGTGCGAGAAATATAATCTCGAATATTAATAAGAGTAGATTTGGCAGAAAAAATAGTTATATGCATACCAAAAGTGTTAAAGGAAAAAGTGCAGGATAAAATTGTTTATTTGTCAAAACACGAAAAGTGTGTTAAAATAGTAACGATACTGATATTATGCGAGGATTGCATAGATGTCGAAAGAAAGGAGATAGAGTGTGGATAAGAAAAAATTAGATTTATTGGACGTTTCAAAAGAAGTAAAAGACGTGTTGTTAAAAGCAAAGAGTGTTATTATTCCAAGAAATAAAGAACATTTATTAGAATTAGCTTTAGGTGGACCAGAAAGCGATTCTTATACAGTTTCTTATAATGGGGTAGAGGAAGTAACAATAACCAAATGTAAGAATGGTGCTGCTGTTAATTATGTGGAACCTTATATGAGGAGAAGAGAACCAGATTGTATGTTGATTGCAGATGAAAAACCAACTGACAAAGAAACATACAAAGAGCGTTTCGGTAAAGAATTTGCAGAAATTCAAAAGGAAACTATGGAATGGATTGCAGATCAAGACCTAATTGTAATGCCATTTATAGTAGGAGATAGAGAATATGGCTGTCCAGCAGTGTTGATAGGACCAGCAAACGCAGGGTTCTTCGCGGCAGGGTTAGCAGACTTGCAATGTTTGATTCCAGCAGATGAGTGGACAGAGGTGATAAAGCCAAGATCAATTCTTTATTTAGCTCCTCCATTTAGACACACTCATTTTAGTGGCAAACAAGTCGTAGTACATAATCGTTTAGATGATGTACATGAAGTGTATGCATATAATTTATATCCAGGACCTAGTGCGAAAAAAGGAATGTATGGCGTATTGCTTAATATCGGAGAGCAAGAAGGTTGGGTAACAAATCATGCATCTACAGTTAAACTTACAACTGCTTATGACAATACATTAATCCTTATGCATGAGGGTGCTAGTGGTGGTGGTAAGAGTGAGATGATTGAAGAAGTTCATAGAGAAGTGAGTGGAAAGGTTTTATTAGCTGAAAACACAATTACAGGTGAACAACTTCGTCTTAGTATTAAAGATCCTTGCGAGATTCACCCAGTTACAGATGACATGGCATTATCTCATGTTGATTTTGAAAAAGATAGAGATAAACTTGTAGTAAAAGATGCAGAAGCAGGTTGGTTTCTACGTATGAACCACATCACACATTATGGTGTTTCACCTCAACATGAAAAATTATGTGTACACCCAAAAGAGCCACTTATTTTCATGAATATGGACGCAGTACCAAACTCAACTTGTTTGATTTGGGAACATATAATGGACGCACCAGGAAAACCGTGTCCAAACCCACGTGTTATTGTACCAAGACACTTAATACCAGATATTATTAGTGATACAGTAGCAGTTGATGTACGAAGTTTTGGAGTACGTACACCAGTTTGTACAAAAGAGGCACCTACTTACGGAATCATTGGATTAATGCACGTGTTACCAGCAAGTCTTGCTTGGTTATGGCGTTTGGTAGCACCACGTGGTCATGATAACCCAAGTATCGTAGCAAGTGAGGGCATGAGTGGAGAGGGTGTTGGATCTTATTGGCCATTTGCTACAGGTAGAAAAGTAGATCAAGCAAACTTATTGTTAAAACAAATCATGGACACACCAAGAACACGTTACGTATTGATTCCAAACCAAAATATTGGAGCATACAAAACAGGTTTTGCACCTCAATGGATCGTAAGAGAATTTTTGGCTAGATGGGGAAGTGCGAAGTTTAGACCAGACCAAATTCAAGCATCAAGATCACCATTACTTGGTTATTCATTGAAGAAACTTAAGATGAATGATACACAGATTCCACCAGGTTTATTACAAGTGGATCGCCAAGTAGAGGTAGGAGAAGCAGGATACGATACAGGAGCGAAGATTTTGACAGATTTCTTTAAGCAAGAATTACAAGAATTTTTAGTACCTGGATTAGATCCATTTGGAGAAAAAATCATCAAAGCATTTATGAATGACAGCTCATTGGAAGAGTTTGTAAAACTAACACCAATGGACTAAGAGATAACGAGAAAAGGGAAGATTTCCGTAAGGATATCTTTCCTTTTACAGTTATAGTAGTTAGAGATATACATGGAGGCAAAAATGAGAACGAGTACAACACATTATACACAAGAGGTCGATAGAAAAGTACAAATGAAAATTTTTCACGAGTTGGCAGAAGAAATATATCCACTATTTGAACAATACCAGATTGCGTATCCGATTATCAAGATTCGGCGTATGCGAGCAAGATGGGGAACGTGCCAATATCGAAAAGGTGTTATTATTTTAAATAGTAGACTGATTGAACGGCCAAGAGAATTTGTGAAATATGTCTTAGTGCACGAATTTGCACATTTTGTTCAGCCGAATCACTCAAAGGCATTTTACAAAGTGATAGAAGAAGTAATGCCGAACTGGAAAGGAATTGTTGCACATGAAAAAGAAAATTTTGCTAACCGTTAGCATTGTGATGTCAATGCTTGCAATGGGAATGCTTGTATATATTATGTTTAGAAAACCGGTGGAAAATGTAACAAGAGAAGAACTCGTAGCAAGAGAAAACCTACAAGAACAAAGCTCGGAAGAAAAGACAGAAGAAAATTCAGAAGAGAAAACAAAAGAGGGGAGAGAAGAGCCAGTAGAAGAAGTGACTATGCCAGAACCCGTCCTAACAGAGAAATCGCAAGAAATGGACAATGGAATTTTGATTGCGATTGACGCAGGCCATCAAGCATGGGAAGTAGATATGAGTGCATTGGAGCCAAATGCACCAGGCTCCACAGTGATGAAAGCTAAATGTACGTCGGGAACTTCGGGAAGATATACAGGGCTGCCAGAATTCCAGCTTAATTTGGATATCTCACTACAATTACGTACAGAGCTAGAACAGCGAGGATATCAAGTATTGCTGGTGAGAGAGGACAATCAAACAGCGATAAGTAATGCAGAGCGAGCAGTGATGGCAAATGAGGCAAAGGCTGATGTGTACATTCGCATTCATGCGAATAGTGATAACAACCCAAGTGTACATGGAGCGTTAGCGCTGGTGTCAAGTTCTGGTAATGCTCATGTGGGACATCTGTATAATGAGAGTCATGCATTGGCAAAGACGATTTTAGATGCATATTGTGTAGAAACAGGTTTTCGCAATCGAGGAATTTTGCAAAATGATACAATGACAGGTATTAATTGGAGTCAAGTACCAGTTATGATTTTAGAGCTGGGTTTCATGAGTAATGAGCAAGATGATGTGGCAATGGCAAAACCAGAATTTCAAAAGACAATGGTACAGGGGATTGCAAAAGGAATAGATGCGTATTTTGAGCAGTAGATACTAAAAGCCTAGTATCAAAGTCTAGCATTAAAGCGTAACCACTTTATGGCGGTGTTTTGTATGTTTCAAAAATTTATTCAAAATATCTGCAGTTTTGATTTTGAGGCTAGATGTA
>JGI994J12354_10005157_pt1 | contig 11345 bp, 9 predicted proteins | sample IntmicLarv3ML3BL_FD_12354 | JGI IMG/M metagenome (IMG submission 12354) | reverse complement strand
TACACCCGCATAACAGTCGGGGTGACAGGATTCGAACCTGCGACCTCCTGGTCCCAAACCAGGCGCTCTAGCCAAGCTGAGCCACACCCCGATATTTAGTTTGTTACGTCTTTCTCTCGTGACGCATTACCAATTATATAACATGACTAATCAATTGTCAATACGTTTTTCATTTAATTTTCCTTTATTTTTTTTAAACTCTTTTTTGTCCAACTTTTTAGGGGGTAAATCATCCGTTTATGGTAACATCTAAACTATACCTTATCAAAAAATTCAATCTATCACAACCAATTTTTGCATATTCCTTACTCCATTTCCATATAAACAGACACGCCAATCGGCGTGCCTGCACGTTGTATGTGAGTGAGTTCTTCTTATATTCTATTCTTCTACCACTGGCTCTTCTGCCAATGCTTCTTCGTACGCTTGTAAGATCATTGTTTGAATGCGTTCTCTTGTTCCTGAATTAATTGGATGTGCTATATCTCTGTATTCACCGTCCAATGCTTTCTTGCTAGGCATTGCAATAAATAATCCCTTTTCGCCTTCAATCACTTTGATGTCATGCACCACGAATTCTTCGTCCATCGTAATGGATACTACGGCTTTCAATTTGCCTTCTTTTGTTACTTTTCGTACTCTTACATCTGTAATCTGCATAGATTAGTTCTCCCTTCGTATAATGTCATCTCGCATGATGTTATATGCCAAATCGCTCGCTTTTTTCCACTACTACTTTTACCCCTTCTTCTCCCACATACTCTGCGTTTGCACGAATGGTATCACGACTTTCCACAATGCAGTTTTCTATATGCACATTGTCTCCTAGATACACATCGTTTAAAATAATGGAATTGCGAATTGTAGAATTGTTCCCTACAAATACTCTCTTAAATACAATAGAATTCTCTACTGTACCATTTATAATACAACCACTCGATATTAAGCTATTTCTCACTACCGAGCCCGGATTGTATTTCGCTGGTGGCAAATCACTTACTTTTGAAAAGACCTCTGGCGCTTCCTTAAAGAAATAATTCCGCACTTCTGGCTTTAGAAAATCCATGTTTGTCTTGTAATACGCATCGACCGTAGAAATATTATTCCAATAGGATTCCAATTTATAACCATAAATCTTCTTCAAATTCTTGTAACGAATCAAAATATCTGTTACAAAATCATGCCTATCTTCCGATGCACAATGCTCTATCATATCAATCAATTGTCGCCTTCGCACGATGTAGACGCCTGTGGATACCTTATTAGAATTCGCAACCATCGGCTTTTCTTCAAATTCTTCCACGCGCATTGCCTCATTCATCCGAATCGTACCAAATCTGCTCGCCTCTTCCATGCTCGGCACTTCTTTATAAACCACGGTAATATCCGCTTGTTTCGCAATATGATACTCCAACACATCGTTATAATTCAATTTATAAATCGCATCACTAGACGCTATAATTACATACGGTTCATGACAACTCTTAAGAAAATCCAAATTTTGATAAATGGCATCTGCCGTTCCCCGGTACCACTCGCTATTTTTCTGTGTAATCGTTGGTGTAAATACATAAAGCCCACCTTGCTTACGTCCAAAATCCCACCATTTTGAAGAATTGAGATGCTCATTCAAAGACCTCGAGTTGTACTGTGTCAGAACTGCAACCTTCTTCACATGCGAGTTCGACATATTACTAAGCGCAAAATCAATGCTTCTATAACTTCCCGCTATGGGCATCGCAGCTACGGCTCTCTTGGCTGTCAATTCCTTCATCTTCCTGCTGTTTCCACCCGCTAAGATAATTCCGACTGTTCTCATAGTTGCTCACCTGCCTTTATAAATGTCTCGCCGCCACCTAATGCATTTTCGATATAATCCTCAGTAGTTGTAATGCCACTAACGACTGTGTTCTTGCCCATTCTTATATTTGAAGGAATCACTGTATTTTCCCCAATCGTAACAAGACCATAGGCATAAATGTCTGGTCGTTCTTTATTCGGAATATCCTCGCCTTCACCCATGATTACATTGTCACCGATGCAAGCGCTTTCGGCGATAATCGCCTTGTCTATCCTACAACCCGCTCCAATACTAACGCCTTTCATAATAATAGAATCTCGTATCACACTGCCACGCCCTATCACCACTCCAGCACCAATTACAGAGTTATAAACCTCTCCGTATACTTCCGTTCCATCTCCAATAATGCTTCGCTCGATGGTCGATTCCCCAGAAACATATTGCGGCGGAATAATATCACTTTGCGTGTAAATCCGCCAAAATTCTTCATATAAATTAAATTCCGGAATAATATCGATAAGCTCCATATTCGCTTCCCAATAGGAAGAAAGTGTTCCTACGTCTTTCCAATAACCCTTGAATTCGTACGCAATTAGCTTCTGTCCATGTTCATGACAATACGGAATAATATGCTTCCCAAAATCACACCCTTGCATCTCAGACAATGCACATAGCGCCTTTCGCAACACTTCCCACGTGAAAATATAAATCCCCATCGACGCAAGATTACTACTTGGATTCTCTGGTTTTTCTTCAAACTCTCGAATACTGCCATCTTCATTCGGCACAACAATACCAAAACGGCTCGCTTCTTCATACGGCACTTGCATCGTCGCAATACTGACCGCTGCCCCCTTCGCCTTATGTTCCTCTAACATCGATTCATAATCCATCTTGTAAATATGATCTCCCGAGAGAATCAACACATAATCTGGGCTAAAAGATTCTATATAATTTATATTCTGATAAATAGCGTTAGCTGTTCCGGTATACCACTCACTATTATCGCTCTTTTCATAAGGCGGCAATATCGTCACACCACCAAAGTTCTTATCCAAATCCCACGGAATCCCTATTCCAATATGTGTATTCAAACGCAGTGGTTGATACTGTGTTAACACGCCGACCGTATCAATTCCCGAGTTAATACAATTACTAAGCGGAAAGTCAATAATTCGATATTTCCCACCAAATGCTACCGCAGGCTTTGCTACCTTAGATGTTAAAATCCCCAACCTACTTCCTTGACCTCCTGCTAAGAGCATTGCCATCATTTCCTTTTTTCTCATTTTGTCCACTCCCTTTATGCACGTTGTCGATACTAGTTTAAATATTATAGCATATATTCTCCTATTAGTGAACATTTTTTACAAAAAATCGCAAACTTTACGCATTTTTTTATGAAAATACAACAAAATACTTTGGCTGATTTTTATATGTAGCGGTTTACAGTAAGACAAAACGTATATTTTTACAAACCAGAAGGTACTTTTTATAGACAATTGAGATAGATTCCAACACACCCGTTTACGTTCATTTTATCCGTATCAACAATGTCCTCAGAATTATGAACAAAAAATCAGTTTCATTTTTGTATATATCAGTTTATAATAAGAGAAAAGTATATTTCTGCAAATAAAAAATATACTTTTTATAGGGTTAGGGTCTCAAAAGACCATATCCCCCTAATCTTTTTCAAGATAGCTAAATTTATAAAATTATGTTTTTAAAGGAAGGATACATCATATTATGTATAAAATAAATTTCAACACACCGGTTCACATTCATTTTATCGGCATCGGTGGCATTAGCATGAGCGGGCTTGCAGAGATTCTATTAAAGGAAGACTTTCGTATTTCTGGCTCTGATACGTCGGAAACACCTCTTACCAGCAGACTATCTCAGTTAGGCGCCGATATTTTCTATGAGCAAGTAGCTACGAATATATCTGCTAAAATAGATGCCGTCGTTTATACTGCGGCGATTCAAGACGACAACGAAGAGTTTTTAGAGGCGAAGCGCATGAACCTTCCTCTGCTTACTCGCGCAGAACTTCTGGGACAGTTAATGACAAATTACCAGACGCCAATTGCCGTTGCTGGCACACATGGCAAGACTACGACTACTTCTATGATTGCTCACGTATTGCTTCAAGGAGAAGTTGACCCCACCATTTCTGTGGGCGGAATTCTCAAGAAAATTGGCGGAAATATCCGTGTAGGGCACTCCAACATCTTCTTAACTGAGGCTTGTGAATACACCAACAGTTTCCTTTCTTTCTTACCAAAGATTGGAATTATATTAAATGCAGAAGAGGATCACATGGATTTTTTCAAAGATTTGAACCATGTTTTAGATTCTTTCCATCAATTTGCAGACTTACTGCCAAGTGACGGGCATCTGATTATCAACAGTGAAATTGCCGAAGTTGACGCAATTACAAAGGATTTAAAATGCAACATAATCACATACGGGCTGCACGGTACCAACGACTATAGCGCCACAAATATCACGTTTGATGATATGGGCTGCGCATCTTTTGACTTGTTAAAAAAGCAAAAATTTATACAGCGCATCTCTCTAGCCGTTACCGGAGAGCACAATGTTTCAAATGCACTTGCCACCATCGCCACCGCCGATTTACTTGCACTCTCACTTGAGACGGCGCAAGCAGGACTTCTCTCATTTTCAGGCACTGACCGCCGCTTTGAATACAAAGGAGAGCTAAATGGCGTCACGATTATTGATGATTATGCACACCACCCTACCGAGATTGAGGCTACCTTGACCGCCGCTAGAAACTATCCGCACCGCGATATTTGGTGCATTTTCCAGCCACATACTTATACACGTACGAAATCATTTTTCACAAATTTTGTAGACGCACTTTCACTCGCTGACCACGTGATTCTTGCAGACATCTATGCCGCAAGGGAAACGGATACCCTCGGTGTTTCTTCACAGCAGATTGCACAAAAACTAAAAGACAAAAACTGTGATGCTTATTACTTCGATTCCTTTGAAAAAATACAAACTTTCACAAAAACAAATTGTCAAAAAGGTGACTTGTTGATAACTATGGGAGCCGGAAATGTTGTGGATATTGGACATGCCCTTTTAGAGTCTTAGTTATCCACATTATCCACACAGATTTATCAACAAAACAGTTGAAAATAAGGCTTTTCCCGGCTCATATTCTTTGTTATAATTAGGACACTTATTATGAGAAATTCACTTTCGGAAGGGCAGGATTTTATGGAATCTTTTGTATTAAAAAATCGATTTTCAAATACAAGCGTTATGATTGAAAACGATTTCATCGATAAATATATGGCAAAGGCAAATGGGGAGTATGTAAAGGTCTATTTGCTTTTATTGCGTCATCTAAATTACTCGACGACTTCTTTATCGAGCTCAGAAATGGCTGATACACTCGAGATCACAGAAAAAGATGTGATTCGGGCTTTAAAATATTGGGAACGCGAAGGACTTTTACTATTAAATTGTAATGCAAATGGTGACATTTGTGGTTTAGAAGTTGGAAGTGCTACTTTGGACGATAACACTCCGCCTATTCACAATATTCAGACATTTAAGAATCGCAAAGAAGACTTGAAAGAAACAATATTCTTTACAGAACAATATTTTGGCAAACCACTTTCTAAGACAGACATTGACGCTCTTACTTACTTTTTGGATACTTTAGATTTTTCTGTAGATTTAATCGACTACCTTATTGAATACTGCGTAGAGCACAACCACAAGAATATGCAATATATTCAGCGTGTCGCACTTTCATGGGCAGAGCAAAATATCACCACTGTTCCAGAAGCAAAGGCAAGCACAGACCTCTATAACCAGGACTTTTATAAAATCTTAAACGCCTTTGGTATCAAAGGGCGCTCTGCTGCAGCCATAGAAATAGAATATATGAAGCGTTGGACAAACGAATATCCCTTGTCCTTAAACTTAATTATAGAAGCTTGCAATCGCACTATGGCAAAGATTCATCAGCCTAATTTCGAGTACACCGAGGCTATTTTAAAAGATTGGGTAGCTAAGAATGTGCAAACGCTTGAAGAGCTTCCAGCCTTAGACGCCAGACACAAAGACAGTGTGGCCAAGAAAAATATTGTAAATAGAAAAGGACCTTCGAAAAATAAGTCACACAACTTTGAAGGGCGCTTTTATGATGCAAATGAACTAGAACGTAAATTATATGAAACTGCTCACTAAGTTTATGCTTTGTTTATCTATGTTCTACTAATTTATGTTTTGCTAATTTATGTTTTATCAACCTATACTGTTATCTCACTCATTTTTTACTTATTCACAAAGGAGAATTTCGTGGCTTTAAACAATTCACAATATCAAGCAATTATGCGTGAATATGATGAACGAAAAACACGCAACCGAGACATTTTACAAACACGCTATGACGAAGTATATGCGCGTATTCCCGAATTAGAAGCGTTAGATCATTCTGTATCGACTCTTTCTGTACAAAAGGCAAAGCAACTTCTCCTTGGGGCAAACGCTTCCTTGGAAGCCGACTCTACTCCAGAGTCTGAAGATCCACTTGTAACTGGTCAGACTTCTAACTCTGAGGATGCACTGGCCACCGACCAAACACCTAGCTCTGAAGATGCACTGGCGGCTGGTCAGACTTCCAACGCTAAAGATACACTTTCCTCTTTAGGCCAAGAACTACAAGCACTGAGTCGCAAGCGCGCAAAACTTTTGAAGGCAAACGGTTTTCCTTCTGATTATTTAGAACCTATTTATGATTGCAAAGAATGCGCGGACACGGGCTATATCGATAATAAGAAATGCCATTGTTTTCGGCGCGCTATCATAGATTTATTCTATACACAATCGAATCTCAAAGAGATGCTAGAAATAGAAAATTTCAACTCTTTTTCTTTAGACTATTATTCCAAAAACTTCTTGGACTCTCTTCGTAATATTTCTGCTAGAGACATTGCCGAGGAGTCGCTAAAGATTTGCCAACAATTTGTCAAGAACTTCTCCTCTCAGGCGCAAAACCTCTTAATAACTGGTTTACCTGGACTTGGGAAAACCTTCCTAACCCACTGTATTGCCGGAGAATTAATTCAAGACTCCTATTCTGTCATTTATTTTACCGCTTCTGAATTCTTCGAACTATGTGCAAAACATGCATTCAGACAAGAGGCGCGTGCAGAATTTATGGAAGATCAATTCACTGCTTGTGATTTATTGATTATTGATGACCTAGGGACAGAACTCCCCAATTCATTTACAACTTCACAACTCTTTATTTACATAAACGAGCGTATTTTGCAGAAGAAATCTACGCTTATCTCTACCAATCTTTCGCTCAGCGACTTGAACACGCTGTACGGAGAACGTATATTTTCACGTATCGGTGGTTCCTATGACGTGATTCGTTTAGTTGGTGATGACATTCGCATACAAAAAAAATTAACAAAATAAAAATCAGGAGGATTCTTCATGCTGCACCGCAAAGAAAGAAATTTAGAAAACACACCAATAGGAGCTCTAGGCATCATTGCACTGGAAGGCTGCCATCAAATGGGAAACGAAGTCAATGACTATCTCGTTAAATGGAGACGCGAAGATGGACACGAACATAAAGAGGACATTGCCTTTCAAGGTTATGAGCGAGATAATTACATTATCGGTGCAAGCTTACCACGCTTTGGCTCTGGAGAGTCTAAGGCAACACTTATGGAATCCGTTCGTGGGCGAGACTTGTATCTTATGGTAGATGTTGTAAACTACAACGTGACCTATTCATTACGCCAAAAAACCAACCGCATGTCACCTGACGATCATTTCCAAAATCTAAAAAGAGTCATTGCCGCAATTGGTGGCAAAGGACGCCGTATCAATGTCATCATGCCATTTCTATATGAAAGTCGCCAGCATCACAGGAACTCCAGAGAGTCTTTGGACTGTGCGATTGCCTTGCAAGAACTCGTGCATATGGGCGTTGATAATATTCTTACCTTTGATGCGCATGACCCTAGAGTGCAGAACGCTATCCCACTGCATGGATTTGAAACCGTTCGCCCTACCTACCAATTTGTCAAAGCCTTGCTTCGCAATGTAAAGGATTTGCAAATAGACAATGACCACATGATGGCAATTAGCCCTGACGAAGGCGCAACTAGTCGCGCGGTTTACCTTGCCAGTGTACTAGGGCTTGATATGGGAATGTTCTACAAACGTAGAGATTATGCACAAATCGTGGATGGCCGCAATCCTATCATCGCTCATGAATTTCTAGGTTCTTCTGTAGAAGGCAAGGACGTCATTATCCTTGATGATATGATTTCTTCTGGCGATAGCATCCTTGATGTTGCAAAACAATTAAAACAACGCAAAGCAAAACGTATTTTCATGGCTGCAACTTTTGGTCTTTTCACAAATGGATTAGACAAGTTCGATAAAGCCTATGAAGACGGTTTATTTGATGGCGTACTAACAACAAACTTAATCTATCAAACCCCAGAACTTCTGAGCAAACCATACTATATTAATTGCGACATGGGCAAATACATCGCTTTACTTATCGATACCTTGAATCACGATGGCTCCATTAGTAGTTTGCTAAATCCTAGTATGCGTATTCAAAATGTAGTAGAGAAATATCGTCGTGGTGAGGAGATTTAAGCCAAGAAATGATTTGTAAGGAACTACGATAAAAACTTAAAATAAGAAAATTTAAAGACTAAAACTCAAAAAAAGACTGTTCATAGTAATGCATTATCTATGAATAGTCTTCTTTCGTGTGTATTACTTTTACCGAAAGGCCAACAACTCTTCAACCGACTTCCTCACCGGTGCTTCCGGCGCAATGTCTGCGTAGCCCACTGCAATCAAAGCTGCCACTTCTTGTGTTTCAGGAAGTTCTAGCTCCTTCGCTACTTCTGCGTCGTCGAACACTCCCATTATCACGGTCCCCAGACCCGCATCGTGTGCCGCAAGGCAAAATGTCTGGCAAGCGATTCCGGTATCAAACATCTGCCAAGCACTTCCTTTGGCGGTGGTAAAGGAACCATCCCTTTCGTATCCGCTTCTCTCTTTAATAAAACTCACTACCATCACAACTGGTGCCTGCTCTACGATTTCCGCGTTGTATGGCGCGCAATGTTTGGCCACGCGTGTTTTCATTTCCACACTTTCTAGCGCTGTGTATCTCGGTATCTGCGTGTGCTTCCATGACGGAGAATACGACGCTTCTTCCACCATCTGCTTAATCAGCTCCTTATCCACCTTGTCGCTCTTGTACTTTCGGATGCTTCTTCTCGTTTTGATACATTCTGTCACCTTCATACTTGTACACTCCTTCTTATCCACCTTGTTTTTGTGTGCTCAAGTCCGTGCGCTTGAACAACTGCTCCCTATTTTCCTATAAACTTCTATCTTTCAGCCCTGCAATTACGCTCACATAGAATTCCCTCACATCAAACCCCGGGATATTCTCTCGATTCAAATCAATCATATCTCCGTGACTAATCCCTCTTATTGCGCTTGCCCGAAGAACGCCTAAGTCATTCCCCCATCTGGCAGCTTCAACTGGCACAAGCCCATCATTTGCACTTCCTTGAATTTTGCGAATAAGTCGATACCCCATATTTAGGGGAAACTTGCCACTTCTTGCCTTACTCATTTGCGACATAGTGCTCTGATATAAAATGCCTTCACAATCTGGTACATTTTGATTAAATTGCGCCACACTCTCCACGGTTAAGTCTCTGAGTCCACCTAGGAAATCCGGTTGCTTGTCTCCTAATTTCTTAAAGGCTTGATTGTAGCGTTTTTCCGCATACTTTAGTACTGCCTTAGGTATCTTCACAAGCACATGGTCAACCCACGCACAGCCCATATGCGGCGTGTTAATCGTGGTAAGTGAAGCTACAAATGGCGCACACTCTAAGCAACTAATTGCATATCTACTATCTAACCCGCCTTTTGAGTGTGCGATAATATTTACCTTCTCACACCCCGTATCGCGTACAATCTGCTTGATTTGTTCACTTAATTCTCTTGCACTTTCCACTACCGAAAGGGAAGATTGTTGATTTCCATAATGCACAACTGCTCCATTACGTATCAATTCCGCCGGAATTCTTCCCCAATAATTAAAATACTGCCAATCCCGAAAGAAAATGCCATGCACCATTAATACCGGATATTTCGTCCTGCAAATTTGATTTTCTGCCCTAGTTTCATCAAGTATACGGATATGTGTCTCTATTTCACACTCCAACCTTGCCTTCTTGCAAATTTGATACGTTAGAATCAGATTGAAAATCGGCACATACCAGAAAAGCAAAATCAATATTTTTTTCATCAGGCTTACTTGTTTTGAAAAAATGATAATGCGAGTCATCCCCTGAACTATCAGTAATACTAACGCTATCATTCCAAAGATTATATTTAAAAAGAACAACTCTATCGGTGCAAAAAAGAAGAGCCGAATATTTATACCAAAACTTATCACACTACAAATGACGGCCGTACTTATAAGTTCGCAGCCACCGTACAAAATCTGCATCGGAATCGACATCTGTCTCAAAACAACTCCACTAATTCTCCCCGGAAGGATACAATACATCAAGTAAAACATCCCGCCGATAACAAGCATAGGGATAAACATTCTTGCCTTCGTCAGCATTAAGACTAGCGGAAAGTTTGCAATCCATATTATCCCTATCACTGTAAGAATTTTCCTCATAACTTTCATAAGAATCTTCTCCTACGCCATATCTCTAATCAACTCTAACACAGCCTCTTCTTTCGTCGCCCAACTCGTGCAGATGCGTACCACACTCTGCGTATCATCATATTTCTCCCAAAATGTAAGACCGTATTTCTCTTGCAACTTATTATACCTCTCATTGGGCAAAATGACAAATTGCTGATTCGTACTGCTTTCGATAGCAAATTGGTAACCTTGTTTCGTAAGTTCCGTCCGTATCTTCATGCTCAAATCCACCGCATGTTTTGCAATTTCGCAATATAAATTATCGGTAAAAAGCACTCCAAACTGGACTCCTAGTAGGCGCCCCTTCGCTAACATGCCCCCTCTTTGCTTCATAATATAGCGAAAATCAGCTTTCATTTTCGGATTGCAAATGACCACTGCCTCTCCAAAAAGAGCCCCCACCTTCGTTCCACCAATATAAAACACATCGCACACCTGCGCCAAGAATTCCAATGTGACCTCGGTATCTGGCGCCATAAGCCCATACCCTAATCTAGCTCCATCTAAAAACAATGAGAAACCGGCCGCATCACAAACTCTTCGAAGCTCTAACAACTCTTGTTTGGTATAAAGCGTACCCATTTCCGTCGGGTGAGAAATATATACCATCTTCGGTTGCACCACATGTTCAAATGCATCGTCGTCCTTATGATTTTGGTGCACCTGCTCTACTTGCTTTGCCGTAATCTTGCCCTCTTGGTTTGGTAGCGACAACACCTTGTGCCCCGTCGCTTCAATAGCTCCCGTCTCATGCACATTGATATGCCC
>JGI994J12354_10005156_pt1 | contig 11348 bp, 7 predicted proteins | sample IntmicLarv3ML3BL_FD_12354 | JGI IMG/M metagenome (IMG submission 12354) | reverse complement strand
GCATCTTATGAATTTTCATTCATTGTTCTTTGAATTTTCTCTTGTCATCTTTCAATGACTTTTAGAACTTCAAGGTTGGAATATACTGTTTAGTTTTCAAGGTTCAACACCAAAGTTTATTTTAATTGTACTTCTTTCATAAATTAATGCGTTTTCTAAGAGTCTAACGGAGAAGGAGGGATTTGAACCCTCGCGTCGCTATTAACAACCTACTCCCTTTCCAGGGGAGCCCCTTCAGCCACTTGGGTACTTCTCCAAAAGCTGAATGAGAATATTAAAACTTAATTCATTAATTTAACTTGCTATACACTAGAAGTTTTTCAAATGAAACTTTGTAATGGAGAGGGTGGGATTCGAACCCACGCGCCCTTTCGGACAAACGGTTTTCAAGACCGCCTCGTTATGACCACTTCGATACCTCTCCAAACAGTGCTTATGTATTCTACAACATTGTTTGAATAATGTCAATACATATTTTAATTTTTTATTTTTTATATTTTGTTTCACGCTAAAGCCACCGTGATATCAGTTATTTTAGCACCTCATTTTCCATCTGTCAACTATTTTTTGAATTTTTTCAACATTTCATGAAATTCATAAAATTCATATACGTTCTTCACTTGATAATACCTTAGTTCTTGCTATTTTCATATATATTTTTTCTTTAATAATACTTCTTTACTTTAATCTTTTAATATTAAATTACTCTATCTTTCATATTGTAGATACAATATGTACAATTCATCTTATTATAATTTTTATTTACTTTAAGTAAATTTTAAACTTTAATTATTATCCTTAAAAATAACTTGATAAATATTATTCAGTCTATTTTGGTTAAATATTGTAATCTATAAGTATTATTTTCACTTAACTTATGCTTAAAATCTGATTTTCACTTTTAGTTATTATAAATTAATTTCCTGCTAATTATCATTTCTACATTTGTAAATACTATAAAATCATCTTACACATTCTATTTTTAGTAATACATAGAAAAATCTATACCAGCATTATCTTATTTTATTGACAGCCATATATTTAGTCCGTTTACCAATTTTCTTCTCTATTAACAAGCACAATAGGTATGTTAAATATACATTTACTGTTTCTTTAAATTTTATAGTAGTAATCATTTTGAATTTTATTACTTTTAATTTATGCTGTTTGTATTTAGCTACACAAATAAATAGCTCCTTGTTATTTATATATTCAATTTTAATTTGTGCTATCTATGTTTAGCTACTAATATACTAATGTGTAAATTTTAAATTTTTCTCCATACATTACAATCAACATATTCCAACTAAGGCTATAAATTATAAATAAATTTCATTCAAATAATCTTTTATGCGAAACAATTCCAAACACTAAAGCTATATTGTAACATTGCTAATCAAAATTGGAGGACACTATTTTTCACTCAAAATATATAAAATTTCCAAAAAATAAAAAATGAGGTAATAAATTTTTTCGCCTTATTGCGAAGTATTAGTGCAAAAATTAACATTTTTTGACTTTGACACTGCTAAGATTTATATTAAGCCAACTTTACACATTCCGAATTTACAGTAATATATTAGAAACTAATTACTACAAGGGCGGTATCCCAACATCACTTTCCTTAAAACATTATGATTTATTTAAAAACTTATTTAATTATGTCTTGTATTAAAACATCGCTTCCCCTAAAACTGTCGTTCCAAGTATTATATGTAATTATTTCAAATCAAAATAACTTCTTATCTCCTAAAATATCAAATCCTAATTCTTTTGCACGACCATTTTGCTTAAATGGATTAATTTTTTGCAGTTCTCCTGCTTGTCTAAACAAAGAACCAGTATTTTTAAACCAAAATGTGACATTATTTTCAACACATTGCTCCCTAATTGACAGTACCCAGTCATAATTGCATTCACGTGCCGAGCGACTTGTTTCACCTCCCACACTGACATGTTCAATCCCATGAAGATATTTCGATAAATCAATCTGCTCTAATAGCGGGGCACAAGCAATAAATCTACGCTTAATTGGATAAGATAAAAATAACGGCAAACGATAATCTGCCATTTTTTGATTTTCTACTGTACATCCCAAATTCACATTGTCATGTCCATCTCCCCAGTCTTTAGGGAGTATTTCCAACAAACGGTCAATTCTTTTGGTTAAAATCAAGAACTCTATATCTTGACGCTGATGTATCATAGCCCAAATTTCTTTACGCCACTCATCTGCTTCTGGAAGTAAAAAATCTGTTGCAAAGCAAGTCGCCAGAATTTTACCTCCTTTAATATTATAATCACCTTTTGCATTAGTCCTTATTGGCCAATCAAATTTATCAGTTTTTTCTATTTTATTTTGCCCGTAACGCTTTGCATGCGGTCCATAAAAATAGCAATTTGTACATCCAGTACTTATTGGATAACATCCTGTCCAAGGTTCCCAGTTCATAAGTTTTCTTCTCCTTATTTAATTCCATTTTTCAACAGCTAATATTTTTAAATAACTAACTTCTATAAGTTGTAACTCTAGCAAATTCCTTTTTATCTACCTACCAAACTGACATTTGCTTGGTGACTATTCAATATTTATTAAACCTGTTACAGAATTTAAGTATCCCCGCTCAAGTTCTTTTACCATACACCATTTGGCATTTTTATCTCTATCTTTTTCGTAGTATATTGCATATTAGCAAGATAGGATAAATCCAAATTTGGAGTAATAATCATAGTCATAACATAAAAGATGGCCTTATATCCTCTAGCTAAAGCCCATTTGCAAACCTCACCTCTGATAATTAACTTTGCTCCAATGCCACGTTAAAAGTAATTAGTATAAATAGAAATGGTAAAAGAACAAGCTACATTTTGTTTCACACTTTATTTTTTATTTGTATTTTGTATATTACAATTTGAATAAGTATTTTGTTATTAATTAGGACCACCAAGGATAATTCTTGAAATAAAATCTTTCTTTCTAATTTCATTCAAATAAGGTTGACTATACAGCCTTATTAATCAATTTCAATCCTTTCTCCACAGGATAAATAATTCATATCTTTAACTTTATTTGCTAGATACTTATATGCCTTTCCCCCCGTACAATGACAAGTATAAAACTGAATTGAATATTTTACCATTTCATTACTGATTTCAGCCAATAATTTATTTGAAACTGTCTTTTTAGTTATTGGATTATACAAATGGTATCCTCCTATGCAAACCTTTGGTTTATACTTTATAGCAGTTTCTAATATATTCACAATGCCCTGATGTCCGCACCCTAAAACCAAAACATTCGATTTTCCATGAATAATCAGATTTTGCTCATGCAAAAATGTATCTTTTATATGATCCTCTACCAGCATATCATTTGCGCTAGAATAACATTTTGATGATGAGTTCACAGTAAAAAGTTCTAACTCATCATCTATCTTATAATCTCCATCTAATAGTACAATTTGCGGATGACAAATGAGCATTTCATCAATTCCTATATTCATTTTAAAAAATAATATTTTTGCATAATGTTTTGTAAATGCTTTTCTTTGCACATAAACCTTAGCATGTTTATTGATTTCGAGAAATTGTTTTAATGCTCCGCCGTGGTCACTATGACCATGAGATATAATTACAATATCCACCTTCTTCAAGTCAATATTTAGTTTCTTGGCATTTTCAAAAAGTGTATCATTTGGTCCTAAATCAAATAATATTTTATGCTTTATAGTTTTAATATAAAGTGATAGTCCATGTGCTGCTTTCAAATTATTTGCAGAATAATTTTCAACTAATGCAGTTATATTCATCCTATCCTCCGATATTTTGTTTCCACCTTTAATATTTATAATTTTTGAATAAGATATTTTAATTTTAAATTATCTTTCTTCATTATACCTCATAACAAATAAAAAATACAATAAAATACCAAAGATATTTCATTGTATTACATTTATATTTTATTATTAATCCCAGTGATTCTAAATTTTCTACTTGTTCTTCCAGTGTCATCGATGGTTGATGGCTTTTCTTCTCGTTCACCAAATTCCCCAAAAAAAATTAAATGACCCAACGTGGTTCGCATCGTAGAGTGGCGTGTTGGGTTCTGTTACTATTATTATATCTATCTATGACGAAATAGCCAAGATATTTTCTGGCTAATTAAAGCTTCTTTCCCCTGTAAACATCTTTATGATACTGGCAATAAGTTTCGTTTATTCTAAACAACTTACCACACTCCACTTGAGGTAAGACCCTAATTCACGGACTTTACTTTATGTTCATAAACGCAAAGAACCCCAACCAAGAGTAAACTCTCGTCGGGATTCTTTACATTTATTCTTACATGGCTAATTATGCCATTGCAAATTATTCAATAATAGTAGCAACACGTCCTGAACCAACTGTACGTCCACCTTCACGAATAGCAAAACGAAGACCTTGCTCCATAGCTATAGGATGAATTAATTCTATTGACATTTCTACGTTATCACCAGGCATACACATTTCTGTACCTGCTGGAAGATTACATACACCAGTAACGTCAGTTGTTCTGAAATAGAACTGTGGTCTGTAGTTGTTGAAGAAAGGAGTATGACGTCCACCTTCATCTTTAGTAAGTACATAAACCTGAGCTGTAAACTTAGTATGACATTTTACTGAACCTGGTTTAACAAGACACTGTCCTCTTTCAATTTCATCTCTTTGAACACCACGAAGAAGTGCACCAATGTTATCTCCAGCCTGAGCATCATCAAGATACTTACGGAACATTTCAATACCAGTAACAACTACTTTACGTGTTTCTTCTTTAATACCAATTATTTCAACTTCATCAGAAACATGAAGAGTTCCACGTTCTACTCTACCAGTTGCAACAGTACCACGACCTGTAATAGAGAATACATCTTCTATAGGCATAAGGAATGGCTTATCTGTATCACGTACTGGATCTGGAACATAATCATCAACTGCTGCCATAAGTTCAAGAACTTTGTCGCCCCATGGACAAGTAGGATCTTCAAGAGCTTTAAGAGCTGAACCTTGAATTACAGGAATGTCATCACCTGGGAATTCATACTCGCTAAGAAGTTCTCTGATTTCCATTTCTACAAGTTCAAGAAGTTCTTCATCATCAACCATATCACATTTATTCATGAATACAACGATGTAAGGAACGCCTACCTGACGAGAAAGAAGAATATGTTCTCTAGTCTGAGCCATAACACCATCAGTAGCAGCAACAACAAGGATAGCACCATCCATTTGAGCTGCACCAGTAATCATGTTTTTAACATAATCAGCATGTCCTGGACAATCAACGTGAGCATAATGTCTATTTTCTGTTTCATATTCAACGTGAGCAGTAGAGATTGTGATACCACGTTCTCTTTCTTCTGGAGCCTTATCAATATTTTCGAATGCAACAGCTTCACCTGTTCCAAGTCTTTCATGAAGAGTCTTTGTGATAGCAGCTGTCAAAGTAGTTTTACCATGATCAACGTGACCGATTGTTCCAATGTTACAATGTGTTTTATTTCTTTCAAATTTAGCTTTAGCCATTTTACAATGTCCTCCTTTTATGAACCCTTTATATAGGGTATCTGTTTTAATTTTATTTAATTTTTCACCGAACTAGGCTGTCTATAATTATATTGCAAGACAAGCAATTTTTCAAGTGAATTTACTTTTTTATATTACTAATTACAATAATTAGTTCTTATCTTTTGAAGATATAACCTTTTCTTGAACTGACTTAGGAACTGCTTCATACTTTTCAAAGAACATTGAATAAGCACCACGGCCTTGAGTCTTAGAACGAAGATCAGTTGCATATCCAAACATCTCTGCCAAAGGAACAAATCCTCGGATAAGTTGAGCGCCGCCAATACTTTCCATTCCTTCGATACGTCCACGACGAGAGTTGATATCACCAATAACATCACCCATATAATCTTCTGGAGTAGTTACTTCAATTTTCATTATAGGTTCAAGAAGTACCGGAGCTGCTTTTTGCATTGCGTCTTTAAATGCCATAGAACCAGCAATCTTAAATGCCATTTCATTTGAATCGACCTCATGGTAAGAACCATCATATACAGTAGCCTTGATACCAAGAACAGGGAAACCTGCTAAAGTACCAGATTTACTAGCCTCTTCAATACCTGCACCTACAGCTGGGATATATTCCCTAGGAATAGAACCACCAACTACAGTAGATTCAAACTTGAATAATTCTTCACCATTGGCATCCATAGGCTCAAAACGAACCTTACAATGTCCATATTGTCCACGTCCACCTGACTGCTTAGCGTATTTACTATCTACTTCTACAGTCTTAGTAAATGTTTCTTTATAAGCAACTTGAGGTTCACCAACTTCAGCTTCTACTTTAAATTCACGAAGTAAACGGTCAACAATAATTTCCAGATGAAGTTCACCCATACCAGCAATAATAGTCTGGCCTGTTTCAGTGTTAGTATGTGTTCTAAATGTAGGATCTTCTTCCGCAAGTTTAGCTAATGCTTCACCCATTTTACCTTGACCTGCTTTAGTCTTAGGTTCAATAGCTATATCAATAACTGGTTCTGGGAAATCCATTGATTCAAGAATAACTGGATGTTGTTCATCACAGATAGTATCACCAGTAGTAGTCATCTTAAATCCTACTGCTGCGCCTATATCACCAGCATAAACTTTATCAAGTTCTTGTCTTTTATTGGCATGCATTTGAAGTATACGTCCAACACGTTCCTTCTTACCTTTAGTAGCATTGAGTACATAAGAACCTGAGTTCATAGTACCTGAATATACTCTAAAAAATGCAAGTTTTCCAACAAAAGGATCTGTCATAATCTTAAATGCAAGTGCTGCAAATGGTTCTTCATCTGAAGAATGTCTTACAACAGCATTTCCGTCATCATCAACACCTTCAATAGCTACAATATCTGTAGGAGCTGGCATAAATTCAATAACTGCATCAAGTAACTTTTGTACACCTTTATTTCTATATGCTGAACCGCAGCATACAGGAATAATTTTAACTGCAATAGTTGCTTTACGAAGAGTAGCTTTTAGAACATCTTTCTCAATTTCTTCACCTTCAAGGTATTGCATCATTAATTCATCATCTGTTTCACAGATAGCTTCAACCATAGCAGTTCTATACTCTTCTGCCTGATCTTTCATATCATCTGGAATATCAGTTACAGTAATGCTTTCGCCCTTATCATCATTATAGATATATGCTTGCATTTCAAATAAATCAATAATTCCAGTAAAATCATCTTCTTTGCCAATAGGTAATTGAATTGGCACTGGATTATGATTAAGTCTTGATTTAATCATTTCTACTGCATTGTAGAAATCGGCACCAAGGATATCCATCTTGTTGATGAACGCCATTCTTGGTACGTTATATTTATCAGCTTGACGCCAAACGTTTTCTGATTGTGGTTCAACACCACCTTTTGCACAGAATACACCTACAGCACTATCAAGTACACGTAATGAACGTTCTACTTCTACTGTAAAGTCAACATGTCCTGGTGTATCAATAATATTGATACGATTAGCCTCTGCTCCTGCTTTTTTGTCTGCTCTTTCTTCTAATGTCCACTGACATGTAGTAGCCGCAGAAGTAATTGTGATACCTCTTTCCTGCTCTTGTTCCATCCAGTCCATAGTAGCAGTACCTTCATGAGTATCACCAATCTTATAATTAACACCAGTATAATAAAGAATACGCTCTGTAAGTGTAGTCTTACCAGCATCAATGTGAGCCATAATACCGATATTTCTAGTTCTCTCTAATGGATATTCTCTTCCAGCCAAGGAAATTCCTCCTTCTTAAATCACATCTGAAATGTATTCAAAATGCTTATTTATAATTCGCAAACTGACTTCATACATTAAAATTAAATTCGTGTGAATTTATAAACTCTAATTCATATAATGAAATAATATTAGAATCTATAGTGTGCAAATGCCTTATTAGCATCAGCCATTTTATGCATGTCTTCTTTCTTCTTAACAGCCGCTCCAGTATTGTTTGAAGCATCAAGAATTTCATTAGCAAGTCTTTCTTCTTGAGTTTTCTCGCCTCTCTTACGTGAGAAAAGAGTCAACCAACGAAGTGCTAATGCTTGTCTTCTATCAGGTCTAACTTCAATAGGTACTTGATATGTTGCTCCACCAATACGTTTTGCTTTTACTTCAAGAGCTGGCATAATATTCGCCATTGCCTCTTCAAATACTTCTAAAGCATCTTTTCCTGATTTCTCAGCAACTTTATCAAATGCTCCGTATACGATTTTTTGAGCAACTCCTCTTTTTCCATCTAACATAATGTTGTTAATAAGCTTTGTAACAACCTTATTGTTGTAAATAGGATCTGCTAATACATCTCTCTTTTGTATATGTCCTTTACGTGGCACGTTACTTCCCTCCTTAATGAATTTGGCTTACTGCAAGAGTAAACCTCTCGTTAAATCTTAGGTACTCACATTTTGCCTGTATTAATCTTTATAGTTTTACAATAAATCAACTCTATGAGTTATTCAAAGTTAATTGGCTATACGATTAATGCTCAGTGTTCATGCTCGGTCTTTCTATATATAAACCTGCAACCTACAGATTATAAATATCATAGTTCCGGCACCAAATCAAATTGTGGCTCTAATCTTTGTAATTTTTACAAATTATTTTTTTGCTTCTTTAGGTCTCTTAGCACCGTATTTAGAACGTGCTTGTTTTCTGTTAGCAACACCAGCAGTATCAAGTGTACCTCTAACAATATGGTATCTTGTACCTGGTAAATCCTTTACTCTACCACCTCTTATAAGAACAACACTATGTTCTTGAAGATTATGTCCTTCACCTGGAATGTAGCTAGTTACTTCAATTCCGTTTGATAGACGAACTCTTGCAATCTTTCTAAGAGCAGAGTTAGGTTTCTTAGGTGTTGTTGTCTTAACAGCAGTACAAACACCTCTTTTTTGAGGAGAAGAAACATTTGTGCTCTTTTTCTTTAGAGAATTAAGTCCCTTTTGAAGTGCAGGAGCAGTAGATTTCTTTTCAGATGTTTGTCTTCCTTTTCTTACCAACTGATTAAATGTAGGCATTTTTTCACCTCCTGTGATATTTTTCTGTGGTTGCTGTTTCTTATCAGCTTTATTTCATGCATACCAAAAGAATATACTTTTACGCACGCTTATTTAGTATATACTTGTATAGCATAGCTGTCAAGAACTTTTTATTTTAACCCAAGACAACTACATAAATAAACAAGGTAATAACTTATCAATCTTTATCAGTATTTCTTTATTTTTAAATTCAAACCATTACTTACCTTTTTGTTAACTCAAGGCAAAAAATAAGCCTCCAAAAGGAGGCTCAAAACTTTATCCTACATATTTATTTGCGGATAACAGTATACTTTAACAGTTTGTTCCTGTATTTATACTTATTATCACCTGCCAACCTCTCACATTATTAATAAATCGCTATAGGACCATAAGGGCCATCTATTATTTCTATTTTTGTTTCAAAAATATCAGTTAAAAGTTCTGCATTCATAATTTCATCTACAGTTCCAAATGCAGCTATTTGCCCATACTTCATAGCACAAATTCTATCAGAATATTTAGCAGCAAAATTAATATCATGCATAACTGTCAAAATTGTTCTTCCAAATTCATCTGCTGCATGTCTTAAGTGTTTCATCATTTGAACAGAACGGGCAACATCTAAATTATTTAGAGGTTCATCCAGAAGTACATATTCCGTTTCTTGGCACAAAACCATTGCCACATATGCCCTTTGCCTTTGTCCTCCAGAAAGTTCATCTAAATATCTATTTTCTAAATTAGTTAAGTCTAAGAAGTCAATATATTTAGAAATAATTTGCTCATCTTCCCTTGCTAACCGACCTTTTGAATAAGGGAATCTTCCAAATCCAGCCAATTGCCTTACTGTAAGTTTTGTTACAAAGTGATTTTCTTGCCGTAAGATAGTTAAAACTTTGGCTAAATCCTCTGATTTAGAAGCAGATACGTCCATATCTGCTACTGTAATTTTCCCCTCATTCATGCCCAAAAGTCTTCCAATCATCAAAAGGGTAGTAGATTTCCCCGCACCATTTGGTCCTATTAAAGAAGTAATACCTGCTTTGGGAATTTCTATATTTAATGGACCAATGTTTACTTCCTCAGCATATTGTTTTTTAGCATTCGTAATATTTATCATAAAGTTCCCTTTCTTAATAGTACAATTAAAAATACAATTCCTCCAAACATTTCAATTATAACTGAAACAACACCTTGAGCATTAAACACATGATTCATAATAAAATATGCACCTGTTATTACCAAAAACCCAATTGCAAGTGACATCGGAAAAATATATCTATGATCATAAGTCGGTGCGGCTTGATAAGCCAGTGTTGCAACTAAGAAGCCATAGAAAGTAAGCGGCCCCACCAAGGCAGTTGAAATTGACATAAGAATAGAAACCAATATAAGAATATATATTACGCCAACTTTAGGCTTAACTCCCAAAGCCATACTGGCGGCATTTCCAAGCGACAATATATTTAATTTTTTAGCATATGCAAAAATAAGGATTCCAGAAATTAATACAATTGGAATTGCAACAGGAAAATACTCAGAATTTGCATTATTAACAGAACCAAACAATCTCGCCTGTAGTACATCAAACTCAGATGGTGCCAAAAGCCTTCTCATAAACGAAGATACTGACCTCAATCCTGTTCCTATTATAACTCCAATTAAAAGTAAAAGCTGCAAATTTCCATGTTTTCCAGAAAGCAGCCAGCCATAAAGTATCAGACACATTAAAACCATAACAATAACTTGGAATATAAATGAGTTAAGTCCATTGCTAAATCTTATAAATGCCGCAGCTCCAAAGAAGAACATAGTGCTAGTATGTATAGTAGAGTAAACAGCTTCAAATCCTAAAAGTGATGGTGTTATAATTCTATTATTCGTACTTGACTGAAATGCAACTGTCGCCAAACTTTGACAAAAAGCAGCTATAAGCATTGCTGTAATAGCATTCATCCTTCTTCTAACAACTGGAATAAAAGAAGGCGAATCTATTGGTACTGGATTATTATAAACCAAAAGCCCATAAGTAGCCAAAATACCAAAAATGATTAAAATCACCAATACTGTCCAATAAGTCCGTTCTTCTTTATTAGAGCGAAATGCTCTGGCAGATCTTTTTTTATTATGAAGGCTGTTATCTACTGTTATAGAGTTTGGATTACTATTTATATTTTTACTCATTTCAGCCTCCTTTGTTTTAGTAAGATAAAAATAAATGTA
>JGI994J12354_10005155_pt1 | contig 11349 bp, 7 predicted proteins | sample IntmicLarv3ML3BL_FD_12354 | JGI IMG/M metagenome (IMG submission 12354) | reverse complement strand
CGGTCAACTCGCAGCGGGTGGTGAGTTTGTCGGGCGTATCGTAGGTGCCGTTGGGCGAGAGTTCGTCGCCCCAGTTGCAGTCAAATCGCACCACGCCGACACCGGGCGCGAACCAGAATTCCTTGGTGCCTGCGTCAGTGTATTGGTGAAAGAAATGAAGGTCACTATCCTCTGTGCGGACCAGGCGCACAGTCAACTTGCGGCAGTTGTCAAAGCACCCGGCGGCGGTCGTGATACTCCCGCCCTCGGCAACCTCCAGCGTCAGCACGCCGTTTGGGGTCTCTGGATGCCGCTCGGTGTAGCCGGGCACCCACTTATCATTCCAGATACCACCGCACAACCATTGCAGATAGCGAAAGGGTTTGGCGCCGAAGATGCGGTTCTCCTCGTGACGCGTGCCCCAACGATAAGGGCCAAAAGAATACAACGCCCCCTCTTCGTAGTGGCTGGCTCCTTTTGCGGCAGTCAGCCACGAGGCCATGTAGCCGGAGGGACAGAAGCGATAGCCCTTTTCCACCCATCCTTTTGCTCGCTCCAAAAAGGCGATGCCTCGCAGGGCGGCGTCGGTGGCGTTGCGATTGGTGTTGGCCCGCACGGCGCGGCACAGCATGTCCGTCGCCTCATCGAGCTTCCAGTCGTCGCTCAGCCAATCACACAGGCTGATATAATCCTCGCTCTCCAGCGCACCTTCGATGACGGCGTTCTTGCGCATAACGCAGATCTCCACCGAGGAAAAGTTGGCCCGCTCGCCGTCGCTCCAGATAATCTCGTGCTCTTCGCACTGGTAAAGGTGGTCGGGCAGATCCTGTGTGTAGCGCCAGTGGTTGCCCTGGCACAGGGGCAGGTAACCCTCGCCGCCCGCGATGTGAACCTCCGACAGCTGATAGAGCTCGTCATGTTCGGCGGTGCGGGGATGGAACTGCACGATGCCCACGCCGGGGGCATACCAGACATCGTAGCCGTAGCTTGGGCTGATTTCCTCCCACGCGTTCTTGGCCCGCAGGTGCATACACTTGTCAAAGGTGCCTGCCGGGACTGTGACGGTCTCATCCAGCGACACCAGTTCCAGCGTGCCTTTGCCGTCCCGCGCCCGCCGCACCTGACCGGGGCGCATATCGGTGTCAAAGAGCAATCCGCTTGTCCGCGGCACGCCGTCAAACCGCGAGGCGAAATAGAGCACGCCCTGCCATGTGCAACGGTTATCATAGGTGCCGCAATCATAGCCATGTTGGCCGTCAAACAGCATGGCGCTGCCCTCGCGGCGCAGACCTTCGCCCAGCATATACATGCCCGCAAAGGGTGGCACATAGGCGGCGGCGGCATTTTGCTCGTGCAGTTCAATCGCCCGCAGCATAGCAGCAGCAAATGCCATTCGAATATCGTCGGGCGCGGAGGCTTGCAACAGGTCAAGGGCCCGGGCAAAATCCTCCATCGCGCCGGGGCCATCTTTGCCTGGCTTGAGTTTGAGAATCCCTCGCCACAGCAACAGCCTGGCGACGCCGGGCGCATACCCGAGTTTTTCCATCTCGGGCAGGGCTTGGTTGTTGAAGTAATCCATTCGCTGCGATTCGGGAATCGACAGGCTTCTTTGGGTCAGCAAGTCGGCCAGCACGGCGTAGTTGCCGCCCTTTTGCGCCGCCTCGCGGGCCTTTTGGTAGTTGGCATCGGTATTGTCGTGATGATAGCTGTGGCTATAGACCTCGGCCAATGCCGACTGGCGGGTTTGGCCCGCGGGCAGATGCATGACCATCGCCTCGGCATCGCGCAGGACTTGGGGCAGGCCCTCCAGGTCGGCGTCGTGGCCGTGATAATAGCCTGCCAGTTCTTTGATCTTTTCCATGACGGTTTGTTCAAAGTCAGGAGTTCGGTGGGTATCAACCATGGTTTTCAATTCTCCTTTTAGTCGGGCCCTCGCATCCGAGAGCCGGGAGGTCACCGTGCCCACAGGCAGGCCCAGTCGACGGGCGATTTGTGGGGTGGTGAGGTGGTGAAGGAAATAAAGCTCCGCAACCTGCCGCCCCCTAGGGCGCAGGCGGGAAAAGGCGCGCAAGATGTCGCGGGCTTGTTCGGCGGCCAACAAACGGTCGTCGGGTGAGGCGGTGTCGGGTAAAAAATCCATCTCGGCGACGGGCAAAACCCGGCGGGATCGCGAGAGCATACGCAGGGCTTTATTGCGGGCAATGCCGCACAACCAGGGCTTGAGACGCTCGCGCTCCCGCAGAGCGGCCAGGCTCATATAGGCGTCCAAAAAAGTCTCCTGGGCACAATCTTGGGCCAAATGATGGTCGCGCAAAAGGGAGAAGGCGGTGGCCATCACCGCCTCCTTATACCGGTGAACAATTTCACCAAAGGCCTCGGTCTCCCCCGCCACAACCAACCCAACCAATTCCGCATCGCCGCGCCGCGCATAACTCCCGCTCACAAACACCTCCGGCAAAATCAACAGCTGTCTACCCCTATAGTATCATCCCCCACGCGATCTATTGGGTTTTACACAAAAAAATAGCCCCTCATCATAAGGGGCCATTTTTTCACAAGTATCCCAAAGGGGTTGGGGGAACGCGCCCGTTCCCCATTGCCAAGCCAAAGATGGCGGCATGTACGCCAGCTTTGGGAAGAAAAGGTGCAGTGCCCCAACGGGGCGCGGAATCCTTTTCTACCGACTGGCAGCCGTCGTCAAAGCCCCGCGGGGCTTTGACGACGATCACTCATCCTCGTCTTCAATCATCTGCTTGCGTGCCTGCTCGACGACCTTGGCGGCGATGTTGCCGGGCACGTCTTCGTAGCGTTCGAAAAAGATCTTGAAGGAACCGCGGGCCTGGGTCATCGAACGCAGGTCGGTAGCATAGCGGAAGATTTCCGCCTGCGGCACCTCGGCCAGGATCTCTTGGCCATCGTCGGTTTGGTTCATGCCCATGGTACGGCCGCGGCGACGGTTCAGGTCGCCCAACACGTCGCCCATGTACTCATCGGGCACTTGGACCTCGACGCGGTAGATGGGCTCCATCAGCGTGGGGTTGGCGTCGACACAGGCCTTTTTGTAGGCATTGCGCGCGGCCAGGCGGAAGGCGATTTCCGAGCTATCGACGGGGTGCGAGGAACCGTCGAACAGCGTGGCTTTCATCCCGACGACGGGATAACCCGCCAGCACACCCTTTTTGATGCAGTCGCGCAGGCCCTTTTCCACGGCAGGGATAAAGTTGCGGGGCACCGCGCCGCCGACGACCTTGTCCTCAAAGATAAAGGGCTCTTCGGTGTCTTCGGTGATAGGGGCAAAGGTGATGTGCACGTCGCCAAACTGGCCCGATCCGCCCGACTGCTTTTTGTGGCGGCCCTGGGCGGTGACGGACTTACGGATGGTCTCGCGGTAGGCGATCTTGGGATCGTCGAGCGTCGCGGCGACGCCGAATTTGTTCTTGAGTTTGGCACAGATAATGTCCAGGTGCAACTCGCCCTGACCCGAGAGCAGCATGTCGGTGGTCTCATCGGATTTGCGCAGCTGGAAGCTGGGATCCTCTTCCATCAGCTTGCCCAGGCCGCCATAGACCTTCTCCTCCTGGCCCTGCACGGCGGCAGAGACGGCGCGGGAGATTTGGAACGTCGGGAACTTGATACCGGGGTAAACGATGGGGTTGGTCGGATCGGCCAGCGTGTGGCCGGTCAAGGCCGCCGTCAGCTTGGCCACCGCGCCGATGTCGCCTGCGCACAGCTTGTCGGCGGCGATCTGCTTTTTACCGCGCATGACGTACAGCGCCGACAGTTTGACGGGCTTTTCGGCCAGGTTGGTATTCAGTGCCATGGTCTCGGGCGTGACGGTGCCGCTGAGCACCTTAAAGAAGGACAACTTGCCCACAAAGGGGTCGGCGACGGTCTTGAAGACCAGGGCCGAGAAGGGTTGAGAATCCTCGCACTTGCGCTCGATCTCTTTGTCGCCGCCGGGCGCAGTACCCACGGTGACGCGGCCGACCGGAGAGGGCATGAGGCTGGTGACAAAATCCATCAGCGGCGCAGTGCCCAGGTTGGGCGCGGCGGCACAGCACAGCACGGGCACCATGGAACCGTCAGCGATGCAGACCTTGGCCCCGGCGATGGTATCCTCGACCGACAGTTCGCCGTTCTCGAAGTATTTTTCCATCAGCTCGTCACCGCCGGCAGCGGCGGCTTCCATCACGGCCTCACGCAACTCGGCGACGGTGTCAGCCAGCTCGTCGGGCACATCGGCCGCCGTTGCCGCGCCCTTGGCGCCGAACAAAAAGGCCTTGTTCTGGATGATGTCCACGACNCCCTTGAAAGCACCTCCCTGGATAATGGGNCACTGAATGGGCACAATGGGGGTGCCGTATTTATTTTTGATCTGATCGANGACCTTGCCNAAGTCGGCGTTCTCGCGGTCCATCTGGTTGACGACAAAGGCGCGCGCGACACCGTTTCTGCCGCACATCCTGTAGGCCTTTTCGGCACCGACAACCAATCCGCCGACCGCCGACAACACGATCAACGCGCCCTCGGCCGCGCGGATGGCACCCGCCGCCTCGCCCACGAGGTCAAAATACCCCGGCAGGTCGATCAGGTTGATCTTTTTGCCCGCCCACTCGACGGGGGCCAACGCCAGCGAGATCGAAATCCCGCGTTTGGTTTCCTCTTGATCAAAGTCCGTCGTCGCCTGGCCGTCTTCGACCTTTCCCTGGCGATCAACAGCGCCCGTGGCGAACAGCATGGCCTCGCACAGCGTGGTCTTGCCATCGGAACCGTGACCCATCACGGCGATATTGCGGATGTCCTGTCCCTGATACGCCTTCATTCTCTATAGCCTCCTTGATTTCGCCGCCCGCAGACGGCTCGTTGCTGTCATTATATCAGAACGCAGTTCGTGTTGACAAGCCCATTTGGTCGCGGTATGCTATATTTATTCGGTAGCGAAGTGCTTCGCACTTCACCACCGAGTTCCGATCGGTAGAAAAAGCGCCAAACCCTAACGGGTTTTCTACTTTTCCCGCCCAAAACCGACGTACATGCCGCCGGTTTTGGACTGCCCATGGTGGGGCATTGCGGTGCCCCATTCCCCCAGACAAACGCGAATCATCACGCTAAGGAGAGCTTTTATGGACCGTGCCACCCTGCCCGCCGCCGAAACTTGGAACCTTGGTGAACTTTATGCCGACAATGACGCCTTTGAGGCAGCCTTTGCCCAAGCACAAAGCGCCATCAAGGCTTTTTTGCCCATCGACTTGACCGACGCAGGGGTGCTTGCGGCGTTGATGACGGCGTATTTTGATCTGAACTATCAGGTCGAGAAGCTGTATGTCTACGCCCATCTCAAACAGGATCTGGATAACGGAGATGCCACCGCTCAGGCCCAGGCCGACCGATCCGAGACCCTGGCCATCGACTGCGCGGCGGCGACCGCCTTCCTGTCCCCCAGCATCCTGGCTCTGGATGCCGCCGTGCTGGAGGGCTGGCTGGCCGACACGCAACTGGCCTTTTGCACCCGCTATGTGCGCGAGTTGGTGCGTGCCCGCCCCCACACCCTGCCTGCTGAGCAAGAGGCCCTGCTGGCCCAGTCGGGCGAGCTGGCGGGCACGCCAAAATCGGCCTTTGATTTGCTCGAAACCCTGGATTTGCAGCTACCCGACGTCGTGGTCGGCGATAAAAGCTATCCCCTGACCCACGCTCAATACCGCGTGTTGATGGAAAATCCCGACCGCGAGGTGCGCCGCGCGACCTATGCCACCTATTACACGGCTTTCGCCGGCCACCGCAACACCATCGCCGCGCTGTTGGCGGGCTCGGTCAAGGCCGACAACTTTTTTGCCAAGGCCCGCAATTATGACAGCGCCCTGGCCTCTGCGCTGTTTGACAACGACATCCCACAAAGCGTCTACCACGCCACCATCGCCGCCTGCCGCGACAGCCTGTCCGCCCTGCACGAGTACATCGCACTCAAGGGCCGCGCGCTGGGCGTGACGCCCGAGATGTTTGACTTTTATGTGCCGCTGGTGCCCGAACCCTTTGCCGTCGACTACGACCGCGCCCGCGAGTTGGTGCTCCGCGCCACCGCGCCGCTGGGCGAGGAATATGCAAAGGTATTGCAAGCCAGCTTTGACCAACGCTGGATCGACGTCCACGAAACCCCCAGCAAAAGCCCCGGGGCCTATGCCTGGGGCGTGTGGGGAGTGCACCCCTACGTGTTGCTGAATCACCGCGACACCCCCGACGCCGCCTTCACCCTGGCCCACGAGATGGGGCACGCCATGCACAGCCATCTGTCCAACAAAAACCAGACTTATCAAGATGCCCAGTATTCCATCTTCGCCGCCGAGGTGGCCTCGACGGTCAACGAGATGCTGTTGCTCGATCTATGCATCCGCGAGGCCGCGACCCAGCAGGAGAGCGTCTACTGGCACAACTTCTTCTGCGAGAGTGTGCGCACGACGGTGCTGCGCCAGGTCATGTTCGCCGAGTTCGAGCTGGCCATCCACACCCATGCCCAGGGCGGCGGCGCGCTGGTGCACGATTGGCTATGCGAGACCTACGCAAAGCTCAACGCCGATTACCACGGCATCCCCGGCGACGAGTACATCGCGCTGGAGTGGGCGCGCATTCCTCACTTCTACAATGCTTATTATGTCTATCAATACGCCACGGGCTTCTCTGCCGCCGTGGCCATCGCCAACCGCATCCAACGCGAGGGCAAACCTGCCGCCGACGACTACCTGCGCTTCCTGTCCGCAGGCGGTTCCCTGCCCCCCATCCAGGCCCTGAAACTGGCAGGCGTAGACCTGTCCACCCCCGCGCCCGTAGCCGACTGTCTGACCCTGTTCGCCCAACGCGTCAAGGAGCTGGCCTCCCGCCTTTGATCACCCTGTATTTTAGGTCGTCGCGGGAGTATAAGTCGACAAATCGGGCAGGGTGAGTTCAGGCGGATCTTGAAGATGAGTATAATCTATAGAAACGGTATATTCCATGAACGCTCCATTCGATGTGGCCTGACCGATGACAACCACGTCAATGGCTTGCGCCAGTCCGTCGCTCGGATTCACCGTGACCCTGATCCGCACCTCGATGTCCGGGGCGTATGTCGAGAGAAAACTGTCAAACCACGTCAACTCGCGGAGGGCCTGATTCCCCTGACGCGACAGCAGCAGTTCATAGGTTTTGGTGCGGCCCGATTTTGTGATTGTCGCCTCCTGGATGTGCTCGGGCCAAGTAGGCAAGTTGGGCAAAAACGGCAGCCGTGCCAGGTGAATTTCTTGGGCACTGGCTTGAGAGGTATGATATCGCTTGCAGGTTGTGCCCGTGTCGATGTAGCGGAAAGATTCATAGTAAACAAAGCTCGTGTAACCGTCAGTCTTTTCCGTATGATCGATGATGCAGTATTTGCCCGCGGCTTGCCCAACGGTGATCGTGGCGGAGTTATAGGGTTGGGCGTTGTCAACCGCCGTGTTGCGCACAGACCAATTGAACACGAGGTACCCAAGCCCCATGTCGAGCTCCTTTTCCACGCTTTGTGCCAAGACCTCGGCGGCTTGGGCAATGATGTCCTGCTGACTCGGCGTGGGTGTGGTCTTGGGCCGCGCCGTAGGATCGGGCTCCTCTGTCATGACAGGCCCACAACCCGCCAAAGCAAAAACCGCCATCAGCGCCAGCAACCCGGCAAACAGACGTTTCATGAAAATCTCCTTTCAATTGGCAAGTGTCACCTTTATTATAGCACACGCCATGCATCATCTGGCGAGTTTCACCCGCGGGCGACCGAGACGGTCGCCCCTACGGGATTGTGAGCAAATACGGATCGACACATCCCCCCGTCCCCCGATGGCAAATCCCCATGTGAGGACAGGTGCCTCACACGGGGGAGAAAAAGGCTCTGAACCCAACGGGTTCAGAGCCTTTTTTGCCGATCAGCGCCGCTCGAAAGTCCCGCGGGGACTTTCGAGCGATCGATCAATACATTCCACCCATATCGGGAGCCGCAGGCGCGGCGGCGGCGTTCTTCTCGGGCAGGTCGCAGATCAAGCTTTCGGTGGTCAGCATAACGCTGGCGATGGAGCCGGCGTTTTGCAGGGCCGAGCGCGTGACCTTGGTGGGATCGATGATGCCGCGCGACACCATGTCACAGAAGTCTCCGGCATAGGCGTCATAGCCCCAGCCGATGCCTTTGGTCGAGTGCTTGATGCGCTCGACAATGACCGACCCCTCGACACCGGCGTTGATGGCGATCTGGCGGATGGGCTCTTCCAGGGCGCGCAGAACCAGGTTGACGCCCGTCTTCTCGTCGCCGGTAGCGGTCTTACCCAGCTTGGCGACGTCGTCGATGACATTGATCAGGGCGGTGCCGCCGCCGGGGATGATGCCTTCTTCAACGGCGGCGCGGGTGGCGGCCAGGGCGTCTTCGATGCGCAGCTTGCGCTCCTTCATCTCGACTTCGGTCGCAGCACCCACGGCGATGACGGCAACGCCACCGGCCAGCTTGGCCAGGCGCTCCTGCAACTTCTCGCGGTCGTAATCGCTGGTGGTCTCGGCGGCTTGGGCGCGGATGGCGGCGACGCGGCCCTTGATGTCCTCAGCCTGGCCGGCGCCCTCGATGATGGTGGTGTTCTCTTTGTCAACCTTGATCTGGCGAGCCTGGCCCAGTTGGGCAACGGTGGCTTCCTTGAGCTCAAGGCCCAGCTCGGCGGAGATGACTTGGCCGCCGGTCAGGATGGCGATGTCTTCCAACATGGCCTTGCGGCGATCGCCAAAGCCGGGGGCCTTGACAGCGACGCAGGTGAAGATGCCGCGCAGCTTGTTGACGATCAGGGTCGACAGCGCGTCGCCCTCGACGTCTTCTGCGATAATCAGCATCTTGCGGCCGGTCTGGATGACTTGCTCCAGCAGGGGCAGGATCTCTTGGATCGAGCTAATCTTCTTGTCGGTAATCAGCACGTAGGGGTTGTCCAGCAGGGCAACCATCTTCTCCATGTCGGTGCACATGTAAGCCGAGGCATAGCCGCGGTCGAACTGCATACCCTCGACAAAGTTGAGCTCGGTCTTGAGCGTCTTGGCTTCTTCGACGGTGATAACGCCGTCGTTGCCGACCTTTTCCATGGCTTCAGAGATCAGATCGCCGATCAGCGAATCACCCGAGGAGATGGTCGCGACTTGGGCGACGGCCGTCTTGTTTTCGATGGGGCGCGAAATGCGCTTGAGGCCATCCACAGCAACCTCGACGGCCTTTTGGATGCCGCCCTTGAGGATCATGGGATTGGCGCCCGCGGCGACGTTCTTCATGCCCTCGCGGATCATGGCTTGGGCCAGCAGGGTGGCGGTGGTGGTGCCGTCACCGGCGACGTCGTTGGTCTTGGTGGCGACTTCCTTGATCAGTTGGGCGCCCATGTTCTCAAAGGGGTCGTCCAGTTCGATCTCCTTGGCGATGGTCACGCCGTCGTTGGTGATCAGGGGCGCGCCGAACTTCTTGTCCAGCACAACGTTGCGGCCCTTGGGGCCCAGGGTGATTTTGACGGTATCGGCCAGGGTGTTGACACCGGCCTCGAGTTTACGGCGAGCTTGCTCGCCATACATCAGTTGCTTGGCCATTTTACGTTATCCTCCCGCTTAGGCGATGGTCGCCAAGATGTCACTCTGGCGCACGATGGTGTAATCGGTTCCGTCAAGTTTGACCTCGGTCCCGGCATACTTGGAGTAAATCACCTTGTCGCCGACCTTGACCTGCATGGTGACTTCCTTACCGTCAACCACACCGCCGGGGCCCGCGGCCACGACAACAGCCATCTGGGGCTTTTCCTGGGCAGTACCGGGCAGAACAATACCACTCTTGGTGGTTTCCTGCGCCTCAACCGCCGTCAAAACAACGCGATCGAACAGGGGTTTGATGCTCATTTTGGTTCCTCCTTGACAAAACTTTCTGGATTTCTGCGAAATTGGCACTTGTTTGCGCTGAGTGCCAACCCCGCTAGGTATTTTACTCTCATCAGGAAGAAGATGGCAATCTTTATGACGTCGTTATGACGTCATCTTTTGGCGCGTTTGTGCCGCATTGGCAAAAACCGCCGATTGCGGTATAATGTGATATCACGCGCGTGAGGTGATTGCCATGTTCGACAAGTGGGACTATCGTTTCGTCGCACTCTGCAAAGAGATTGCAAAGTGGTCAAGCTGTTTCCAGGACAACCGCAAGATGGGCAGTCTGATCGTGCGCGACCGGCGCATCCTGACCACGGGCTACAATGGCGCGCCCTCTGGCGTGCGCTCCTGCGCCGAGCGGGGCGAGTGCCTGCGCCGCAACTTGGGCATTGCCTCGGGCACCCGGCAAGAGGTCTGTTACGCCATCCACGCCGAGCAAAACGCCCTGATCCAAGCCGCCAAGATGGGTGTATCCGTCCAGGACGCCACACTCTACGTCACCCACCAACCCTGCGCGTTGTGCACGCGACTGATCATCAACGCAGGCATCAACCGCGTCGTTTACATCCACGCCTATCCCGACGACTTTTCCCACAAGCTCTTTGCCGAGGCCAACGTGCTTGTCGAACAAATGCTGTCCCAGGAGGATCCCGCATGAACAAACTTCTCATCGTCGATGACGAGGCCCGCATCCGCCAGGTCGTGCACGACTACGGCAAGATGTCGGGCTGGGAGGTCATCCAGGCCGTCGACGGCGTCGACGCTGTCGAAAAAGCCCGCAACGAAAACCCCGACGTCGTCGTGCTGGACATCATGATGCCCAACCTCGACGGCTTTGGTGCCTGCCGCGCCATCCGCGGTTTTTCGCGGGTGCCCATCATCATGCTCTCGGCCCTGGGCGAGGAATACAACATGCTTCACAGCTTTGAGCTGGGCGTCGACGATTATATCGAAAAGCCCTTCTCACCCAAATTACTCTTCGCCCGCGCCAACGCCATCGTCACCCGATCGCGCGAAAACCCCATCGCCGCCGACGCCCCTGTGTTGACTTTTGGCGGACTGGTCGCCGACATGGCCGCCCGCACCGTCACCATCGACGGTGATCGCGCCGAGATGACGCCCAAGGAGATGGATCTTTTCTTCTATCTCATTCGCAACCAAAACACCGCCCTCTCGCGCGAGCAGATCATGCGCGACGTGTGGGGTTATGCCTTCGCCATCGACGACCGCACCGTGGATACCCACGTCAAAATGCTGCGCCACAGCCTGGGTTCCTACCGCGATCTGATCGTGACTGTGCGGGCAACGGGGTACAAGTTTGAAGCGCCCACTTAGTCTCCGGTCCAACGTTTGGCTTTTCCTGTTGCTGTACACCTTATTGGTGGTTCTATTGTTTTACCTTTTTCAGGTTGCCCTGCTGCGCCGCAGCTACCAATCCAAGCTCGA
>JGI994J12354_10005154_pt1 | contig 11350 bp, 7 predicted proteins | sample IntmicLarv3ML3BL_FD_12354 | JGI IMG/M metagenome (IMG submission 12354) | reverse complement strand
TCCTGCGTTCCAATACGCTATTGCGTGTTGGCGAAATTTTGTATCATAACTCATACATCTATTATAGCACATTGTTGGATGAAAATCAAGTTAATTGACTATAATCGTTATACCCCTGTACAGGTGCAAAATCTCAGCAATGTCTCGGCGGTTACAGCTAGTGACCATAGCATAGCACTGAAAACCGATGGAACCGTTTGGGCTTGGGGTTATAATAGCGATGGTCGGCTAGGCGATGGCACCACAATTGAGCGTCACGCCCCTGTACAAGTTCAGGCCCTTAGCAATGTTACGGCAATTGCAGCTGGAGGGGCATATAGTATAGCGCTGAAAAACGGTGGAACCGTTTGGGCTTGGGGATCTAATGAAAGAGGGCAACTTGGCGATGGCACTACAAGTGATCGTTATATTCCAGTACAGATTCAAAATATCAGCAATGTTACAACAATTGCAGCAGGTGGTTATCATAATTTAGCGCTGAAAAATAATGGAACCGTTTGGGCGTGGGGTGATAATAGCTGTGGTGAGCTTGGCGAAGGCACTGCAACTAATCGCTATACCCCAGTTCAAGTGTTGGGCGAAAATGGCGTAGGCTACTTTAATGTGTTTGGCACACCGACAACCACTTACACTATCACCTACAACTCCAACGGCGGAACCGGTGCCCCCGCAGCGCAGACCAAACGACATGGTGTGCCATTAACGCTGAGCAACACACGACCCACTCGCACAGGATATACGCTCCTCGGTTGGGCGACGAGTAGCACTGCGTCTACGGCGCAGTATCAGCCGGGTGGGAGTTTTACGACTGATGCCAACACAACGCTTTATGCTATCTGGGAGAATGACGGAACAACAGATATAGAACAAAAGACAATCCGGCTTTATTCCGGTATTAAAAAAAGCGATATTGATTATCCAATTTGGTGGGGCCACGATTATTTTGAGAATAGCACCGACTTCAATTCTGATAAATACAATCATAATCTTGCGACAACAGCAATGACCTTAAGTTTCTCTGCTTACGGCAAAGATAGCAGTGACGACTCTTATATAATATCGGCACTTGGCGAGGATGGGCTAGGTCTGAACAATATTATGACGTTTAATTACGACAACGAATATAATCCAGACAGCACAGGGTTTTCTATCGCCAGTAAAACGATGGAGCAAAACGAGTTGATTATTATTGCAATTCGTGGTACGGACGCCGAGGAATGGTATGGAAATTTTAACATTGGTTCAGGACAGAATCATGCCAGTTTTAATATTGCGAAGAATGAAGTGTTTGAGACACTGAAGACCTACATTGCGGAACATGGATTGGGACACACCGTTTCATATAGCGGTGGTGAGTGGCATTTAGATATGAAGCCGTTTAAGTTCCTAATAACGGGTCATAGCCGTGGGGCGGCCATCGCAAATCTGTTAGCCGCCGAAATCATGCAACAACAGAACAGCTTGGGAAACTTTATCAAGTCGGATTTGAAGGCAAACGCTCAACTTGTGGAATGGTTTGGTATAAGCGCATTAGATAGCATTGTGCTCAATGCAGATATGTTTAATAAGAAAAATGTGTTTGCTTATACATATGCCACACCGAATGTAACGACAGCTAGTGCAGCAAAAACGGTTGGCGATTATGGGAACATCTTTAATATCGTCAATGCAGAAGATTTTGTGCCGTATATGCCGCTTCCCGTTTCCGGTTGGGATTATTGGAAATATGGCCAAACGCTTGCATTTCCGGGTGGTGGTATGGACGGTGATAACCCTACCTATCGGACGTCACAAATCCGCAATATGGAAGATAACTTCAAAAATCTTACAAGCAACAACTTTGTGAAATATGATAATGGCTATTATGCTGTTCAGGATTTTGTCAGAAATATGTGCGAGTTAGCTCCAACCCCTCACGCTTACTATAATTACGATTATACGATGTTCGATTATTCTCCTGCTGATTATTTCAAGATAGTGTGTGACGAGCTTGTTGCGCCAAACTTGGTAAACGAAGCTATTTTAGGCTCTTTCTTGGCAATACCTGCGTTTCATGCCGTTAACAAGTTTCTCATTACAAACTCTGCACTCGGACCTACTGTTGTTCACGCTCACTGCCCTGAGGCATATCTCTCTTGGCTAAAGGCGACAAGTCCAGTAGACTTAATTAGCACAGAGACTGCGCCGTACGGATTATACGCCCGCATTGCTTGCCCTGTTGATGTTGAAGTGCTTGACAAGTCTGGCGTGATTGTGGGGAAAACAATCAATGATGTTCCCAGAGAAGGATTGGACGGCAGTGTTAATGTTTCAGTGACCGGCGATGTGAAGAATGTGTTATTACCATCCACCAACAACTACACAATCAAAATGGCTGGCACAGATACCGGGACAATGGATTACTCCATTGAGCAATTTAATGTTATCACGGGAAGAGTCGTATCACAAAAGGTGTTTCATAATGTTGCTCTGTATAATGGTAAAAAAATGGAGAGCAACCTAAGCGGTGTCATTACGGTCCCTGCCATAAAGTTATATGTTTTGGATGGAGCGGAAAATCGCACAGCGGAAATTCAAGTGGACGGCACAGAAACGCCTATTTCTTCACAACCTGAAACGCAAAAACCAGTTGCTAACGGCAATACGAACGTCACTTTGGAATACAAAAGCAGCCAGCAGTTGTCCGTAATCGGCGAAGATATAACGTGGAGTGGCAGCAACAAATATATTACTGTTGACCAAAACGGCAAAGTGACATCAAACAAGGGATTTGTAAAAACTGGAAAGGCCACTCTTCGGGCAACTAATGGTGCGGGTTATATTGAGTTTAATGTAAAAGTGTCTCCCTCGCCTCTACAATGGTTTTTAATCGTTGTGTGTTTCGGCTGGATTTGGATGTGAGTTTTCGTGGGGTGATGTCCGTCTCTGTGGCGGGTATCACCTATCTTTTTAAGACTTCTCTTATTCTTACAGAACGTCCGAGAAACAGCATAATACCGATGGATAATCCTGCTGCAAATATTAACGATGGAATAGTGCGAAATGCCGTGCTAAATGCCCTCACGGTCTCTTCTTGGAAAAACATACCGCCTGTAGCGAGATTATTATACCCCATGATAATTGACAGTAGCGAGTAAATGAAAAAAATCCAAACAGTAATGTGGGCAGTAAGAATACTTCTTTTCTTTCGCATAAAAATGTAGACTATTGTAAGCAGGCAAAATGCAGCGATTATTAGCTGTATGGTCGGGTTTATAAGTCCGTCATAACCAACACGCCCATGACCGCCAATAAAACTATCAATCCAGCGTTCCAGATTGGAAATAAGGCTACTTGTAAAAAATATGAAACCAACACCGTAAATTAAAACAAGCAATAACACGATCCCATAAGGTTCCCTCTTAGAATCTTCCTGCACTTGTATTTCTGACAGTTTCTGTAGAGTAGCTTTCGCTTTTAAGTTTTCCATAGGCCTCCTTTATTTTTGGAGGTTGCCCGCATAAAAAAGGACAACCATTGTGGTTGTCTAAGCCTTTGCAGTATTTTTGTCTACTGTTTCAATGGTTGCCCCATCTCATAGACAAAAATATGCATTAAAAACGCTGCAAAACTTAGACACTATCATTATAGCACACTTCCTAAAACCAAAACACCTGCCATATTTCAGACAGGTGCTTCGTGCCAATGTAGTGGTGGATGGATTCAATCCAGAGCAAGCATTTTTAGCCCGCCGAGCAGTTTCTTGAAAGAAAACCGGCGTTTTGGTGCTGCGGGCGGTTCTGACGTTTCCGATGTTTCTACCGGTGTCGTGCTTTGTGCTTCGTTGCTGTCGACATCGCCGCTTTGTTCCGAGGTTTTTGGCTTTGCCGAAGCTTGACGAGGTTTTCCAGTGCCGCTCTTGTGCGAACCATTGCCGCTAAGATTTTGCAACAGAATTTTGCGGGACTGTGCATATTCCTCTCCAATGAAACCGAGTCTCAGAAGAAAGCACCTGAACGTGTATTTCTCATTGTCCGTAGGCTGCTCAGTCGCCAGCACGCGCTGTTGCTTCTTTACCATGTCGCAGAGTTTGGACACCAGTTGCGTATATGCCGCTATTTCTTCCGGCGTGGCGTCAATCTTAAACCACGGGAAGTCAATTGTATCTTGGCTTTGCGCAATTGGAAGGCTATCTGCGCCAATGGCTTTTTGAAGCAATGTGGCCTTGCTGGCAACCAGTTTGAACAGGTTGTCGAGCTTTTCAGGCGAGAAACCGTCAAGAGGCATTTGGATGATGAGGCGGTCGGGTTCGGCTTGGGTTGGAGTGGTTGCGGGTTCTTCCGCGATCTCCGGCGTGTAAAATCGGGCAGCTTGGAGGTTGGACAGAACGGCAGAGCAAGCCTTTTTGCTCATGCTTTCGTCAAAAGACAGAATTGCCTCGCGGTTAATCTTTGCCTTTCCGATAGCATAGGCATAAGTGGGGGCTTTGCAGTAAATCGGTGTAATACCGAGTGCCGCCCCCACGCAGTCCGCCGCTTCCTTTCGTTTGCGACCATTCAGGGTTAGTTGAACTGATTGTTTTTCCATTGTTAATGAGCCACCTTTCGTATATTGGTGGCGACAGTATGACGGAGAAATGGGGAGAGGGCAAGGGTGGTGGGGCGTGAGAATAGGAGCGATTAGAAAGGGCGCATATGGGGGGAAATTACGTTTAGTGGATATATAAAATGCTGTTGTAAAAATGATGTTTGACTTTTGCAACTGAGAAAGCGCCCTTTGCGGGGCGCTTGATAATTTCAGTTTGCTCACTTCTGGCTTGGATTTTCCATCATATAGTTTGATTTGTATTCGGTTGGATGATACTGTTTTATGTAAGGTAAGCCTAATGACTATCACTTCACTGTGGTCAATTGTTGTCAAAAAATCGTTCCTCCAAGTGTCCTGATCTGTTCTTCTGCTCGCACGGGCTCTGTCGGACACAAATCAGGGCAGCTGTTGTATTCGCTTATACTTCCTGCGTCCTGATTACATTGCTGCCTGACAAGGTGCTTGTAATAAGGTTCATTGCCGCTGTCAGCATCGAACAACAAAAAGCACTCATCCCCTGCCCGCCGCAACGCACCGATCAACACATGTGCCTGTTCCGGCTCCCATGCAAACAGCACGCACAGCGTATCATAAAAAGCTTTTGCCCCGCACTGCTTGAGCCGTATGGCATTGCGATGTTCTTTTGTGCAGCACCGCAGGGCAAGCAGTTTTTTCTCTGGATGTACAAGCAATTCCGCATGCTCTGTGTCCAATTTTTGTGCACATGTACAACTACAACGTAATTTCGATTTCAAAAGCGTGACACTATTCATGCCGAATCGACTGAATTTTATAGCATTGACAACCGCATAACCACGCAAATCAATCGCGCCGCACCGCGCAATCATCTTTGCTTGGGAGGGTTCTTCCTCTCCCGCACTGGCGCTGGCAGCACAGTAATCTTCTGGCGTAAATGCGGCCCAATGGGGATTAACAGAAACAAAGCCGTGCAGCGCTCCGCCTTTCATCACTTGCAGCTGCGGCAAAAAACTTTGGCATCCGTATTTTGCGTTGTCCAGCATCCTCTGCACCGCAATAAAATCATCACGGGAAATGATTGGCTCGTGATGATTTTCTTTGTAATACTGATTTTTCGCACTCTTGTTGCGAATAGACCTGTGATCAAGGTAGTTCGGCGTCCAGGTTTTTCGGGCCAGCACATCGCCGCAATATCGTTCATTGCGTAGTATTCCGTTCACGCTGCCCGCATTCCAGACGACGTTGCCTTTCTTTGTTCTTCTACCCAACTGAGTTAGCTGCCAGGCGATTCTTTCCGTAGTATAGCCATAGAGATAAAGGAAGAAGATTAGCCGCACGATTCCGGCTTCGCTATCGTTCAAAATCAGGCGGCCGTCCTCATCGTTGTCATAACCAAGCAGGGGCGGCGTGAGAAAAATGCCATGAGAAAAGCGCATTTCTATGGAGGAGTTCATGGACATACTCTTGATATGACTTTCCTCCTGTGCCATTGCCGCCAAAAACGAGAGCCGCATTTCGCTGTCACTTGCCAAAGAGAATAGCCCCTCATTTTCAAAATAGACACCAACGGGATTTTTCAAAGCGGCCAGCTTGCGCACACAACCGATGCTGTCAATAATGTTGCGGGAAAAGCGAGAAACACTTTTGGTCAGGATAATATCAATCAGCCCCGCTTCGCAGTCCGTTATCATCTGGTTGAATGCGTTCCGATGATTGATGGAGGTTCCTGTAATCCCCTCGTCAGCATATGTGTTTACCAATCGCCAGCCCTCACGATTCTGCACCATCTCCGAATAGTAGAGCTGCTGCATCTCATAGGATGACGTTTGATTTTCATCGTCAGTGGAGACCCTCGCATACACCGCAACGCGCTTTTCGCTGGTATCCTCATAAAACCCCGGCTGTTGCTTTGCCGCAATCATCCGCAGCCCCTCCGGCGCAGCCTGAGAGAATTTTTTGCGCCGCTTTGCTTTGGCGATTTCTTTTTTGCTTTGCGGTGTGCCGTCAATATCCATATGCAAATTCGCTTTCTTTTCACTTTTGCTGAACTTCGCTATCATACCACAATACTCGACAAAAGAACATGACCCCACAGGTCAAATTTTTGTCGGGAGGATTCTGAATGGAAATCGGCAAAGCAATCGCATACTATCGCAAACAAAAAGGACTAACACAGGAGCAACTAGCTGAATTGGCGAACACGGACAACTGCTACATCAGCCGCATAGAGAATGGGCGCAAAACCCCTTCAATCCCTATGCTGCAAGGCATCGCGGTCATGCTGGGCATTCCCGCATGGGTGTTGTTTTATGGAAAGCCGGGTGCTGCGGCACTGGGCGTTTTATCTTTGCTGGAGGACTGTACCGAGCTGGAACGAGCCGAGCTGTGCGCCAATTTGACGGCGATGAAGGATCATATGCGCAAGTTTCGTTGAAATCAATTTGACCTGAAAGGTCAAATCCCCCGAACGAATAACTCGTTCGGGGGATTATATTGTTACAGCGTCAATCATTGCAACCAGCATTCCCCCTTCTATCCCTCAATATTATCAATCCCCTGCACCAGCGCAGCAAACCGGTCAAAATCGCTTTCATATAACCTATCTTGTACGATGCGATATTTCTCAAATTCAGTTTCAGCATGGAGCTTCGCTTCCTCGTGCGATATCTTGCCTGCGCCTATCAATATTTCGTTGCCGTTGAACTCCAAAAATCCGTCAAGCCGTGTCGCCCAGTCAGCCATTGTCATAGGAATTTTCCGTTCGGCTTGCAGCTCCGCAAAATCCAGATAGACTGACACGATGCGCTCCAAGTAATTCATCTCTTGCTCGTTGAGATAATTCTTGGCGACAGCGACATCCGCTTTGATGATCTTGCCATGGGGTGCAGCTTCCCAGCTGGTCAGGCCCATATGCTCTTTTTCTGCATCCGCGCGCTCAACGATCAGTTCGGCGGCGGTGTGGCGATGCACGGCGTAATGCAGCTTGTTTTGTACCAGCTTGAAAAATTCGCGGGTCGTTTTTGCGTCCTTGTCATAGTCAAACGCGGTGGCGTAGATGTCAGTCACCTTCTGATAAAACTTGCGTTCAGACAGGCGTATCTCGCGGATCTGCTGCAACTGCCGCTCGAAATACTCGTCGGTGAACATGTGCCCCTTTTTCAAGCGGTCGGCGTCCATCGTCCAGCCCTGAATGGTGTAGTCCTTCACTATCTGTCCTGCCCATTTGCGGAAACGTACGGCGCGCTCATTGTTCACCTTGAAGCCCACGGCGATAATCATTTGCAGATTGTAGTGCTCGATTTCACGCTCTACTAAGCGCGCGCCTTCATTTTGAACTATAAAGTATTTCTTTATAGTTGCCTCGCGGGAAAGCTCGCCGTCCTCAAAGATTTTTTTGATATGCTGGCCGATGTTTTGGACGCTTACGTCATACAGTGTCGCCATCATCTTCTGCGTCAGCCAGATGTTTTCATTCTCATAGCGCATTTCCACGCTCTGCTCACCGCTGCCACTGGCCGCAATATACGTCAGGTACTCCGCCGCACCGGAACGGATGGTGATCTCACTCTTCTTTTTTTCCATAGCCATACCCTCCTTTGCCTCTTACCAATTATAAAGCTTTTGGGCTCAAAAAGCAAGTCAAAATGCAAAAAGGCACCCCGGATGGTACATATTCCATCCGGGGCATTTCTTATGTGTTCAAAACCACCGGCTGTGCCGGTGGTCAACGCTTTGAGCGTCATTGAAAAACTCCCGTTGACAGTAGAAACTCAAGGTTTTGCAGATGTCTCCCAGAGATAATAGGAAGACATTTGAGGGGATGAAAAAACAGCACGACAAAAGTAAGATAAAAACGAGAAGCAGAAAACAAGGATGGCGGGGTTTGAAGGGAGTAGATAGTTTTCAAGAAAGATGTAGCCTTGAAGGGGAAGCCCTTCGCAAGTGAAAGACCGTAATAAGCGCCTTAAGGCGCTGCTAGTAAGAGAGGGCTACGCCCGCATAAGAAAATCCACCGGCTGTGCCGGTGGATTTTTATTGCAAAACAAGCCGTCTGCTCTCTTATGTTATGTTTTTAAATTAATGCAAGATTACCAATATATCCCTTTTGTTCCATCGTCTGGTTCACGCCCGCGCCGGAAATGTCGCTGCGGATGTCCGAAACGGCGTCGCCTGTCATCGCCAACTGCACGCCGATGCTTGGCCCGGTGCCGGAAAACAGCTGGCTGCCCAGCAGCGCGCCCAGCGGCAGGCTGAGCTTGCTCCGGCGGCGGCGCACCGCTTCCTCCACCGCCCGGTTGATTTTCAGCCGCAGGAGGTTGAGCTCCGCGGCGTTTGTTTGGATGGACTTGACGCCGTTTTCTTCTTCATACGACGCCAGGCGCTCATAGGTCACGCCTTCTTCCGTCAGCACCCGCTCCACGGCCTCCGCAATCGCCTGCGAGGCCTGCTGCCTGGCGGCGATTTCCGCCAAGGCCTGCACCTGCGGCGCGGCCCGCCGTTCCAGCATAACGGAACCCAGCATCAGCGCGGCCACAGCCGCTGCCGTGATCAGTAACAGCGGCCTATTACGTAAATGTTTGAATCGCTGAAGCGAACCGCCGCGCCAAAGCGGCCTGCGCATGCGCGGTGTTGATGTAATGCGCGGCAATATCAACGAATAACGGTGCAGTCGTGCCATGGCGGCACCTCCCCCATGCGCTATTCTATGCTTTCCTTCCGCGATTTCTGCACGTCCATGTATATTTTGCCCGGGCTATGGACTTTTTTGCCGCAATGTGCTATAATTCGTTTGCGACTGCAAAAAATCGCGGGAAAGTAAAAATCGAGGATGTCAATATGCCACAGATATTATTGCTGATATTTCTATCGGCTGCGCTCATTTCCGGGGTCATATACTACTTTCAAAACCGCCCCTATAAACGCGGCGGCCATTTCAACGCCGCGCACACGCCCCACCGCACCGTAAATAGGGATTTGGGGGATTGGGGTGAATATCTCACCTACCGCACATTGAGCGAGCTGCCGGGCGATAAAAAATTCCTCTTCAACTGCTATGTCCCAAAGGGAAACGGCACCTTCACGGAGGTTGACCTGATTATGCTGCACACCTCCGGCATCTATGTGTTTGAGTCCAAAAACTACAGCGGGTGGATTTTTGGCAGCGAACCCGAGCGGCAATGGACGCAATCGTTCCGCAGCGGGCGCAACGTGCGCTTTTATAATCCGCTCATGCAAAACGCCAACCATGTCAAGCACTTGCGGCGTTTTTTACCCGGGCTGGTGCCGGAGACATTTTACTCCGTCGTCGTGTTCGGCGACAGGTGCGAACTGCGAAAAATCACGCAGACATCAAGCCGGCACCTGCTCGTAAAACGAGACCGCTTGCTTCAAGCAATCGAGCCGTATCTCCAATGGCAATTGTTATACCCCGCAAGTGTCGAGGCGCTGTATCAACACCTGCTCCCGCAAACGCAGCTGACCGAAGCGCAAAAGCAGGCACATATACGGCGTGTTTCCGATATTGCGGAACATCGCGTATGCCCCTATTGCGGCAGCGCAATGGTGGTCCGTACCGCGCGAAAAACAGGGCAGCAGTTTTATGGATGCAGCAAATATCCCGCCTGCAGCTATACGGCGAATGATTGAGCAAAACACGCGGACCATGCCGCAGAAGCCTCATGCGCGACAATAGAAATCCCGGGCAGAATCCAAGTTCTGTCCGGGATTTTTTCTCGTAACCATCCGCTATTCTATGCTTTCTTTCAGCGATTTCTGCACGTCCAGCGTTGTATAAACCTCTTGCATGCGCTCCTCGTTGAGCTTATACTTGGAACTGAACAACGCCAGCGCCGCCAGCGCAAAGAGCGGCGGCAGGATGAACATCATCACGGTGATGCCTGTTTTTGCCGACGCGGGCTGGGCGGTCAGTTCACCCTTGTATCCTGTCATCGAAAGCCCCAGAAACATAATCAGGCTCTGGATGGAATACGCGCCCTTTTGCAAAAATCCTTTCATCGAAAACACAACGGAATCCGCACGGTAGCCCTGCTTTGCCTCGCCATAATCCACGATATCGCTGAGCATCACCGTCTGGCTCACAAAGGAGCAGCCCACGCCCATCATGCAAACAAAGCCGCAGATCATGAACAGCGGAAAGATATTCACAACGGCGCTGAAGAAATACATCGCGAAATACCCGGCCGCCGCCATACACATCGCAATTTTGATCACCGTGTTGCGGCGCATCCATTTGGTGAGCACTGGCAGCAAAATCAGCCCCGCCGCCTGCCCCGCGCCGGTCAGCATTCCAAAGAGCGACATCATGTTCAGCTTGCCCATCACGTCCTCAAAGTAATAGGCCGCGAGCCCGCTCACCATATACCAGCCGGTGTTGAGCAGCAGCGCCGTCAGCATAAAAATCAGCAGCTGGTCGTTGCCCTTGAGGGTGCGCACCACGCTTTTGAATGTCACTTTGTATTCCGGCTCGGTGCTCTCCGCAATTTCCTTGATTTTTCTGGAGCTGAAGAATGTAATCAGCACCATGGCAATGAGCCCCACGCTGCATATCAGCGCAAACCGCTGGAACCCCGCCGCGTTGAAGCCTTCCGCGTTCCCAAGCAAAGGGATCATAATGGGGGCAGCCATGGTGACCACCACCTGCCCGAGACCGGAAAACGCCCGCGGGACGGTCGCCGCGATGTTGCGCTCCTTCGGGTCGTTGGTGAGCTGCGGCACCATCGACCAATAGGGGATATCCACCATGGTGTTGGTCATATCCCACAGGACATACATCACGGTGATGTAG
>JGI994J12354_10005153_pt1 | contig 11350 bp, 9 predicted proteins | sample IntmicLarv3ML3BL_FD_12354 | JGI IMG/M metagenome (IMG submission 12354) | reverse complement strand
TGTTCTCTTAAAAGACGGGTTAATTGTAAATATGGAACCGACAGGAGATGATATTGAAAAGTGCAAAGCTTTCGGCAAAGAATTGGCCGAAATGTAAAGCACAGACCGCTAATGCTTTTAAAACCCTCATTAAATTTTTTTACCATGCTTTTTGATTACTTCCATCTTTTCTTGGTTTTTCATCTTTTCATTGCGGTCATTTTTACGATGATGTTCGTCTGTTTTACGAATAATTTATATTTCGGTAAAACCTCAAATACACTCTTTACGGATTACAAATAATTGCGGCGGCCGAATGAAAAAGGCTTTTTGCGAATCATATAAAAGAAACGGAGTTTTTTGAATTGACCCCCGAAGAAAAAATTAAACGAATAAAATCAAATGTGGAAGAAGTTGTCACGGATGAAGAACTAACCGAATTAATCAAAAACAATCCCGCTCCGAAAGTTTATGTCGGCTACGAACCCAGCGGCCGCATTCATATGGGACATGTCCTGACGGTCAACAAACTGCTGGACTGCCAAAAAGCCGGCTGCCAAATAACCGTTTTGCTTGCCGATGTTCACGCCTACCTTAATAAAAAAGGAACGTTTGAAGAAGTGCGCAAGATTGCGGATTACAACAAACGCTGCTTTATCGCGCTCGGTTTGAGTGAAGAAAATACAAATTTCGTATTGGGATCCGATTACCAACTCGGCCCCGACTACATGCTCAATGTTTTAAAAATGGCAAAATCGGTGACGCTGAACCGCGCCAACCGCAGTATGGACGAAGTCGGCCGCGCCATGGACAACCCCGCCGTTTCTCAAATGATTTACCCGATTATGCAGTCTCTTGACATCGCGATGCTTGATGTGGACATTGCCGTCGGCGGAACGGACCAGAGAAAAATCCATATGCTGGCCCGCGAACATTTAAAAGAACTCGGATTTAAGACACCGGTCTGCATTCACACGCCGATTATATCCGGTTTTGACGGCAACAAAATGTCCTCTTCCAACGATAATTTCATTTCCGTTGACGACACCGCCGAAGATGTCGCCGGCAAAATCAAGAAAGCTTACTGCCAACAGGGCGATATTGAGCGAAATCCGATTTTGGAACTCATGAAATATCACATTTTTCCGCGTTATGAATCCATTACCATTGAAAAGCCCGAAAAATTCGGCGGCAATGTCGTTTATGCTTCTTACGCTGAAATGGAAAACGCATTTTCGGACGGAAAACTCCATCCGATGGATTTGAAGGCAGCCTGCGCAAAATATCTGAATGAAATTTTAGATCCCGTCCGTGCCGTTCTGCTTTGATTTTATGAAATGTAAAAGCAGATTGCAGGGACAAAAAAAAGATTAAGACATATAAAACATAATTACTTATATCTTTGAAAGGCATAACACATACGGTTTAAAAATACAAGGGTGCATTTAATGATTTATACATATCAGGACGGGACGGAACTCCAGGTTCAGCGTGATTTTATTCAGGATTTAAAAAATTACGTGGAATGCCTTGAAAAAATCTTACCGCTTGAAAATGAAATAATCGAATTAAAAGACCGCGAAAATGATCAAACGGCAATTTATGAGCGAAAAGTGTCGGTCTTAAGCACATTTAAAAACGAACTCGGCCGCATTTTGCCGCAGAGCAGCGAGAGCGAAGAAGCTATTTTGCTCAAACCGTGTGTGGATGAAATATTTGAAGTCTGCGATAAATTTGTCAAAAAGTATCAGGACGAGTTTGAAATTGAAATGGCGCGGATTAAAAAGGAAGTCGGCTACCAGATAAAAATTAAGGAAGCCGAAATTGTCAGAGAACTGAATCCTTTTTTGATTTCAGGTGTTTACGGTGCCAAACGCGTTTATGATATATCGTATCATGATCAAATGCTGACAGGAACACTGTATTTCCATTTTTCCGGTCTTCAATACAAATATAAATTAAACTTTTACGACGACAAGCTGAACGTTCAAAAGCTTCTCGGAGATTTCACGCTGCCGTCTATGGCGACAACGGGATTGTTTTCAAAAGAACAAAAACCGCGCGTAATCAGCCTTTCCGATTATCTTGTTTTATCGATCCAATATGACGATTTGTACAATTTCTCGCTGGACTTGGAAAACAAAAAGAAAATCGTACGCATTGTCCGTAAAAACGGCAATTTTTCAATTTATGACGAAGGTCGGGACATTACTGCCGACAACGAATTATCTTCCCTTCTGAATGAAGCTGAACTTCAGCAGATTCCGAAGCAGATTATGGAATATTTGCGTAAAAATGTGTCAACCTTTGATTTAAAAGAAATTTACATTGACGAAGAAGACGCCGTTGCCAATACGGCGATTTTCGAATGTATGAAAATCATTGCGGCGCAATACAGCACAATTGTTTCCGAGTGCATTCGAAGAAGTCCGATTAAAAACGAAATTGCGATTAAAATTCAAACAGAAGACGGCATGCGCAGTGAAAAATATATTTCAAAGGAAGAACTTTATTCTTCTTTGGCAAATATCGGCGGCGACGGGCTGGAAATTGCAAGCATTATCGGCGCGGACAGACGAGATGTCAAAAAACAGAGCAATGACAAATATTTCATTGTCTGATAACATTTTTTTGTTATTTTTCAATATTTATTCACATTAATTCGGCGACTATTTTTATTTGGGTTAAAAAAATGGAAAACAGCGAAATATCGGAAGGGGAAAAAAGAAAAACAACATTTCCAAGCCCCGAAGAAGAAAGAAGCCGATTTCATTATTCTCCCGAAAACATAACGATTGACGAATTAATGAAACGGCAGGGTTACGCCAAAGCCGGCGCGCATTCCGCTGTTAAAACCTGTGCCTGGCTCAAAAATTCAATGAACGGAGCCGGCGTTTGTTATAAATCTTCTTTTTACGGTGTTACATCGCATCGCTGTCTTCAAATGACACCGACTTTAACGTGTAACCAGGAATGTATTTTTTGCTGGCGGCCGATTGAAACGGTTGCGGAAGTTCCCGAAAAATGGGATCCGCCCGAAATAATCGTTGCGGAAAGCATTAAAGCCCAAAGAAAACTGATAACGGGATTCGGCGGATCTCCGAATGCGGCTGCCGGACATTATGAAGAAGCAAAAAATCCGTCCAACGTCGCCATTTCTCTTTCCGGCGAACCGACCTTTTATCCTTATCTGCCGGAACTCATTTCGGAATTTGAAAAAAACGGCATGACGGTTTTTGTTGTCACCAATGGAACCAATCCAAATATGCTGAGGAAAATTAAGCCGACGCAGCTTTATATGAGTCTGGATGCGACAACGCCTGAAATGTATGAAGAAGTCTGCCGCCCGAAAAATAAAAATCTTTGGGAAAAAGGTGACAGAATCACTGACGGTTTTAAAAGAAAAAAAGAATGAAGGCGTCCGAACAGCAATTCGAATTACCGCTGTCAAGGGTTTGAATATGAAAGATGAAAACGGATTTGCAGATTTGATACGGCTTGCAGAACCCGATTTCATTGAAATCAAATCCTATATGCATGTCGGCTTTTCCAGGCTGAGGCTGACGCGCGAAAATATGGCGGAACAGGAAGAAATAAAAGCGTTTGCCGAAAAAATTGCAAAGATTGCCGACTACAAATACGCCGGAGAATCGGAGCCGAGCCGAGTTGTCGTTTTGTCGAAAAACGGGAAGCTGACAAATGTTTAATTTTTAAAAATTCTTACATTTTTTTGTTTTTTTTTAATTTTTTGTTTTTTCTGTTTTTAATTTGTTTTAATTTTCTGTTTTTGTATTTTTGAAATTTTTCAGTTTTTAAATTTTTCATATTTTTTTGACTTTTTTATTTTTGAGAGGTTTCAACTTTTTAAGATTGGCTAATAGAGCATTCAACACCTGTCTAAAAAATAAAAATCAGATGTCAGGGTGCTCAAAAAATCATGCTCTGCCGGTTTAGTACCAAGTTTGTATCCGAGTCATGTACCAAAGCGGTGCTTTGACGGTATATAACCGACCCGTTTTGTTTGTATCCAAATAGCCGATGTTTCCAGATGTCGATTTTTTTATTGGATACAAAACTGATTTTAAAAACCTTATTAAACCGAAAAATGATTATTAACGTTTTACCAAAACCTTCCGACTTGAAATTCGTCGGACAATAGTGAAATTAAATATTTGTTTGCGTTTGCGGTTGATTTTTATTGAAACGTTTTTGGAAAACTATTTAAAATATTTACAGGGTGAGAATTTGTCAAAAATCATTGTCTATACAACGGATGTTTGTCCGAAATGCAAAATTCTGAAAGGATATTTGCAATCAAAAGAGATCACATATGAAGAAATGAATATGGGAACACCGGATGCTCTCACAGAGTTGGCCATGAACAATATTTTCACGAACGTTGCGCCGGTTCTTCAAATTGACGACACGTTCCTGACCCATAAAGAAATTTTTTCGGGAACAGAAATTAATGAGAATCAAATCATTCCGCTGATTGTTTAAAATGCCGATTGGCTAAAGGAGAAATAAAATTATGTCAACCGACCTCGGAAAAAATCCGGAAAAAAATCAAGTTCAGCAAACTCTCGACGGCGGATCCATTCCGACAATGCCGAAAGTCAGAACGACCAACGGCTACATGATGGATTGGAACAGAAATGAAATCGTCCGTCAGCTGATGAAAGAAACCCCGCTTGCCGAACGCTTTTACGGCGTTTCCGGAATCACAAAAGAAGAAGCGACGGATATTGCAAAAGACACCGAAGCCCGTGTCCGCGAAATGAATCTGAAATTCTTATCCGGACCGCTGGTTCGTGAAATTGTCAATTGTATATTACTGGAACGCGGACATTCCGAATGGCGTAACATTATGACAAGAGTCGGCGCCTCCGTTTACGATGCCTGCGAAATCGATTCCGGTCTCGGATTCGAATCCCATGACAACGCCAACCAGCTGGATAATGCCGAAACTTCTCACAAAAAGAAAGCGGACAAAATGTCAAAAGAACAAAACCTTCTTTTGATGCCCGGAAACTTAGCCGACCTTCACTTAAACGGTGATTTCCACATTCACGATTTGGAATATTTCGGAACCCGCCCATTCTGTCAGGACTGGGACCTTCGGTATTTCTTTTACTATGGTTTAATGCCCGACGGCGTCGGCGTTCAGTCAAGCGTCGCAGGTCCGGCCATGAACGCGGAAGTTGCCATTCTTCACGCCGTTAAAGTCATGGGGTCCGCGCAGACAAATTTTGCCGGCGGTCAGGGCTTTTACAACTTTTTGGCGTTCCTTGCGCCTTACTTCGTTGATAAAACCGACAAAGAATTAGAACAGCTCATGCAGATGTTCGTTTACGAAATGATGCAGATGATGTGCGCCCGCGGCGGTCAGACGGTTTTCTCATCCGTTCAGCTTTCGCCGGGCATTCCGAAACTTTGGAAAGACAAGCCGGTTGTCGCCATGGGAAAAGTTTGGGACGGCACAAACGGCAACAAACTTTGGACATACGGCGACCTTGAAAAAGAAGTCCGAAAGGGATTCCGCGCTTTAATGGTTGTCATGTTAAAAGGCGATGACTGGGGAAAGCCGTTCAGCTTCCCGAAACCCGAGATTTCAATTGAACCGGATTTCATGGAAGAAGACGAAGCATTCAACGCCGCCAACCCGGACGTTTTATCCTACAAAGCACTTTACCGCTTAACATTTGAATTGGCTGCCAAATTCGGAACGCCGTACTTTGACAACCAAATTCCGGAGTATCGCGGCGCAGGCGAAGGCATCAGCTGTTATCAGTGCTGCGCTTACCAGTTCTCGGCAAACCCCGAGGATGACGCTCAATTTGACGATAAACTCTACTTTAAAGACGGCAAACACTTCTCCATGGGTTCATGGATGGTTATGTCGCTGAACTGCCCGCGCGCCGCCTACAAAGCGGAACACGACGATCAGAAGCTGATTGATGAGCTGAAATATCTCATGAACAAATCCGTGGAAGTTTTCCGCGTGAAAAAGAAGTGGATGGACCATCTGTTAAACTGCAACAGAATTCCGTTTGCGTCCATGACGCCGAAAGACCCGACAACCGGAGAAATGGGAGCGATTGCTGTTGATTTTGATGCGCTTGTATACACAATCGGCGTTATCGGCATCAATGAAATGGTTCAGTATCACACCGGCAAATCCATGTACGAATCAAAGGATTCATTCAAGTTTGCCGTCCGCATTATGTATGAAATGAAAATGCACGCTCAGAAACTGTCGGCAGAAAACGGCATTGAGATTGCGCTTGCAAGAACGCCGGCCGAGACGACAGCGCAGAGATTTGCGGTTTCTGATTTGCTCCATCCGGAATATGCCGGCAAAGCCGAGAAAAATATGAACGGTGACGTTGATCAAACGAAAAAAGAACTCGGAACCACAAAAGATCTGCCGGTTTATTACACGAACGGAACGCACATTCCGCCGGGCGCCGACATTTCAATTATTGAGCGGATCAATTACGAGCAAACCTTCTTCCCGATTGTGGACGGCGGAAATATCCTCACATTTGGCTCGGCGAAGGGACGCCCGATCCTGACGGATTGCAAGAAATGGCGATGCACATCGCTAAAAATACACACACCGGCTATTTCGCATTCACACGCGACATGACGGTCTGTAAAGACGAAGGATACGTTGCATCCGGCATCAAAGAATGCTGTCCGAAATGCGGTTCTCATAATATCGACCACTTGTCCCGCATAACAGGATATCTGCAATCTGTTGACGGCTGGAACGCCGGCAAAAAGCAGGAATTGCTTGACAGGACGCGAACCGATCCGAAAATGAAGATTTAATTCGGCATAGGCCGAATTAATTTATTAATTCACTCTAATTAAGCTTGAAATTTCGATTTTGAGCTTAGTTATCAAAAACGAAGCCACATATTTCTCAATTTCACTTCTTCCAATTTTTTATTTTTTTACAAAATCCGAACATCCAGACAGATGTTGTACTGGTGAGGCGCATACGACCGGACATTTCTTTTTTCAACGATTTCAATATCCCGATTTTGCTTTTCGGCTGCTTTTCGTATCAATTCAATTGACCCGTCAAACAAATCGTCTTCGGAAGTCATGGCATAATAATGAATGACGCCGCCGTGTTTGCAGATTGAAACAGCCGTGTCTAAAAAATCAAAAGCGTTGTGCGGCAGATTCATGATAACATGATCGCCGGTTTTCGGGTATTTTTCAGATAAAAAGAGAGCGTCCTCGTTCAAAGCTGTGACATTCGCTGCTTTATTTAAAATAATATTTTCTCGAAGAAGAGCAACAGCTTCCGCATTTTTATCGTTGGCGATGACGCATTTAGGAGATGCGTTTTTTGCAATCATGATGCTGTAAGGCCCGACGCCTGCAAACATATCAATAACGACATCTTCTTTTTGAATTTGAGGCAGAATACGGTGGCGTTCGGTGGATAGGCGCGGCGTGAAATAAGCACGCTGAAGGTCGATTTTGTATTTGCAGCCGTATTCCTTGTGAACGGTATCCGTTTTATTGACGCCGGCAATGAATTTAAGCGGCCGCGTTCTGAATTCGCCGGAGATCGGACCGGTCGAAAGCAAAACGGTTTTGACGGACGGATGAGCCGTCAGAATCGCATCGGCAATTTTTGAAATATCCGTCATATCCGACTTGGCGGAATCGTTCTTATCCTCGGCAATTTTATCGTCAATGACGGCAATGTCTCCGACAATTTCATAGGCAATTGAAAAGCCCAGAATTTCAAAAACTGTCAATGATTTTTTATGAGTTTGAAAAGAAATATCTTGAAAATAAGGCATCAGAAAAACCGGTTTGTTTTGGGAAACAAAAATTTTGTTTCCGATGAGTTGGCTGATTTTCAAACGCTCTTCTTTTTCCGGATATCTGAAAAGAGGAAAATACAAAAAGAAATCTTCTGCAAAGGGTTTACAGGAATGATCTAAAAGACCTAATTCGTCCAATATGCGTCGGCAAGGCTCGCCGTCATTTTTCCCGATTCGAAAAGCCGGACGTAAAACATGATTTTCCGAATCATTGTGTTCATCTGTGTTTGAAGAAGCAGAAATATGCGTCATTTTTAAATTATTTCCGATTTTCATTTATTTTATAATATCGATTGGAAACCACATCGTTTTTAGAAATGTCTTTGCAATGATACCGTATTCTGTTTTTCGTCACAGGAGTCCAATTAATTGCGTTTTTCGGACACCAATTGATGCAGGAAAAACACATTTCGCATTCATGAAGAAAAACAGGTTTTGTTGTTGTGATTTTAATATTCCGAACGGGACAGACATCACGGCATGTGCCGCAATTGTTACATTTATCATTAACGGAGAATTGTTTATCAAGACCGGGAATTCTGCGGTAAATCGGATTGTAGATAAGAGAAACCGGACCTGAAAGAAGAGCCGATGTTTCTTTGTCGAATTGAGAAATTTGATTTTTTGCATTTCCCGCAATGGTTTTCGCTTTTATTTCCGCATTTTGGAACGCTTTTTCGATTGCTTTGTCCGATTTTGTTTTCGGAAGGAATATGAAATTTGAGACTAAGGGAATGACATATCCTGCAGACAGCTTATTTTCAGACCTGTGAAGCTGATTGTTAACGGCCGTCAAAACTTTTCCGGGCATCATGCCGCATGTTGCGGCGGCGTAAATGTATTTTGCTTTCGGCATTTTTTGGATGAAATCAAGAACAATCTGCGGCGGTTTAGACAAATAAACCGGAAAAACAAGTCCGACAGATTCGAAATTTTGCAGCGTTTCTGAATTTTCCGCCGACTCAATCGACAAATCTTTTGTAATCGGAATTAATTCCGCATCAGACAGATTTTCGCGGATTTTTCCGGCAACCCACAAAGAGTTTCCGGTCCCTGAAAAATAATAGATTCCGTGCATGATTAACCGCATCCTTTTCATTTTCTGTTTCTAAAAATAAAAAACAATAGTAAAATGATTTGTTGTTTTTATTTGTTTGCCTTTTATTTTTATTTGTTTACCTTTTGTTTTATTTCGTTTTTTTGAAAATTCGGAACAAAAATGAAAAACAATGGAGAATTTTTAATATAAGGCGTGCCGTAAATAAGAGCAGAATTAACCGGCGAGCCGGACAGCAGACAGATATTATGACAATAAAAATTTCAGTTTTGGTTTCAGGAAGAGGAACAAATTTGCAGTCGGTCATTGACGCAATCGAAAGCGGAGAGATTAAAAATGCCGAGATTGCCGGCGTCATCAGCGACAAAGAAGACGCTTTCGCCCTCAAGCGCGCGGAAAAGCATGGCATTGAAGGGATTTATGTTAATCCGAAAGCGTACGACCGTCAAGCATATGATGACGCTGTGCTGAAAATATTAAAGGAAAAGGAAACCGATTTGGTTTTGCTTGCCGGCTATCTTCGAATCATCAGCGATTCCCTTGTCAATGAATACAAAAACAGAATTATCAACATTCACCCGTCGCTGCTGCCGTCTTTTAAAGGATTGAATGCGCAAAAGCAGGCGCTGGACTACGGCGTCAAATTTACAGGCTGCACCGTTCACTTTGTGGAGCCGGATTTAGATGCGGGACCGATTATTCTGCAAAAAATCATAAAAATTGAAGACGGCGATACTGACGAAACACTGTCGGAAAGGTTGCTGGTTGAAGAAAATAAGGCTTACCGCGAAGTCGTGAAACTGTTTGTTGAAAACAGATTGGAAGTAAATGGCCGTGTTGTGAAAATCAAAAATTGATTTTTGCAGTTTTTGGCTTTCTTGTTTATTTTTTTCTTTGTTTATTTTTTCTTTTTTAATTTTTTTCCTAATTTTTATTTTTTTATTTTTTTATTTTTTATTCATTTTGACTTTTTTGTTGAAGAGTTTAATCAAAACCCATAATAACCGCCTTAATTCGAGTTTCACGAATGCAGTGAGTGAAAGAAGAATTGAGATTCGGACCCGTAAGTAAAAAAATAACATTAAGAGTTTTCAAGAGTTTAAACGAAAATTAAAAACAGGCGGATGTTAATGTTTTGCATCTGACGGGCCGAATCCGCAATTTCAAATTTTATTCGCTTCGCTCATAAAATTTTCAATAGCGGTCGTATATGAGGTTTGCCGATTCAGAAAAGACGGGTTATCTTTTTTTCAATAATTTCCCGATAAAATAACCGGGGGTTGCTTCGACAATTTGAACTTCGGCGTAATCGCCGGGTTTTAAGCCGGACTCATTTAATACGACGGGTTTGTAATCTGCCGTTCTTGCCAAAACACCGCTTTCTTTGCCGTATTTGGAAATGAAAACTTCTTCAATGCCGCCAAGCCGTTGGTTTTTTGTGTCCTGCTTAATCTCTGTTGTGATGTCTGTCAGCGTTTTGGAACGGGCAGTGAGAATTCTGGAATCTAAATTGCGAAGCGGGAACGCTTTGGTTCCGGGGCGCGGGGAGTATTTGGAAATATTCACTTTGTCGGGCTTATGCTTTTGAATCCAAGCCAGCGTTTCGTCGAAATCAGCATCCGTTTCGGAACAAAAACCGACAATAATATCGGTGAAAAGCGTCAGATTCGGGAAATGGCTTTTGAACTGTGAAATGATTTCATCGACATCCGACATTTTATAATGCCGATTCATTGTTTTTAAAACATTTTCCGAGGCGGATTGAATCGGCAGATGAAGGAATTTGTAAATTTTCGGGTGATCAAAAGCGTCGATTAATTTCGGCAGAATCGGCAGAAGTGAAAATGGATTCATCATACCGACGCGGATTTTAAAGTCGCCGGAAATTGCTGTAATCCGATTCAGTAAATCCGGCAAGCGGGTGCCGAAATGTTCGGATGTCTTGGGAAAATCCATGCCGTACTGACTGTCGTCTTGGGATGTCAGCCAGATTTCGGAACAGCCTTCGGTAACCGCGGCTTTGATGTCGGAAACGATGTCGTCAGGGGAAAATGAAATTAAATCCCCGCGCGCCAGACGGACAATACAGTAGGAGCAGCCGAAAAGACAGCCCGTTGAAATCTGGCAGATGTGAATATTATCGTGATACCGTACCTTTGGAAGATTCAAAAAGCCTTCAGGCACTTGAGAAGAAAGGCGGACGGGAACGTAAGAATGAGTTGGAAGACAGGCGGATTTTGAATTGGTTTCATGTTTTTTGTTTAATTTTTCCAAAAGGCCGCGCAGGCTGCTGACAGAACGAACGCCGAGAATAAGGGCTTCGGGGTTGGCGTTTAGAATCAAGTCTAACTGAACTTCGGGCATACAGCCGCAAACGATAACATCTTTGCCGGACTCGCCGAAAGTTCTGATTTTGTGGAGAATTTTCTGTTCGGTTGTGTATTTGACGGTGCAGCTGTTGCAG
>JGI994J12354_10005152_pt1 | contig 11350 bp, 8 predicted proteins | sample IntmicLarv3ML3BL_FD_12354 | JGI IMG/M metagenome (IMG submission 12354) | reverse complement strand
GACCGTGACGGTCATCTGTGTTGTACCGAAGTGACCTACTATCGCAGGGGTTGTTCCAGTGATCGTGGCCGTTGTGGCCGCGGTGACCACACTCGCAGTGGTCGCATTGGTCGCGGTCCAGTACGAGAAGTTCGTCGAAGCCGACAACCCTATCGCATCGCTAGATCTGACCCACCTGGTTACGGGCGTCGTATGATTTGCCGTTCCTATTGATATGTTGTTCACTAAGACGCCTATCGTATCTCCGGAAGCTCCGTCGACCGTGACAGTCATTTGAGTATTACCGAAATATCCTGTTACGGTTGTTCCACTAGTCGACCCCATTGTCGTTGACGTATTAATGAGGCCGTAGTCCCCCAAAGTAACGTTAGTTGCTGTCCAATATGTAAAATGACTCGATGCAGCTAACTCTATCAGGGAACCATCCGGTACCCCGATCTCAAGATTCGTTCCGTAAATTGCTTCCCCCATGTTGAAGCCATCTACTGTAACTGTGAACTTGTCCGCCGTCGTGTACCCATCAACAGCGAAAGTCACCTTAAGGCCAAAGAAAGCATCTATCGTGACATTCCCTGTAGGTGTGAATGTAGCTGTGTTGGTCAACGGAGAAGTCACTGTCGGTGTCGATGTCCAGTAAGAGAATAAAGCAGTGCCTACGTTCTGAGCCGTCGTAGTTATTGATGCTCCTTTGAGAACCTTAAATGTCTTTGTGGCGTCGGTCGTCGTTTCGGTTACTACATCTCCGGCGGATGTTGTGTATTTGATCTGCACCTGTCCGCCGCCTTCTATATTGATGGTCACTTCATTGTATGCTGCGAATACAGCTTCCAAAGTGTAATCCTTGTCGATAGCTGTGAAAGTGTACTTGTTACCGTCTGTCAGACTGGAAGCCTGATGAAACACGGTGGCGCCACCGGCAGTAGGAGTGACATTCACACCAAGCAGCATGAAGTTCGGTCTCGTTGTTATGGTGAAGGTCTTGTTCGTTCCTCCGGGAACATCGATGAACCCGCTCTCGTAGATGAACCCACCCGTACCAATAGGTACGTTGTCATCTTTGGTAACCGTTGTCGTTACTCTGTAAACGTTCGGATACACCTCCAACCTATTGCCTACTGTAATTTCGGACTTTCCATAGACCGTCTTAATCAGACACGTGTATATGCCGGCATCGGCAAGTGCTGCAGACCGGATCACAAGATCGGAATTGGTTGCTCCGCTGATTATAGAACCATCCTTATACCACTGGTATGAATATCCAAAAGGCGACCTGACCGACAGCACCACAACATCGCCAACGCCTCTGATCGGACCATTAGGATGTTTGTTTATGTGAGGTTCATTCATGTAAGGTAGGGACGATGGATACCCATGGTTCACTCCGGTTTCCATTCTCCATTTACTGCCGAAATCCCAACCCGCAAAAGTGCTTTGGGTGGTCATCTGTGTCAAATTAAGAGAAGTCCCATACGAATTCTGCGTATATCCGGCAGGAATCGAACTTGTCATGTAGTAGTATGTCCTGACAATATCAGAAGACGGATTGAAAGCCGCCTTCGTGTCACCTATTATGGGGCCCGCCCGTATTGCGCTGGCTCCCGTGTTGTTAAAAATGATCTCTCCTGCGTTGTATGAATTGGTTATTTTGACTGGTGCCGGAGGCGTAGTCACTGTGCCGGGGATTCTGATCTCCGTACCTATCAATCCTCCCACGGTAATTACGCCGCTCGCACCGGTTATGTCATTGATGACATTCAGCTCCCCCACATTGTAACAGTCCGTCATGGTGAAATTCACTCCCATGGCCCCAACAAGACCACCTATGGACATGTTGGTGTACCGATCGACGGTAATTTTACCGTGGTTGAACGATTCGGTCATAGTGATTGTATTTACCGCTGGATTAGTTCCTGTAAAGGTCTCCACTGCACCGATGATGCCTCCTGCGTCCCTGTTTCCGTTTATCGGTGGTTGAACACCTGCCGACGTGACATCACCGGTGTTGTAACACTGATCTATTTCCACGTTACACATTGAGAATATGGATCCAATGATACCTCCGGCATTGTCTTGTGCGAGGACCTTACCACTATTGAAACAATTGGTCATAATGCGCAATGGTACACCGCTCTCGTACTCCCCCACGATTCCACCTGCGACATTTCCGCCACGTACGTAACCTGTGTTGTAACAATCAGTCAAAGATGATACGTCTGCGCTTCCTGTGATACCTCCGGCCTTTGTAGGGCTGTACACGGTACCCGTGTTGTAACAGCCTATTAAAGCTCCGCCTCCGTTTCCAACGATACCCCCTGAGTAGCCCCTCATAGAGGCCACTGTACCTGTGTTGAAACAGTTGGTAAGATGAACAGTTGTACTGCCGGCACCAAAGAAACTTCCTGTGGCCGCTGAACCTGTTGCCGATCCTCCGACCAGCCCTAGATTTTTAACTATGGATTGATTTCCAGTACCGTTAGCGAACATACCTCCGTTCGCGGCTGGCGATGCTGTTTCCATTCCGATGATCACATGACCAGTTCCGTCATACGTACCAAGGAAAGGCGCGCCTAGGGTCGAAAAGTTACCTTGGCGATGGCTTGTTTTTGTGCCTGTGACAGTAGCAGAGCCTGTCGGGATCGCGCCGTCCACCTCTATCGAGAAGGCGTATCCCAATTGTGACCCAGTGATAACGAACATCAACGGCTCCCCAATATAACCCGACTGGGAGTGAGGTATTCCTGTTGATGCCAAAGTCGCTACTTGGCCGTTCATGTTTATTCCGTCAGTTCCCCCTACGGATCCGAACCTGTACGCGGACGGGTATCCTGGTGTGAGAGCACTCCAACTGGATCCGTTAGCGGATTCCTGTATATCGAACAATACATGAGTTTGGGTCACAGTGTAATTGACTTTTATGAACCCCCCTCTATTACCTCCGCTCGGATCTGCCAAGAAAGCTTTGGACTCGGCAGTGGTGAAATCGATATCGTCGGTCTGTACGTAAGTATGACTCAACGCCCAACCCGGTGCTGTTCCGATCTTGAACAGATCCTCTATCGTATTGACATAATGTACATCCCTGGCAGGACTGACGTAGAGATAACCTTTCTTCGAGTTGGTATCGATTATGCCTCCGCTATTGTCATTAAAGACATAACAATTGAATTGTGTCCCATTCGGATAATCGGACGGTGACACCACGAGCATGTTTGTACCCTGGCCTGCACCGTTTACAACAGTTACCCATCCTCCTCCATCTGGAAGTTTATAAATCCAGTGTACCGCAAACTACCATTGGTGGAAATTACTCCTACCGTGAAGGTTGCGTTGGACCACGCATCAACATATTGGTCCTCGATTTCGGAAGTGACAAGTCTGTCCCCCAAAACTCCATCCGATTCAGTTACCACAAAAGCTGTGGTTATTATCGCAAAAATAGCCACGATCGCAAATAAAGCAACCATGCGGCCATTATCTTTTTGTATTAATTTCATAGTACTTTCTCCTTCACTTCACGCACATTTAGCATGTGCACTGAATAATCTTTTCCGAGTGAGAGTTTTCATACGTAATCCATGTATATTTGAGTGTAGTTTAAATTGCTTTTCTCTTTACTGTATATTTGTTAGGTGCAAACAGTAGTTAAATACTGACTTAGACAACTAAAAAATAATGTCAATTCAACTTGAAATTATACACTTTACTGTTCAATCATCTAATTTTCTAAAATCAAGTTACAAGACGATTGCTACCACAAAATAAAGAATTCGGTTAATATACCCTTTGCTGTCCAACAAAAAAATAAGTGGAATATACAATTCAACTCACTTTAATATCAGCAGCAACCGATGTGTAACACCATACAATTGTCATACGTAATGAAGGAATTCCTGATCAAATATCGCAGCCAGCTATTCAAATTATTGGCCGAAAATTTCACGTAGACTTTCAATCCCTTCGCACTGAACATCACAAAACTCAGAGATATTCCTCCACCCTGAGAACTGTCCCGTAAACGATCATTATTCGAAACCGATCTGAATTTAGGTCATTGTCCTGACAGTGTACCTCTCGCATTCATATCGACTCCGGCATGTACGGTCCCGACCGATCGGAGGACCTTGCATCAAATGATCGGGCATCCATCGCATCACCCTCCCAGATAGGTTGCAAAGATAGTCAATATTGCCGCGATGGATGCTATCGAAACCCCGGTCTTAATCCTTGACCTCAACGCATCCGATGGCTCAAGTGCACATCCTACGAAGAAAAGGCATATGCAGGCAGTTGCAACCGCTGCATACAACGAATGTACCGGGTCATCTATTGACAATAGACAAATGATCAGCGGTACCGTTGTCAACAATGTTATTACAAAACATGTGACAGCGCTCAGGAACATATTCTTCCTGTCCGCTCTCATCTCCTCTCGGGTACCGACCTTGCCCTTAACTATTATCTCCACCGCTTTGTTCTTATCCTCCTCTGTGAGTGTGTCGAATATCGTATTTCCCAAAGCGTCGTACACCTCAGCACACTTTTGCTCCATTGTCCTGTCATCATCATCTCTGAGGATCTCGGCGTATCTCTTTTGAGCAGTCACGTCCATGGTATAGAAAATGTACATGTCGATGAATCCCCATACGAAGTTCATTCCCACTATCAGGATCACCAGATCCCACGGGGAATCGTACGATATCAATCCCACCTGAGCCGACGTTATGAATATCAGAGCCATGACGAATCCGTATAGGGCTTCCTGCGTAGCGAGTTCCGGTCCTGTGTAACCAACGAATGCTTTGATGAATCCGGTGCGGGAGGTCTTGGTCATTTACGAGGGGTCATTTCAATAAAAGTAGAAGTTTATTTGCCTCATCCGGNCTGCATCTCCGAATAAAGCAGTAAAAATGCATNTGAAAATGGATCCTCATGATGTATCATTCTCTGTCGTCAAACGATCATTTTTTACTCTTTTTGACCTCAGACCGAACCTCTGTCTCATCGCCTTTGACAGTGACTGCCTGGTTATTGCTTATTGGATAGAGGTCATATCTTCCGGAGTACTCGTTGATTATCTTCTCTGCCGCCTTCTTGAATGGGAAGTTAGTGCAATGGGGAACCACATAAAAATCAACGATCGAAAGAGAAGTGAAATCTCCGTTCAGATCCGGCGCCACGGCAGGCTTGTCCATGTATTTCACGTACTCTATGTCCTTTGCCAATATCATCGATCCCGCTGACACTCCGATGTATGTCTTTCCTTTCTCCACTTGTTCGACTATCAGTCTGTCCGTTCCAGTGCGTCTCAGTTCCTGTAGAAGGAAGAATGTGTTGCCGCCTTCGATGAATATGCAATCGGCATCCGAGATGCGTGTTGCCGCCTCCTCGTACGTTGTGACGGTGATCTCTAATTCATCGACAACCATACCGAGTTTTGCAAGCGCCTTCTTATCGGACTCCACATAGTAATGCACCTTCTCCGGGATATTCGCGGTAGGTATGAACACCACTTTCTTCCCGGAACAGTCGTTGTTCGAGAACTCGGAAAAAAGATTCGTCACTCCTGAGAAATATGATGAAAGGAAAAGATTCTTCACGTCCTACAATGGTTTTTTCGANTAATAAATCTTGCCTGCAATCGATAATGTCGAAAAAAACTCACTCTACAATAAAAAAATCATTCGGACCATCCNGTCATNATAACGGGATCTCAATGTCCATATCGGGAATGATTAATTGCTGAATGCCTATATGGAATTGAAATGCCCAGAGATAAACGACCATCGTTCCCGTTTGCAGCAATAGTCGGACAGGAACAGATGAAGACCTCACTGCTGCTAAACATAGTCGACCCAGGAATAGGCGGCGTCTTGATCAAAGGAGAGAAGGGAACTGCGAAATCGACTACGGTCAGATCGCTTACACAGATCCTTCCTGACATCGAATACGTGAAAGGATGCATATATCACTGCGATCCCAAACACGGAAAGACCTTGTGCTCGGACTGTGCCGAGATGCTTGCTTCCGATATGAAGATGGAATGTGAAAGATCTCCTATGAAAGTGGTGGAACTTCCCCTGAGCGCGACAGAGGACCGTATCGCCGGTACATTAGATATCGAACATGTGCTACAAACAGGCAAAAAGAGATTCGAACCGGGAGTGCTGGCCCAGGCGAACGGAAACCTCCTTTATGTTGATGAAGTGAATTTGTTAGAGGATCATATGGTCGATCTGCTGCTCGATGCAGCGGCTATGGGAATAAATTACGTTGAAAGAGAAGGCATATCATTCCAACATCCTTCGAGATTCATCCTGGTAGGATCCATGAATCCTGAAGAAGGGGACCTCAGACCTCAGCTTCTCGACAGATTCGGACTGTGTGTGGAGATGAAGGGTGAGAAGAACCTGTTCGTAAGAACAGAGATAGTATCCAGAAGACTAGAGTTCGATGCAGACCCTGAAGGATTCACAGAAAAGTATACCGAAGTCACACAGAAAATAAAGGATGATGTTCTCGACGCACGCAGGAACCTCTCTAAAACGGTAGTGAGCAAGGAACTTTTGGAAACGGCATCCAACATAGCCCTGTACTTCGAGATGGAAGGCCATCGCGCGGATATCACGATGATCAGAGCTGCCAGAGCCAATGCGGCGTTGCTCGGAAAAACGGAACCCGACAAAGAGGACCTTGAAACGGTTGCTCCCATGGCGCTCAGCCACCGCATCAAAAGAAGACCGTTCGAAGAATCCAAATTCGATCTAGAGGATCTAAGGAAATGCATTCAGGAGTACTGAACAGACCCTTCCCGTTCTCTGCGATCAAAGGGATGGAGGATGTGAAAAAAGCACTCGAATGTGCGATGATCGATGATGATCTGAACGGGGTTCTCATCAAAGGACCTACGGGAACAGCAAAAAGCCTGCTTGTCAGATCTTTTGTCGATCTTCTTCCTGATAAAGAAATAGTGAATGTTCCGCAGAATATCACCAATGAACAACTGTTCGGAAATATGGATCTGGAACATGCAATAAAACACGGAAAATTGCTCATTAAAGATGGGCTGTTGAAGAAGGCGGATCATAATATCCTCTATTTGGACAATATCAATCTGTTCGACAGGAAGGTCCTGAGTTTGATCATGGACTGTGTCGAATCCGGTAAGGTCATTATTGAAAGAGAGGGCGTATCTGCCGAATACGAATGCAGAACCACAGTCATAGCTACTATGGACCCTGCCGAAAGAACATTGTCGGAACACATATCGGACAGGTTCGACATGTGCGTTCAGACATACTCATCCCTGGATCACAATGACAGATGCGAAATAATAACATCTAATTTGGATTTTGATTCAGACCCGGATACTCTCAAGGAAAAATACTCGGACGATGACAGGAACATCGCAGCATCGATCGTCTCTGCCAGATCGAAATTGAAGGACATTCACGTGACAGAATCTGACATCTCAATGATATCCCAGATATGTATCGGCCTTGACATCGTGGGATACAGGGGGGACATCTCTGTCGCGAAGGTCGCAAGGGCACTCGCCGCTCTGGGTAATAGAAAAATGATCTCTGAGGAGGATATCAAAGATGCATCGGTATTGTGTCTTCTTCACAGGCGCAAAGACCCCAAGGAATCCACTGAGAAAGAAGAATCTGACGAACCTTCAGAAAATGATCCTAATGATGTGCCAGAGGAGGATATTGAACCGCATCTAGGTGTTCAGCGTTCCATGAGGATACATGAGCCGACAACAGAGTCGGATGTGAAGATGAGTCTGGGAGGGAAAGGTGTCGGAAAGCAGACTCTTGTCTCTGAGATAACTGATGCCGTCAGGAATGAACTCGAATGTCTGGATATGATCGAATCCATCAGACTTCATGAGATAGCCGGAGGCAACAGAAGGAACGATGTGTCATCAAAGAAACACTCAGGAAGGTATAGAGGTTCCAAGATACCGGACGGAAGATCCTCGGATCCGGCATTCGATGCCACTGTAAGAGCAGCTGCACCCTTCCAAGCTGCTCGTGATAAGAGAGGATTAAGCATTGCCATAGAATCACAGGACGTCAGAGACAAGATTCGTGTAAAAAGGGATTCGTGTTCATTCCTTTTCGCTGTCGATGTAAGCGGTTCCCTGGTCAACAGCGGGATGATGCAAGACATCAAAGATGGCGTCAAAGCGATGCTGATGGATGGGTATGTGCAGAGAGATAAGGTCGCCCTTATGACATTCTGCTTCGGAGACGTAAGGATCTCCGTACCATTCACGCGTTCCCTCGAAAGCATTTATGACACTCTGGATAATACGCTTACAGGAGGGGGCACTCCTCTTGGATCGGCATTATTGATGATCAGGGAATATCTTTTAAATTACGTCAGAAAAAACCCGGAGGAACGGTGTTATGTGATCCTCATGACAGATGGCGAAGCCACCGATCCTGTTGTGAAGGGGAAGGCCGCATCAATAGAACTGAAGAAGATAACAGCTGTAATGAAAATTCCCAACACAGAATGGATCGTGGTGGATTCCAGCCTTATCCAAGGAAAAGTGAACCATGCACTCAAACTTGCCAAAATGTTGAATGGCCGGTATATCAGACTAGAGGATCTGAAAACCGTCTGAATAATCCCTATATCGTATCCCTTGTTCATAAAAAGTATAGCATATTTTAGCTCTTTTTTGCATCTAACAGCGGAATACCCAGGATTGGTCTACACAAAGAATATATCGACACAAGAACATTCAAAATCAGACAGGTGTTGAACATGGTATATTATACTCCGGTGAAAAAGATCGCAGATGTTGAAGAACGTGAACGCACCATTGATAATATTCTCAGGTTGCGCGGCCAACTCGATAATGAGGTCCCGAAAAGAACTGAGGAGACATTGCTTCTTGCAACTTGGAACATCAGAGAGTTCAAGGATAACCGCCGTAAAGAAAGTCTGTACTACATAGCGGAGATATTGAGCAGATTCGACCTTATCGCTATCCAGGAAGTATCCTCTGACCTGAAAGGCTTGGAGAAGGTCATAAGTTTGATGGACCCAAGCTGGACCTATATCGTTACAGACAGCACGGAAGGGGATGCAGGCGGCGGAGAAAGAATGGCATTCATCTTCGACAGCAGCAAGGTCACTTTCGGAAAAATGGCGGGAGAGATCGTCCTATCGGAAAAGAATCTGGTATTGGATGCCGTTCAATTCGCAAGAACACCGTATTGCGTATCATTCAGAGCCAGATGGTTCAGATTCAAACTTGCCACCGTACATATCTACTACGGATCGACGGCAAAGGACCCGGGAAAGAAGAGACGCATAGATGAGATCGGTAAAATTGCAAAATTCCTTACGAAACGTGCAGACAAAGAGAACGAGAGTTACATCCTGTTGGGAGATTTCAATATCGAAGGGGTCGATGACGGCACCATGCAGGCCTTGGAGAAGGGAGGGTTCTACATTCCAGACAAGATCAAGGAACACCCATCGGATCTGGGTCAGAAGAAGCATTATGATCAGATCGCATTCAATCTGAAACTCGAAGAGCATATGCAGGTGTTCTCCGAGGGGGAACAAAAATCAGGTGCGTTCAACTTCACAAAAAGTGTCTATCGTCTGGAAGATTGTGAACAATACGTACAATACTTCCCGAAGGAACAACAGGCAAAGAACGCGGAAGGTAGGAAGTCCTATTTCAAAACGTACTTCCGTACATATCAGATCTCGGATCACCTTCCATTGTGGGTAGAATTGAAGATAGATTTCAGCAATCAATACTTGGAGAAGATCAAACCCGGAAAGTGATCCGATGAGAAATCAGATGCTGTCTGAACAATATTTGGACAGAGAAGATATCGACAGATATCTCGGATCACCTTTCTTTTTTCTTTCTATTTACTGCATTTCCCCATGCTTTGCAAAGGTCAGTGCATATCCGTCAGGGTCAAGGATCGCGAACTCCTTTGAACCGTAGAATGTTATGTACGGCCCCTTGTATATCGGATATTTTGCTTTTATCTCCTCATGGAGTGCATCAAGGTCCTCTACTGTGCAATACAACGTTATGGATGGTTTGATCCTGTCTGTCCCCAACTCCGGATATTCGCTCGCCAGACTGTTTTTTTCCTGCAACATGAGTAATAATCCGTCTTTGGATAAAATCGCGAATATGATGTCATTGTTTTCACCAGGAGCTGTGACCGTCACTGAAAATCCAAGGATGTCCTTGTAGAATGCAATTGACCTTTTCACACTCTCAACCATAAGATTTGTTGTCATACTTTTGTACATTCAATCACTCGTCCGTATGTCTATCAAAACAATACAACAACAGAGAGATTAATAAAGATATTTTTGAATCGCTATGAATACTGTGTCTTTCATTTATGTTGAACCTCCGTCAAATTTTTAACAGGAATAGCCACTCTTGCTCCTTTTTTCGAAGATGCTCCAAAATTAAAAGACGGTGCCGAATCAGTATCGAATTTCCACCCATATATCTCCGGATCATACGAATCGATAGCATCAAACACTATCTCTAAAGCCTCACAAAAATCATCTTCACTGACGTAAGGCGACCCTCTGAAGTACAACATTGTAGATGGCAGAAGATCGATGATCTCGTATCCATTCGGTACATCGTAAGAAAAATCGGCAGGAACTTCGATCCCGGATGCTGTTTTTGAGGTTTGCGGTACGACCATGTTCTTTGGAAGGGTCACCAGCGCGGCATCATCAAATCTGCACTCGATCCCGTTCAGAACGTTCTCCCATTCACAGCCCATCTCCTCGCAGTAGTTCATATAGTCGGTTGCGTCCTTCGACCTTAACAGCAATAATTTGCGCGCCGGACGATCGACGGCTGTTACCGTGACCATCGTTTTGATCCTCCTGTCATGTGCATCGGATCTCCTTCTGCTACCCTGGATCAAAAGAGCATAGTACAATGCATCCTTCTTCTTCATTTTAGGGTTCCTTTCGACACTGTCGAAAAATTTGAGAATACCGGGATCTATGTCGTCCCTTTTGCCATTCTCATACATATCGATGAACTTGTACATGGTCGGACGGGATACATCCATTATGTCTGAAAGTTCAGTTATACGCAGTCCCATATCCTGAAGTATTTTTCTCATGGCGATTACATATCGAGTGAAGTATTTAATTTTACACAATATGTAAAGTTTTTACAATAAATGTAAAATTTTACATTTAACAATCAAGAGTTTTATTATCTTTGAATGCCGCATCATACGCCTTTAGGCTCGTAACGACCTTTGAATTCAATTCTTGCTTTTGATGTATACTTCTCAACAAAATCTTTTTTTGCCAAAGTATA
>JGI994J12354_10005151_pt1 | contig 11355 bp, 7 predicted proteins | sample IntmicLarv3ML3BL_FD_12354 | JGI IMG/M metagenome (IMG submission 12354) | reverse complement strand
GTATTCCTGCCCGCAACCTCGGATATCAACAGCTTGCGCGTATTGCCGACAACGCCCGGGTCGACATGCTCAAACGACGCGGAGTTTTTCAGCACACCGTCGATATGCATTCCCGCCTTGTGCGTAAATGCGCTCTTGCCGATATACGGCGTATTGTTGCGTACGATCACATTCGCAATCTCGGCGATTCTGCCCGCCGTATATGATAACATCGACAGATTGCCGTCGCATTCGTAGTCCGTTTTCAGCGTCAGTGATGGGATGATACTGCTCAAATCGGCATTACCGCAGCGTTCACCGAAGCCGACAAACGTACCTTGTACATGCACCGCGCCCGCTTCAACCGCCATCAATGCATTCGCAACCGCGCATCCGCTGTCGTTATGCGTATGGATGCCGATGGGGGTCTCAAACTCGCCGCAGACAGTTTTCGTGATATCGGCAATATGCATCGGAAGCTTGCCGCCGTTGGTGTCACACAGGCACAGCATATCCGCGCCCGCGTTTGCCGCTGTATGCAAAACCTGCATAGCATAATCGGAATTCGCGATATATCCGTCGAAGAAGTGCTCCGCGTCGAAGATAACCTCCTTGCCTTTGGATTTCAGATACGCCACTGTGTCGGCTATCATATCGAGGTTTTCCTGCGGCTCCGCGTTCAATATATCGCGCACATGCAAATCCCACGTTTTGCCAAATACCACAATAACCGATGTGTTCGCGCGCAGCAGCGACGCAACGTTTTCGTCGCTCTCGGCTGTACGGTCCTTGCGGCGTGTACTGCCGAACGCGCAAAGCTTGGCATGCTTCAACGTCGTCTTTGCCGCCGCTTCGAAAAACTCCAAATCCTTCGGATTAGAACCGGGATTGCCCGCTTCGATATAGCTCACACCAAACTCGTCCAGCGCGTGCATAATATTCAGTTTGTCGCTGACGGAGAACGAGATATCCTCGCCCTGTGCGCCGTCGCGAAGAGTGGAATCTAGTATTGTGATATGTTTTTTGTTCATATATTTGAATTTATTCAAATTGGACACTCCTTTCGTCTGTTAATCCGTCATTGCGGGCTTGACTCGCAATGACGAGTATTTACACCAAATCCAACAATTTATTCGCCGCATTAATATACGCCAGTATACTCGACTCAATAATATCCGTAGACAGCCCTCTGCCCGTAACGATACTTTCACCGCAGCGCAGTTTTACAATTACCTCGCCCAGCGCGTCTTTACCGTCGGAAGTGGAGTGTATGGTATAAACCTCAAGCTCGCTCGACGGCGTTTTCATAATCTTGTCTATCGCGTTGTATGCCGCGTCGATAGGACCGTCTCCAAGCGATACATCTTCAAACATCTCTCCGTCCTTGTTCAGCCGCACCACGCATGTCGCCGATGCGTTTTTGCTCGTATGCACGTCGAAGGAGTCGAGTTTATATAAGTTCCCAACTTGTTCCTTGTTTAGGACAATGGCTTCGAGGTCGGAATCGGTTATCGTCTTTTTCTTGTCGCAGATTTCCTTGAACTTCTCAAAGAATGTATCAACCTCGGCGGCGGAGAAATTGTAGCCCATCTCCTTGAGCCTGCTGTCAAACGCATGCCTGCCCGAATGCTTGCCCAGCACCATATTGCTCGACTTAATAATACCCACAGACTCCGGCGTTATAATCTCATACGTTGTCTTTTCAGCCATCACGCCGTGCTGGTGGATGCCGCTCTCGTGTGCAAACGCATTCGCACCGACAATTGCCTTGTTAATCGGCACTGTCTGACCGATTATATTATATATCAATTTACTGGTTCTGTAAATCTGTGTTGTGTCGATGTTTGTCGTGCAGTTGTAGAACGGTTCACGCGTTTTCAGCGCCATAACCACCTCTTCAAGGGCTGCGTTGCCCGCGCGTTCGCCGATTCCGTTCATCGTACACTCTATTTGCGTCGCGCCCGCATGCACACCTGCCAGCGAGTTCGCCACCGCCATACCCAAGTCGTTGTGGCAATGCAGTGATATCGCCGCTTTGTCGATATTATCCACATGCTCAAACAGGTATGTTATCAGCGCGTGCATTTCCGCAGGTGTCGTGTAGCCCACAGTGTCGGGGATATTTACGGTTGTCGCGCCGGCGTTGATGGCTTCATACACCACCTTCGCCAAAAACTCACGGTCACTGCGCGTCGCGTCCTCGGCGGAGAATTCCACGTCCGAACAACGCGCCTTTGCGTATTTTACCATCGCAATCGTACGCTCTAAAACCTGCTCCGGCGTCATCTTCAGCTTGTAGTGCATGTGTATGGGCGAGGTCGCCAAAAAGATGTGAATCCTGGGCGATACCGCACCTTTGAGCGCTTCGTACGATGCGTCAATATCCTTTTCAAGCGAACGGCTCAGCGACGCAACCGACGCATCCTTCACCGCTTCTGCAATGGTCTTCACCGATTCGAAATCCCCGGGCGACGATATCGCAAAGCCCGCTTCGATTACATCTACGCCCAACTTCTCTAGCTGGTGCGCCACCTCAATTTTTTCAGCCAAATTCATACTGCAACCGGGTGCCTGTTCGCCATCACGCAGTGTGGTGTCGAATATTTTTACTATTCTGCTCATTTTGTCACATCCTTTCGTTTTTTGTGTTAGTTTGATTTACTTGAAGGCGTCTCTCAAAAGGTTTTGTTCAAACTTTTGCAAAAGTTTGCGGGTTTAATGCGCCCGTTCAAGCGCCGTCCGCAGACGGCAAGACTTTTGTTTTCAAGTCGCCCCTACAGCACAATCGCGCCCTTGTCCGCCGACATTACATTCTTGCTGTACCGTTTCAAATATCCGCTTATATCGTTTTTCTGCTGTATCTTCATATTCTCCTTACGCTGCGCGAGTTCCTCTTCGGATACCTCCAACATTATGGAATAGCTATTTATATCTATATCGATCATATCGCCGTCGCATATATACGCAATTGTCCCGCCGCTTGCTGCTTCGGGCGAAACATGCCCGATCGCCGCGCCGCGTGTCGCGCCGGAGAAACGTCCGTCTGTTATCAGCGCAACTTCCTTGTCAAGTCCCATGCCCGCAATCGCCGATGTGGGAGACAGCATTTCGCGCATTCCGGGGCCGCCCGCCGGACCTTCGTAGCGGATAACCACCACATCGCCCGCCGCTATCTTGCCGCCGTATATCGCCTCAATCGCCTGTTCCTCGTTGTCAAATACCTTCGCCGCACCGCGATGTTTCAGCATCTCCGCCGCAACCGCACTGCGCTTTACCACCGCGCCGTCGGGTGCGAGGTTGCCAAACAGCACCGCCAGCCCGCCTGTCTTCGAATACGGCTCTTCTACGCTTTTGATAACACTATTATTAAAAGCAACCGCGCTTCGATTCTGTATATTCTGCGTCATACTCTCGCCTGTAACAGTAAGCGCCGTACCGTCAAACAGCCCTGCGTCTATCAAGCTGCCTATCGCCGCATACACGCCGCCGGCGTCGTCTAAATCCTGCATATGATGCGCGCCCGCAGGTGCGAGTTTGCATAGGTTCGGCGTTTTTTCGCTCACTTCATTGATAAGCTTTAGATTCATTTCCACATCCGCTTCATGCGCAATCGCCATAAGGTGCAATACCGAATTTGTCGAACATCCCAACGCCATATCGACCGCCAAAGCGTTGGCAAATGCCATTTTCGTCATAATATCCTTTGGTCGAATGTTTCGCTCCACAAGCGTCATAACCTGCTCGCCTGCCGCTTTCGCAAGCCTTATACGTTTTGCATATACCGCAGGAATCGTGCCGTTACCGCTTAGCGCCATACCGAGCGCCTCGCATAGGCAGTTCATCGAATTTGCCGTAAACATACCCGAACACGAACCGCACCCGGGACAGGCGTTGTCCTCGACACGCAGAAGTTCGCTATCGTCTATTGTACCGGCCTTATGTGCGCCCACAGCTTCGAATACCGAATTCAAATCCATATTGTGTGCCGAAAGCATCGGTCCGCCGGATACGAATATCGACGGGATATTGCACCGCGCCGCCGCCATCAGCATCCCCGGTACAATTTTATCACAATTTGGAATAAATACAAGCCCATCGAAGCAATGCGCACGTACCATACACTCGATTGTGTCCGCAATCAGTTCGCGCGACGCAAGCGAATACCGCATACCCTCATGCCCCATGGCGATTCCGTCGCATATGCCGATGGTGTTGAACTCCATCGGCGTACCGCCCGCCGCGATAACACCATCCTTGACCGCCCGCGCGATATTTTGCAGATGTATATGCCCCGGCACGACCTCGTTAAACGAATTGACTATACCAATCAACGGCTGTTTTATCTGTCTGTCGGTATACCCCATCGCCTTCAGCAGCGAACGCTGCGGCGCGCGGTGTGTGCCTGTTTTCATTGTATCGCTGTTCATGAAATCATCCTTTCTCTATTTCTGCCAGCTCATCTTGGCGCGCAATTCCTTGCCTACTGTCTCCGCCTGATGTTCGCTCTCTATCCTGCGTTTTGCCAGGAACGACGGGCGGTTCGCCTGATTTTCCAATATCCAGTTACGCGCGAACTCGCCGTTCTGTATCTCTCCCAAAACCTTCTTCATTTCTTTCTTCGTCTCATCGGTGATAATGCGTTTGCCAATCTCGTAATCGCCATACTCCGCCGTATCGCTGATGGAATACCGCATCATCGAAAGTCCGCCCGCTACCACCAAATCTATAATCAGCTTCATCTCATGTATACACTCGAAATACGCACTCTCCGGCTGATATCCCGCTTCAACCAATGTCTCAAATCCCGCCTTCATAAGCGCCGTAACGCCGCCGCACAGCACTGCCTGCTCGCCGAACAGGTCTGTCTCGGTTTCTTCTTTAAACGTTGTTTCGAGTATGCCCGCTCTCGCGCCGCCGACACCTGCCGCATACGCAAGCGCGGTCTGTTTTGCATTGCCGCTCGCGTCCTGATACACCGCGATCAGGCACGGCACGCCTTTGCCCTCTTGGTACTGACTGCGAACGGTATGCCCCGGACCTTTCGGCGCAATCATAATTACGTCCACATCCTGCGGCGGCACGATTTGGTTGTAGTGAATATTAAACCCATGCGCAAACGCCAAAGTCTTGCCCGCCTTGAGGTTTGGCGCGATATCGCTCTTATACAGCGCCGCCTGTTTTTCGTCATTTACCAGTATCATCACAACATCCGCCGCCTTAACGGCATCGGGCGTATTCATAACCGTAAGCCCCGCGTCCTTCGCCTTTTGCGCCGACGGCGAACCATCGTATAAGCCAACAACCACGTTAACGCCGCTTTCATGCAGGTTAAGCGCGTGTGCGTGGCCTTGGCTTCCGTAGCCGATTACCGCCACGGTTTTATTGTTGAATAACGTTAAATTGCAATCCTTTTCATAGTACATCTGTGCCATAATTATCATCCTCCAAAATTTATATTGTTCTTACAGTGTTTCGCCATCCCTATGCAATGCCTGTGCACCCGCGCGGCATATCTCAATTATGCCATAGCCGCGCACGGTGTCAACAAACTCGTCGTTACTCGCCGCCTCGCCTGTAACCTCTGCCGTTATGGTGTTTGCGCTGAAATCGATAACCTTTGCGCCGAATCGGTTGATAACGTCGGTAATATCCGCGTTCGCGCCGCTGTCCACACGCAGTTTCACCAGCATATGCTCCCGCACAACCGCGATGTCGTCGGGGATTATGCCGACGCGTACAACGTCGTGAAGCTTGCCGAGCTGTTTTACAATTTGGTCTTTTATATATTCATCGCCCGTTGCCACAATTGTCATACGCGACAGGTTCGAATCATCTGTCATGCCGACAACCAGGCTGTCGATATTGTACCCGCGCCGCGAAAACAGCGCTGTTACACGGTTTAGCACGCCGAAATGGTTGTTGACAATTGCGCCGATTATAAATTTTTCGTTCACGTTATTCACCTCATTCCACAATAATATCCTTTATCGAACCGCCGGGCGGAATCATAGGCAGAACGCGGTCGTCCATATCTATCATGCAGTCCAGCACCACCGGACCGTCCGCCTCGAACGCCGATTTTACCGCGTCGTGCAATCCTTGCATATCGCTTGCCCTGTAGCCCTTCGCGCCGAACGCCTCCGCCAGCTTCACAAAATCCGTCTTGCGGTTTAGCGTAGTACTCGAATATCTGCCGTCGTAAAACGCCTTTTGCCACTGGCGAACCATACCAAGCACGCCGTTGTTCATGATAACCACCACAAGCGGCAGATTTTGCGACACCGCCGTCGCCAGCTCGTTTAGGTTCATGCCGAAGCTTCCGTCGCCTGTGAACAGTACCGTTTTCTTCATATTAGAAGCAAAACATCCGCCTATCGCCGCACCCATACCGAAGCCCATTGTGCCGAGTCCGCCCGAGGTCAGATGCGTGCGCGGTTTTTCAAACCGATAGTGCTGCGCAACCCATATCTGGTGTTGTCCAACGTCTGTCGCGACAACCGTATCGTTGCCGCAGAATCGGCGAACCATCTCTATCACATTCTTCGCTGTCACCGCGCCGCTGTCTTTGTCGTAACTCCGTTGTGTCTGCAAATATTCGTCTACCTCGCCGCGCCAACCTGGGTTTTTCTTGCCCAAACACTGCTTGTCTATCGCCGCATTCAGCTCTTTCAGCGTCGCTTTGATATCTCCAACAAGCGCGATATTGGCGGCGATGTTTTTGTCCACCTCCGCAGGGTCTATATCTATATGAATGAACTTCGCCTTGCTGGTATACGCTGCCTTGTCGCCCGTCGCCCTGTCGCTGAAACGTGTGCCGACGGCGATAATCAAATCCGCCTCCGACTTCGCTTTCGACGACGCATACTTGCCGTGCATCCCGACCATACCGAGATTGCCGTTATCGCTCTGCGGCACCGCCGAAAGCCCCATCATACTCGTACCGATTGGTGCATCTATCCTCCGCGCAAGCTCTGTAAGTTCATCGCCCGCACCGGAGGTTGTCACCCCGCCGCCGCAGTATATATACGGTTTTTCAGATGCCGCAATCATCTCCGCTGCGCTTGCGATTGCGGCTTTATCCGCCTGTGCATCAAGCGTTGGTTTTTTGGGCTCCGCGCCGCTGTATTCGTACTCCTGCGCCTGCACATCCTTCGGGATGTCGATTAGCACAGGTCCGGGTCTGCCGCTTTTTGCTATCATAAACGCCTCGTCTATAATCTCCTCAAGCTCCGACACATCGCGTACGATATAATTGTGCTTTGTAACCGGCATTGTGATTCCAACGATGTCGACCTCCTGGAAGCTGTCCTTACCCAGAAGCGGTGTTGCTACATTGCCTGTTATCGCCACCATCGGCACCGAATCGAGGTGTGCCGTAGCAATACCCGTTACAAGGTTTGTCGCGCCCGGACCAGATGTGGCAATTACAGCGCCGACCTTGCCGCTCGCCCTTGCATAGCCGTCTGCCGCATGCGCCGCGCCTTGCTCGTGCGCTGTTATAACGTGATGTATCCTGTCGGCATTCTTATACAGCTCATCGTAGATATTAAGCACCGCGCCGCCCGGATAGCCAAACACAACGTCCGCACCGTTTTTGATTAGCGATTCAATTACAATTTGCGCTCCGTTTCGTTTCATATAAACACTTCCTTTCATTGCTGGAGCAAATCTATTTGCTCAATATAACAAAAAATCCCACAGCGTGTATGCTGTGAGACTGTAATGATTTCTTTTGTAATCATTATATACTCATTATGAAAAGCTATTCGCTCTCACAGCATAACCCAATAAGCCGTTGCTAATGACCAGCACGACGAGGCTTAGTATGAGTATGATTGCTGCGAATGATAATGGCATCATAATGAGTTCCTTTCAATCAAGTTTCCGTATTATATGGATTTCTGTATCTTATGTGTCTATACTACCACGCTTTTTTTCTTTTGTCAACACCAAGTTTTACGAAAGCAGATTTCGTGAGTTTTTCGTCATGCTTACACGCAAATTCAAACTTTATTAACACTTTACTCATTGACAAGCAAAATGGTTTGTAATATACTGGTTGCTGTAGGAATTGCAAAAATGACTTATATAAAGGAGTTTTTAGAATGAACCAATTGAGACCAAATCCACAGCAGATATATCAAAAATGGTGCGAACAAGGCATATTACTTGCCGACGAACGCGCTGAGCTGGCAGATATAAAGGATAACACAGGCGAAATAGACGACCGCTTCTACCGCGATTTGGAGTTTGGCACAGGCGGCATACGCGGCACGCTCGGTATGGGTACAAACCGCATGAACCGCTACACCGTGCGGCTCACAGCGCAGGGTTTGGCGGATTATGTGAAGTCTCAAAACGGATGCGATGCAGGCGTTGTAATCGGACGCGACACGCGGCACTATTCCGACGTATTCGCAAACGAAACCGCGCGCGTTCTCGCCGCCAACGGCATTAAGGTTTACCTGTTCGATGACGTACACGCAACGCCGGAGGTGTCCTTTGCGGTGCGCTACCACAAAGCGGCGGCAGGCGTTATGATAACCGCAAGCCACAACCCTAAGGAGTACAACGGCTTCAAGGCATACGGCGCAGACGGCGGGCAGTTCCCGCCCGAAGGCAGTGATATCCTCGTAAAAGCGATGAACAGCTACGACATCTTCGGCGATGTGGCTGTAATAGATGATGCCGCTCTTGCCGAAAGTCCGCTGATTATGCATATCGGCGCGGAGGTCGACGAAGCGTTTTTGCAGTCTGTGCAGTCTGTGAGCATCAACCCCGAGGCTGTCGCGGCTGTGGCAGACGACTTCAAGGTTGTATATACGCCGTTCCACGGCGTAGGACTTCGCCCTGTTACAGAGATTTTGCGCCGCATCGGTGTGAAGCATGTGATTGTTGAGCCGATTCAGGCGGTGCCGGACCCGAATTTCTCCAGCGTAAAATCGCCGAATCCCGAAGAAAAAGACGGATTCGCGGCGGCGATAGAGCTTGCGAAGAAGGAGGGCGCGTCGCTGATTATCGGCACAGACCCCGACGCAGACCGTATGGGCGTTGTTGTACGCGATTCGGACGGCGAATATCAGATTTTGACGGGCAATCAGGTGGGCGCGCTGCTCTGCGAGTATGTGCTGTCTGCAAAACATGCAAAGGGCTTGCTCACGCCTAAGTCCACGCTGATTAAAACAGTGGTTACAACCGAAATTGCACAGGCAATTGCAGACCACTACGGCGCACAGCTGATAAACGTACTTACAGGCTTCAAATATATAGGCGAGCAGATTGCAGAATTTGAGCAGAGCGGCAATAATGTATATGAATTCGGCTTCGAAGAGAGCTACGGCTATCTGCCCGGCACATACGCGCGCGACAAAGACGCTGTGGGCGCGTCTATGCTCATAGCCGAGATGGCGGCGGTGTATCAGAGCCGCGGCATGACGCTGTATGACGCTTTGCAGGAATTATTCAAAAAATACGGCTGCTACCGCGAATTGACAATATCCGTTGCGCTTCCGGGCAAGGACGGTATGGAAAAGATGAACGCCATCATGAACGGCATACGCGAAAATATGCCGAACGAATTCGGCGGTATCGGCATTATGACAAAACAGGATTTCTTGCAAAACAAGCAGCATAATCCCGACGGCACGGTTAGCACAATCGGTGACTACCCTGCAAGCGACGTGCTGAAATTTTGGCTGGAAGATGGTGTTACATTTATTGTTGTACGTCCGTCGGGTACAGAACCGAAAATCAAGCTGTATCTGGGCACAGCCGCGCCGACCGTACAGGCGGCAGAGCATCAGGTGAGCTTTATTATGGGCGCCGTACGCGGTAGACTGGGCGTTTAGGCAATTAACGATTGACTAATAACAATTAAAATCTTGTGGTGACGAACCGTGTTCGGTCACCACAAGATTTTTTTTGCGCAACAAAACGGGCGCACACTGTGCGCCCCTACATAATATTTCTACACTTTATATATACTCTGCCAGCATCGCGACAACCTTATCCATCACCTCGCCGACGCTGCCGTCGTTATCCGCACGTATATGCATCGTGCTTTCATATAACCCGCGCCGCTCGGCATAAAGCGCATAAAGCCGCTCCGTGCCGCCGCTTAAAAGCGGGCGCGTGGTGTCTTCCGACGCCTCCAGCGACTGCGAAATCAGTCGGACATCGCGGTATAGATACACAACAACCGCGCCGCTCCGCAAAATATCGGCGTTGCGAATCACCGCGCCGCCGCCTGTGGATATCACCGCGCCGCTTTCGGCAAGCAGTTCCTGCAACACAGCTGTCTCGCGTTCACGGAAATAGCCCTCGCCGCTCTGCGCGAATATCTCCGCTATACTGCGCCCCTCGCGCTCTTCAATTATGCTGTCGCAATCGTGCCACTCATACTTCAGCTTCCGCGCGACCGCCCTCGACACCGTAGTCTTGCCGCATCCCGGCATTCCGATAAACGCTATATTTTTCATTGTTTTCTCCACATTGTTAATTATTCACTGTTAATTGTTAATCGCCTTATAGCATCCCAAAACCTCAAAATAATCGCAATGCGTCGCCGCCTGATTCAACGCCGATACCGCCGCATCGGACATTACGTTCACCTGCAAATCGGCAAAAAACCGATATGTGTCCATCCCCGCCGGACGCGATTCTATACGCGACAGATTGATGCCCGCAAGCATAAAGCTTTGCAACACAGCACAAAGCGCGCCGCTCTTATGTGCCGTCGAGAAGGTTATACTGGTCGCATCGCAGGTCTCGTCGTAAATCGGGTTCGCGGCGATGGCGATAAAGCGCGTGCTGTTCTTCGCATTGTCCATGATATCTGCCGCAAGCACCGCAAGCCCATGTGCCTGCGCCGCACGTCGCGAACCTATCGACGCATAGCGCTTCTCCGCCTTTTCAGCCACCATCTGCGCGGCGTATGCGGTATTGCGGCACGCTGTAAGCTCCCAGTTCTTGTTTTTCAAAAACCTGCGGCATTGCCCAAACCCTTCCGGATGCGAAAATACCTCGCGCACGTCCGAAATTTCCGCGCCTTCCAAACCAAGCAGACACTGCGCAATATTTATCCACCTCTGACCCACTATATAACAACTGTGCCGGCGCAGAAGGTCGTAAACCTCACCGATTGCGCCCGTCTGCGAATTTTCTATCGGCAATACGCCATACTGCGCCCTGCCGGACTTCACCGCCGCCACAACATCTTCGAAGTAGTCACAATTTATGCGATTCGCGTTCGGAAACATCTCTATCGCGCTGTGTTCGCCCCACGCTCCGACCACACCCTGATACGCCACAACAATATCGCCGCTCGGCACACCCGCCGACTTCGGAATATCCGCACCGCCGCCAACAGGCAGCAGG
>JGI994J12354_10005150_pt1 | contig 11355 bp, 10 predicted proteins | sample IntmicLarv3ML3BL_FD_12354 | JGI IMG/M metagenome (IMG submission 12354) | reverse complement strand
CGAGGAGGGCGCATATCGAAAATATGCAACCGACGAGCAACGCAGAGTGGGGACAAAAGCGCCCGGAAGACGCTGAAAACCATCTTGTGTAGATACCGCCTAAGCAGGGCAACTGCAATAAGGAGCAATAACATAAAAAAGTCAAGCACTCTTTCGGTGTGAACAACGTCGGAACGGTGCTCGTTTTGTTTTATTGTTGAGGCAACTGTGTTTTGCGACTCAGGAAAAAAAGCTGCGGTTTAGGAAGTTCCCTGCTTTTTCAAAATGTTTGTGTTATACTCCCCTTGTCGTCGATGAGCCTCAGATGTGAGCAATCGGCTCCCGCGTAAGTTTTGAAAGGGGATATGCATATGACAGGGCAAAGCATCCAATATACCCGGTCTCGGAATGGCTACGACCCCCAGGAGGTAAATGCCGTAACGATAGAATTGCAGAAGCAGATTGCTGACCTAAAACAGCAAAACGCTTCTCTTGCCAATACGATAGCACAATATGACGACAAAGTCCGGCAGATAGCTGAGAATGCCGAGCGCCTGCAAGCGGAGCGGACAAAGGAAAGCTTACGGCTGACTAATTTCCTAAATCAAGCCGCGCAGATGGCCGAGCAAACCGCTCAAGACGCCTTATCTGAAGCCAAAGAAGTTACCGATAATGCGAAACGTGACGCGAGTAGAATCATTGCAACCGCCCAACAAGAAGCCGAGAAAATCCGCAATCAGGTGCAAGCTGATTTTGCAATAGCACAGAAAACGTTGACCGCATTGGATACAAATGTGCAGGCCATGCGCCAGAGCAATGAGCAGTATACTTCCGAGGCCAATGCCCGGCTCACTGAAATGGTCACGCGCGTCAGCGATGCTTTGGCAGGCATTCAAGTCGCGCCGATTTTCTATGCACCTTCGGCTCCCGAAGTGCCGCACAGCCTTCCCCACGTCATTCAAACCGAAGTGGATTCGGCAGATACAGCACAGACTTCCGACGACCCCTACGCTGCCTATGTGGAAAAGATACGAGAAATCGGTCATCAACCATCCTTCATCCCTACCCCGCCGAATGGATTTCCAAAGAACCGGCCATGATGCACGCACAATAAGAACCCAAGATGTAATGTGTCAAGCTCACGGACAACCATTTCCAATTCCCAACAGGATTCTTCGGCTACCATACACGTCATGTTATGGTAGCCGAATTTTGTGAAAAGCGTAGTCAGATATGCAGGTTATGTACCCAAGGACCGTACCCAGCTTTTTAGGTGCAATCCGCAAGCGATGCGCCAACCGTGTCAGGTTTGCTTGACACGGCTTTGCGTTTGTGATACACTCCATGTAAGGCTCGCTTTACATTTCGGGAGGGATATGATGGAAAACCGGGTAAAACGGCTTCGCGAGGCCTGCAACTTAACCCAGAAAGAGCTGGGGGAAGTTGTCAATGTGTCGCGGCAGGCAATCAATGCCATTGAGACGGGAAAATATGACCCCTCGCTTTGGCTGGCGTATCATTTGGCGCAGTATTTTGCGCTGACAATTGAAGAGGTTTTTCTGTTTGAGGAGGGAAAGCCATGAACCGATTTTTTAGACATCCGCTAACCAACGCGGTGGGAATCAGCGCTTTTTCGCTGTTTTATGGCTGGATTTTTCTGGCGTTTTCGGATCGGCTGCAATCCCAAACCGGCACCGCCTCGCTGCCGATTTGGCAGGTGTGGGATTCATTCTTGAACTTTGGCGGGCACCAATACGTCGCCATTGCGCTGATTGCGCTAACCGTTGTGATTGTGGTGCTGCTGTTGGTTAATCACAAACCCTATGACGAATACCACACCGCCATTCTGATTAAATGCCTTGCGATTTCAGTCATTCTATCGCTGGCGGCCATCGCTGTATTTTTTGCGGTGGTGCTCTTTGACCCCACGCAAATCCTCAGCAAAATCGCCTTGTTTATTACGGTTAACTGGACTTCGGTTGTCTTTGCGGATTTGATTTATCTGTTTTTGTGCCGGTAGGGTGGCTGCTTATGACTTTCACATGCCTCCACAGCCTGGAGGTTAGCTTTGCTGTATCTTCTCATAGCTACGTCAACTCGCGGCTTTCGCCGATCACGCCAAACACAATCCGAAACCATTGCATCCGGCTTGTTCCTTTCCCGCCCCGCGCCTCCTGTGCAATGCTTTCTGGCTGTACTTAGCACATCCCCTACATTGCCCGGCAACCGCGCCAATCAGCTCCCGTGCCCAACAAAAGAGGAGGCTTCGCATGAAAATTTTATTGATTCAACCCAAAATGCAAAAACGTCCCATGGACACGGATTTAAAAACGCGGATGTCGCCACCGCTGGGGCTTTTTACCCTGCTTACGCTGACGCCTCCGGGGCACGAAACGATGGTGATCAACGAGAATATTGAAAAGATTCCCTTTGATTACCCTGCCGATTTGGTGGGAATCACCGTTACATTGGACGTCTTCCCCCGTGCATGCGAGATTACCGCGCGCTTCCAAGAACGGGGCATTCCCGTTGTGGCGGGCGGCATTCATGTGACGTGCAGTTCTGAGGAATGCGCCGCGCGGTTTGATGCCATTTGCGTTGGCCCTGCCGAACGGGTTTGGCAACGGATGTTGGCCGATGCCGAAGCGGGCGCGCTGCAAAACGTCTATCGGGATGTTGAAGGGTTTCGCGGTGAGGATATTGCTTCGCCCGCTTATCAGCAGATTAACAAGCGAAAATATCTCTACGCAAACGTGGTCACCACCAGCCGGGGATGTCCTTGCCGCTGCGATTTTTGCTACAACAGCTGCAAGGGACAGGTTTATGTTCGACGGCCCGTCGCCGATGTGCTTCGGGATATCCGCGATATTCGCTCCAATCACATCTACTTTGTGGACGACAATTTTATCGGGGATCCCGCCTACACGCGCGAGCTGCTTACGGCCCTGCGTCCGCTGAACTTAAAATGGAATGCGGCGGTGACAACAAAGATTCTGGATCAGCTGGAGCTTTTGGATTTGATGGTAGAAACAGGCTGCCAGAGCTTGTTTGTTGGGTTTGAGTCGGTCAACAACGCGGCCTTGGCGGGCGTACACAAGGACAACCACGCCGAACGCTACGACCGCTTGGCCGAAGAGCTTCACCAGCGCGGAGTGATGATTAACGCCAGTATGGTTTTTGGGCTGGACGGCGATGGCGACGAGGTGTTTGCCAACACGCTGAACTGGCTGACAAAAAACAAAATCGAGACGTTGACCGCACATATTCTGACCCCCTACCCCGGCACCAGGCTCCACGCGCGTATGCTGGCCGACGGACGCATTTGCGACAACAATTTGGCGTATTACAACACCGCGCACGTGGTGTATCAGCCGACAAACATCACACCAGAGGCACTATACCGTGGGTATTTGCGAATCTACCGACAGTTTTATTCCTTTGCGAACATCCTGCGCCGCAGACCAAAAAACCCAAAGCAGCGGCGCTCATACTTTTTATTTAACTTCTTTTATCGAAAATACGGGCGCTTTACCTCTGCCCTTTGCAAAATCATCCCCATGAATCTTCTTGGCCGCATTGCCGAGCGGTTATCCTACAAAATTTGATGGGTTCCCGCATCGCGATATGCACGCACACCGCCTGCAACCACCGCCTTGGCGTCCAACGGGCCCTCTCGTGAGATTTTCAAGAAAGTGATTTCAGACCTCTCTTGATAACCGGTTGCGTGGCGGTAACCTCGCGCACCAATGAGAGGTGGGAGTCAGGCACCCTGTCTCGCCAATGCTTCACTTGGCATATAGCACAATCGCCCCCGTCAAAACGACTGAGGACGATTGTGCATTGCCCGATATCGCCCTCTGTCAAAAAGCATTACATTTGACTGCCTTTCTGATTAGGGCGGTATCACCATAGGCACTTTTCGATCCTACTGTTTTGTGAAAACGGCTGTCAACAGCATCTTTTCTGCCATATCCTAGCGCAAAGACCTGTCCGGGGTGCTACTGATATCGGCAGTGCGGCACCTGATGTAAAGCACGATTTCCCCTGACACATATTGGCTTTTCCCGAACCCAAGAGCCGTTTATCACAGGTTGGTTTTCGCCTGCGTCGTCCGCACACCGATTTTTGGCATACAAATGCGGATTTTTTGCTGTGCGCTGGGGGGGGGGCGCACAACACTTCCTACTGTTCCCGCATCTGCCCATGCCATTTGTCCTCCCTTCTAGGCTTTTTGCCCCATTACGTTACGCCGCACTCGGTCATTTATTGACGCACCAACTAACCCAAGCGACAATTCGGCGGTCTTTTGGTCACAGAGCACGGCGAGGCCCGCTCGAAAGGCTCATCCCGCATGACTTCGCGGCCCGCACCGCGCGCTGTGGCCAAAATCCTCCCCGCCTTGTTCGCTTGGCTTAATTGCCGCATCAAAGCCACTTGTACTCCCACCCCGCTGTGAAAGCTTTAGGTAGTGTCTGCACGAGATTTTTCGAGTGGATTTCGGGTGATTTTGGCCCCAATCAAGGCGCGAGGAGGGCGCATATCGAAAATATGCAACCGACGAGCAACGCAGAGCGGGAGCAAAAACGCCAGGAAGACGCCGAAAACCATCTTGTGTAGACACCACCTACCTAGGCAGAGCAGGGGGCTTGTAGCCCGATTCTTCCCCAAACGTACGTCCTTGCGGGTTCATTGAGGGGAAGCGGTTATTCTACAGTAGCCGTCGGGTTTTTACAATGAAAACTTGAAGAATTTTTAGCACATTTTATGAGGTTTCAGTGAAAGTACACATTATTTTCGTTAAAGCAATAATCTTCCGGCAATCTCGGCACGCCATCCCAAGCCGGCCGCCGGAGGGCTTGCCGCGACGGGTCAGGGATGGTACAATTTTGTTGTTGCTTTTGGTCAATACCATCGCGGCCCATCAGTTAGGAATCATCCGCTTATGAAAAGAGCTATATCCCGCCCAATGCGGATTCATCCTCCACGCCCGGCGAAGATTCGCCGTTTCCACACGCCGGGAATCCGCCTTTTTTCGATGTGGCACCCAAAGCTACGGCGCCCCTGGCCGATAGCGTCGTCAAAGATTTGCCACATCTTCCCGGTCCTCCTGGCACTTTGCTTATCAACTTTTCTGGCAGGGTGTGCCCTGTGGCCGCTCACGTCAACACCGCCTGCTGCAACCCCATCACCCATTGCAACCCCGTCAACGGCGGCCCATCCCGCTCCTTTGGCTGTGCACTTTTTAGATGTTGGACAGGGTGACAGCATTTTTATTGAGCTACCCGATGGCCAAACCCTGCTGATTGACGCGGGCGAGCGCGGATGCGCCGAAGGAATCATCGCCTACATCAAGGCACGTGGGCATACCGCGTTGGATCATGTCATTGCCACGCACCCCCACGCGGATCACATCGGCGGCATGGCCAAGGTCGTGGATGCCTTTGAGGTGAAAAACTTTTATATGCCAAAGGTTTTACACACCACCGCCACCTTTGAAAATTTGCTGGACGCCGTGGCGCGCCAGGGGTTGTCCATCCAAACCGCCAGGGCCGGGAAGCTACTTTTGGAAGCAAACGGACTTCGCGCCGCGTTTTTGGCACCCACTGGCGACACTTATAAAAACCTGAACAATTATTCCGCCGTGCTGCTGCTGACCTACGGCGAAAAACGATTTTTATTTATGGGCGACGCCGAAGCAGTATCCGAAGCCGAGATGCTGGCGGGTGGCGCGGCCTTGGAGGCCGATGTTCTGAAGGTGGGACACCATGGCAGCCAAACATCCTCGTCGGAGGCCTTTCTGGCGGCGGTGCGGCCGGACATCGCGGTTATCTGCGTAGGGCGCGACAACACCTACGGCCACCCCACCCCCAACGTGCTGGCACGCCTTAACAGCGTGGGCGCAGATGTTCGGCGCACCGACGCGGGCACGGTCACAATCACCTGCGACGGCCAGACGCTTTGGGTTCGGCAGGAATAGGTAATGCGGCTGCGCAACCACGCAATTGCTTTAGGGGAATTTGCACTGATGGCGATCAACTTTTTGCAAGTCTGACTGGTGACGAATGACTTTCCGCAAGTATACGGCGCAGGCAAAGTTTTTTTTCAGTTCCAGCCGACGGCAAGCGATTTTGCCGCAAGCACCCCACATAAGAAGGAGGCCCCCCATGCGCATGATGATTGACCGAATCGAACAGGATTTTATTATTGCTGAATTGCCCGACGGACAGATACTCAACCTCCCCCGCGCCCTGTTGCCCGACGCCGCCGAGGGACAGGTGTACCTAATCACACGCGATACCGATGACGAGCGGGCACGCCAAGTACGGATTCAAGCCAAGATGGATCGGTTGTTTGTGGACTAGACCGCTGAGCCCCTCAGTTTAAGCGCGCAAGGAACGTACGGCAACGCGCATAACCGGAACGTACAGCAAGGCGCGCGGCCGGGCTCGTCGAGGCGCGCAGCAAGGCATGCAACCGAACCGCGCAGCAAATACACATAAAAAAGCAGGGCCAAACGCAATCGTTGCCCTGCTTTTTGCGACGCCAATCTATAGTCGCTTGCGCATCAAAGCGTCAAACTTCAGAATTTCAATACAACGCCCTAAAATCTACCCGCACTAAACAGGCGAGCGAGGGTCTTGCGGTGCCTTTTGGGTTTTGCTTTTCTTTCTCTTTTTACGCAGGACAACAATCACGACAATCGCGGCGGGAAGAATCAGGAATGGCAGCAAATATGCCACGGCAATCAGCAGATATTGCAGAACCAGCACCAGCACATTAAACGCTTTAACCACGCCGTTGAGCATCAGCGTACCGGTGTCGGCAAAGGTCAGCGCGTCCCACTCAATATTGGGCTCAATGCGGCTGGGGTCGTCCTTTTGGCGGATGTACAGCTGCACGGTGGACTCGGCCACCTGACTGCTCCACAGGGCAAGTCGTCCTTCGAGGGCTTCGATTTCCTCGGTTTGCTGGTCGATCAACTTTTGCAATTGCAGAATTTCATCGATGCTCCGCGCCGTTTCTAACAGTTTAAAGTAGTTTTCCAGGCTTTCCTTTTTGGTTTTTAGTCGGATTTCAGCATCGTAGTATTGGTCGGTGATGTCGTTGGCGTCTACAGTGGAGTTGGTCACCTCGCCGCACTTGGCAACAAACGCCAACAACGTGTCCAGATGCTCGGCGGGAATTTTAATTTTGGCTTGCAGCGTGGTGTAGTCCTCCCACGTGCTGCTGTTTTGGCTAAACTCGTATCCGCCGTATTCCTTGGCAAAGGCCAGGATGTTTCCGTAGGCCTCCTTGACATCCTGTGCTTGCATATTGACTTCGGCATTTTTGACCAGTTTTCGGGGTTTGTCCGGCGATTCGGTTTCTTGCGCGTCGCCTTCGCCATCATAGAAGGGATCCTCGCTGATTTTAACCGATTGCTCTTGCGCGCGCGCATAATACGAGTTGTCAATCAGACCAAGCCCCAATCCGCTGTCGCCGGTTTCGGGGTGCCCGCCAGCCATCCTCGGCGTGCCGTTGTAGTCGCCGGCACCGCACGCGCAAAGCAGACCGGCCAGCAAGGTCAACAGCACGACCACGGAAACCAATTTTTTCATTTTCATCAAGTTCATCCTTTCTCATTATCGAGATATTTATCCGGGTGAGTTAATTTCCGATGACACCCTGAGTAGCATGGCCTTCCGACGCAGACCATGCCTCGGTGGTATTTACGAAATGCTGATTTACAAAAGACTGTACGACGTACTCGGGCTACGCCTCAGTGGTATTCTCGAAAGACTGTTCGGCTGATTCGGGCTGTGCCCCGGTGGTAGCCTCAAGAGGCTGGGCTGCGAGCTCCACCTGATTTCCAACGGCATCCGCCAGGGCCTGGGCGCCCAACTCCGGGCGTCCCTCGGTAATGTCCTCGGGCATTTGCGTATCCGGCTGGGCGGCGACCACCAGAAACGCTTGCGCATCCGGCTGCGCCTCGGTGTTGTCCATTGGCGTTTGCGCATCCAGCCGTTCCGCACTGTTGTCCGGCGGCATTTGCGTGTCCGGCTGGCCCTCCATATTGTCCTGTGACGTTTGCGCGTCCGGCTGCTGGACAGCATTGGCCGCAGATACCTGCGCAGCTAGCTCGGGCTGCTTTTCAATGATATCTGCCAGGGCCAGATAAAAACGATTTAGCTCATCCTTACCGCGTAGTGACATCCTGCGAATTTTCTCGAAAACCGCCAGTGCTTGCGCTTGCATCTCAAGACTGTGGCGCTGCATCTGCTCAGCCTGTGCGTGGGCCGCCAGCAGCGTATCCTCTGCCTGCTCCTGCGCCGCTTGGCGAATGCGTTGAGCTTCCTCCCGCGCTTCTTGCAGCATGGACCCGGCTTGCGCGTGCGCATCCTGACGGGCGGCTTCGGCCTGTGCTTGTGCTTCGCCAGAAAGGGTTTTTGCTTGGACTTGCGCTTCTTGACGAAGGGCCTCAGCCTTGGCTCGCGCCTCTTGAAGCAGAGCCTCGGCTTGCGCGTTGGATTCATCCGCGACGCGCCGGGCTTGCTCTCTGCTGGCCTCTGCTTGCGCCTCTGCCTCCACCCTTGCGCTCTCGGCTTCCGTGCGCAGGGCCTCGGCCGCCACCGCGGCAGACCACATTACGCCTTGCCATTCGGAGGTTCGCTTTTGCTCGTTTTCCTCCAGCGTTTTTTTCTCTTCCTTAACCCGTTCTAGTTCCTCTTGATATTGGCCAAGCAGGGTCACCGCATCGGACAACCCGCTGCGCGCCTTGTTGTTTTGCGACAACAGCTCGCTTACCTGCGCGTTCACCTGGGTACAATTGTATCCGTGAAACGACCTTTTGAATTGAATTTCCGACACGGTGCACCTTCCTTAAGCGATCGATACAGACCAAGGATCAAGATTGATACAAACCACGGCGCCCATTGGCCGCGCCAGCTTTCAGACGCTGGCTACCTTTTCAACATCCCTATTATACATCCATCCCACAAAAGAAACAACCACGACAAACCGCCTGCGCGGAAGTCTGTCTTGCGCACCGGCAAAACGATGAACAAGGCGCCCTGCCTGCACGCCCACTTTGATTTGTTCATCGCAAAAAGGCGGAACCCGCCCCGTGGGACTGCCCTAACAGATCAAAATTTGCGCACAGCACAAAAAGACAGAACCCACCCTGCGCCGCAGGACGAATTCTGCTTGGACGGGACTTGGTGCGAACGTCAGCAATCACAGCATAGGAGAGCTCGGGCTATTCCTCCCTGTCGCCATGCTTTTCATTCGTTTTCATTGTAACTACCGAAGGTTTTCCGTGGCGGAAAGCCGTGGCGCAAGCGGCGTTTCCGTTTGGCCCATCATGGCCAAAAAGCTTTGTTTTGGTTTAAGCCACGCCACCTGCCACGCGGCAATGGCCGATAGGCCAAGCATCAAAAGCAAGGTGGGGGCCGTCTGGCCGGTGCAATCGATAAAAGCGGTGATGTCGTCGCCCTGCACCGTTGTGCCCAGCAGACGCAACCCGGCCACCACAACGCCCATTGCCGTGGAAAACAGCACCACACAGGCAAACGTCAGGGTGCCAAAGCCAAGTACCCCTCGGCTTTTGGCAAAGGGCAGCACCGCCACCATGGGCAGACACACGCCTGCCAGGCAGGTGACGGCGTGCATGGCCGTGTTGCCGCGGTCCATCTCGTAGAGCACATGGGGCACGGGGTACCAGCCCAGCCCTTCCAATCTGCCGCCTCCAAGCACCGCCGCCAGCATGTGGCCGCCCTCGTGCACCAGCGGATAGACAAACGCCGCCACAAAAAAACCGACTGCCGTGATTTTAATCAGAACCAAGATATCCTTCATTCATCACACCCCTCGTCCAGTATTCGCTCGGCGGGGTGTTGGCATACGCCGGGACTTTGCACGCGGGTTTTATTCTGCGCGTTAGGCCGGCGGCGTGGGAAGGCCGCTTAACGCCTCGCGCGAGAAGCTGTTGATCAGCATACCGTTAATCTTGAGTTGATACCGACAGCCCAAGGCTTCCGCGGCTTTTTCGCTCATTTCCATGCGGCTGAAATAGATTTGCAAAAACTCCATCACCGAGGAGGTGGCTTCCATCCACACCTCGTAGCGAATAACGTGATTTCTTTCGTCCACCAATAACTGGTTTTCGCGGATGGCATAGTTGACGCGATCGTGGATATCCGTTGGGTCGTAGTCCTTATCCTTGCGCACCCGGGTGCGGTGGGCGTCGGATTTATCCGCCAAAATTACCGCCGCCGCGATGGGTGTAACCGGAAAACCCGTTTCTTCCTCGTGGTTGCCGACTGCGGCAATCACCTCCAGCACGTCGGCGATGGGCATACCGGCGTCACGCAGCACGGAAAACAAAATGCACGAGCCCGATAGCCCGTGGTTTTTGCGGTTGACGCAGTTGCCCACGTCGTGCACCCAACCAGCGATGGCCGCAAGCTCCACGGTGGCGTCGTCGTAGCTTAACTTGCGCAGAATTTCGGCGGCAGCCGTCGAAACATGCCCCGTGTGGCGCGGGCCGTGCTCAGTGTAGCCAAGCGAGGCCAGCATCTGGTTGGCCCACAGCACCATGGCTTGAATCTCCGGATTATTGCGCACCTCTTTGATGGTCATAATTGGTTCCTTTCCAGTGTTTTTTCGTGGGCGTTTGCGTTACAGCCCCTTTAGCGCCTCATAATCCGCGTCGCCCTCAAAGCTACGGATGTGTTTGGCTGTGCCGCCTAGCGCCTCGATGGCCTGCTTGATTTCGATGTAGTCGAGGTAACTTACTTCTGGGTCGTCCAGCTTGGCTTGAAGAAAGGGCAGCGCGCGCGCGTCGTCGTATCCGCCCAAAAATCCTGCGTACAGTGCGCGATCTTGCGGGTGGCGCTCAAAGGCTTCGATCAGCAATGCCAGGGTTTTGTCGTTGCCCGGATAGCGGCGCAGAATGCCCAAAAACAGCTCGCGGCCGATGGGTGTGGCGTCCGCCCACGCCGCCTGAATGCCCGCACAAATGCCCTCACCTTGGATTTCCAGCTGCTCGGCAGCGATTTCGGCAACATCGGTCATCGTCGCGGTCTTTGCTACCCATTCAATGTACAACTCAATGGGCTTTTCGCTGCCCATCTCGGCCAGCAAGGACATGGCCAGCCGCCGGGCCTCGCCGTGGTCAATATCGCCTTGGTCGGTCACCAGCACCTTGAGCAAATCCATCTCGCACGTGGGCTCCTGCGTGATGCTATCCAGCAGCGGTTCAGGCGGTGCCACATGCGCGGCCAGATGCTCCAGCATCAGCGCCACGCGGGCCTCTGTCGGAACCTGCTCGTAAAAGGCCCGGGGGGAAAGGCCGCCCAGCCAGTCGACGGGGGTGTCCAGCCACTCGGCATACACCTC
>JGI994J12354_10005149_pt1 | contig 11360 bp, 8 predicted proteins | sample IntmicLarv3ML3BL_FD_12354 | JGI IMG/M metagenome (IMG submission 12354) | reverse complement strand
AAGCCATATCATAAGAAAGCGGTCGAATTTGCACATGAACGCGGAGCATACGTGGACTTACATTCATGCGGAAATATTCTTCCTTTTATTCCCGAACTAATCGAAATCGGAATCGATTGTTTGAATCCGATTGAAGTCAAAGCAGGAATGGACCCGATTGAAATCAAACGTAAATTCGGCGATAAATTAGTTTTAAAAGGCGGAATCAACGCTGTTTTGTGGGATGACGTCGATGAAATATCCAACGAAATGCGAAGATTAATTCCTGTTTTAAAAGAGAATCAGGGTTATATTTTCCAGTCGGATCATTCTATACCGAACAGTGTTAGTCTGGAAAATATGAAAGAAATTGTGAAACTGGCGAAAGAATTAGGCAGGTATTAAATTTTATATGAATAATATAAAAACAACTATTTTCTTGCTAATAATATCAATTTTACTATCATTTTCAGCATGTTCTAAAGATATTCCCAATGAAGAACAAGTCGATTTAATTGAATCGCCGATAATCGAAAACGAAATAACCGATAATGAAATACCCGATGAAACCGAAAAAATTCCTGAAAAAATTCCCGAGAAAATCGTTATCGAACAATATGATGACACCCAAAAAGTGCTGATGAATGTGTTTTATAAAAACACGAAAATCAAGGACTTAACAGTCGATATTTATCAGCCGACAACGCGTTTATATCAAAAGAATCCGACAATAATCTTTTTTCACGGAGGCAGTTGGGTTGCAGGTAAAAAAGACTTGATCTGGGAATTCCAGACAGTCGTGGAAACATTAAGGGAACAGGGTTTTGCGTTCGTCACAGTCGATTATCGTTTTGCGGACGATGAGTTTAAATATCGTGAAGTTATAACCGATTGCATTGATGCTGTAAAATGGGTAGTGAAAAACGCTGAAAACTATGATTTTGACGTAGAAAACCTAAACACAATGGGTTTTTCGTCGGGTGCTCATTTGGCACTCATGACAGCGCTCGCTCAAGAAGATTATTCCGACTCAACTGACGTTAAATACGAAATAAAAAAGGTAATTTCAGCGTCGGCACCGATAAATTTTGATATGGATTACCTGAAAATGAATGCAAAAAAATATGAAACATACACTTTCACCATTCCGATGCTCGAAAATTTTATCGGCGAAACGTATGAAAATATGAAAAACGACTATTTTTCAGCAAGTCCGTTTGCATTTTTAAGCGAAAACATGTCCAAAAAACCTGAAATTTTACTTATTCACGGTTCAAATGATGAAATGGTGGATATAACCAATTCCGAAACGTTTTTCAATTCGGCAGCAAACGCCGGTTTTGACGTAAAATTTCAAATAATTAATAACGCAACACATCGATTTTTTACAAATAAATTCGCAGTTGAACCAACGTTAAATGAAATTTACGAAATCATGATCGATTTTATTAATTAAAACCAAAACAGGAGAAAAATAATGAATAACAGACAAAATTTTCACATTAAAAAAGATTTTGAAAATCTTGAAGTCTTGTCAATAAACCGGGAATTAATTCATTCACCGTGGGCAGCTTATGAAAACGTGGAACAAGCGTTAAAATGCGACAGAAATATTTCAAAATATTGTTTGTCACTTGACGGATTGTGGAAATTCAAACTGTTTTCAACACCCGAAGACGTGACCGATAAATTTTGGGAAAAAGATTTTGACAATTCCGATTGGTCAGACATTAAAGTGCCAGGAAATTGGGAGACACAGGGTTTCGGCGAACCTATTTATACAAATACATTATATCCCTGGAATCATTTTTCCAAGGAAAAACATATCATTTATCCGAAAAAAAATATGTCCTGGCGCGGAAATCCCAATCCGCCGTTTTTACCTGAAGAAAATCCGACGGGTTGTTATGTCAGAACTTTCGAAATACCCGAAGAATGGGATTCGCATAAGATTTATATTTGTTTTGACGGCGTTGAAACAGTCTATTATTTATGGATAAACGGTCAGCCGATCGGTTATTCGCAGGACTCGAAATTACCGAGCGAATTCGATATAACTGATTATATTCAAGCGGGCGAAAATAAAATTGCGCTACAAGTCATGCGTTTTGCGGACAGTACGTATTTAGAAGATCAGGATTATTGGTATTTGTCGGGAATTTTCAGAAAAGTACGTCTTTTCGCCAAAAAAGAAATTCACATTAATGACTGGAAAATTTCGGCAGTTTTAAATCCGCAAAATAACGGCGGATCACTCGAAGCAGACGTTTTGGTTCCTTTTATCAACGGTTTCGGCGAATATAAAGTACGTTTTTCAGTATATGACGCAGATAAAAATTTAATTTCAGCAGACGAAAAAGAAATCAGCGAAAGAGCCGAATACAGGGACGATTACAGACCTACGGCAAACACGTCGAGATGTCGTTTTAATCTTGACAATGTAAAAAAATGGTCGCCCGAAAATCCGTATTTATATACATTAGTTATGGTTTTAGTTGATGAAAACGGCAAAGAAACTGATATAGAATCATCACGTTTCGGCTTTAAAAAAGTTGAAATTGTAAACGGAATTGTCCTGTTTAACGGTAAAAGACTGCTTATAAAAGGTGTAAACCGACATGAACATGCAGGCGGAATGGGCAGAGCTGTAACACGTGAACATATGATTGAAGAAATTAAACTGATGAAACGCTTAAACATCAATTCGGTACGGACTTGTCATTATCCTGATGATCCGATTTGGTACGATTTATGCGATGAAATGGGCATTTTACTCATTTGTGAATGCGATTTGGAAACACATGGAGTTGCAGGTCAGCTGACGCACAATCCGAGTTGGGGACTCGCATTTTTGGATCGCGCAATAAGAATGGTTTTGGTTCATAAAAATCATACAAGTATTTATTCATGGTCGTTAGGCAACGAAAGCGGTGTAGGGCCGAATCATGCGGCAATGACAGGCTGGATTCGTCAATATGATAAAACCAGATTATGCCAATACGAAGCGGGCGAACCTGATTTGAACGTGAGCGATATCAGGGGAAATATGTATGCGGTGCAAGGGCATATAATGTCGATGCTTACGGACATTCATGACAACCGACCCATAATTCTTGTCGAATATTTATATCAAATTCGCAATGCAGGCGGCGGAATGAATTTATTCAGGGAACTTACGGAAAAATATCAGCGTTTTCAGGGCGGATATATTTGGGACTGGCAGGACAAATGTTTAGTAGCAAAAGATAAAAACGGTAACGATTTTTACGCATATGGCAGTGATTTCAGCGAAAATGTCGTGGATTGGGAATGTCCTGTTTTTATGACAAATAACGGAATTGTCAGACCTGATTTAATTCCCAAACCATCTGCAATTGAGGCAAAAATCGTGTATTGTCCGATAATTGTTGAAGATCAGAAACTGAATAATCCATGGGCAACGGAATCGGCGAAAAATATGTATACAATAAAAAATCGTTGTATGGATTTTTCGACAGATACGTTTAAAATTGAATATTTGATCAAAGAAAACGGAAAAATAGTTTATAAAAGTGATTTAAATATGCCGATTTTGGAAGCGGGACAGCAAAGGGAAGTCGAAATTGTCGTAGATTACGAATTTTTGGCAGATTGTGAATATTATATTGATTTTAATATTATGTATAAAAATGATACATTTTATTGTTCGAAAAATGAAATTATCGGTTCATATCAGTATCAGTTACGCAGTGATATGAAAAATGCGATTATTTTAAAGAAAAATGACGGAAAGTTTGATATAGTTGACAAAAATGACAATTTGACTATTTCGAATGATAAGTTTACTATTAATTTTAACAAAACGAACGGTGTTATTGACAAATTATCGAAAAACGGCGTAAACTACGTAGAATACGGACTTACAGAAAATATTTTGCGTCCGTACTGCGGTCTTGATGCGGTAGAAAACTGGGGTCCGAGGAATATTTGGGATCGGGCGAAAAATGCAAGGCGTGAAAATATTTTATTTGACTATACCGAATACGGCGACGGACGTGTAGAAGTCAATATAATATCGCAATTAGTCAATGAAAATATGATTTTAAGCAATAATATTATAAAATATGTCATTTGGTCGGATTGTTCGATTGACGTTGATTTTTCGGTTGATATTAATAAAAATCTTTCGCATGTCGCTCGAATCGGCGTAGAAATGGTCGTTTCAGGAGATTTTGAAAAAGTTCGTTATTACGGAAGAGGACCTGTTGAAAATTATCGTGACCGCAAAGAATGCGCACATATCGGGCTTTATGAGAGTTCTGTAGAAGATTTACATTTTGCTTTTATTCCGCCTTCTGAAAACGGCGGACACGAAGATGTAAAAAACGTCGAATTTATCGATAAAAACGGTAGTTCTATTAGTTTTTCAAGCAAGAAAAAGTTTCATTTTGACGCGCATCATAATAATGTTGAAGATTATAGAAATGCAGCTCACGAACACGAATTATTACGTAGAAATGCGACTTTTTTGCATATCGACGCTGCTCATGCGGGAATCGGAAGCGACATGGGTTGGAGTACGATGCTGACTGATCCCAATAAAGTTTTTGCGGGATTTTATCAGTTTGATTTTACTATAAATTTAAAATAAATCAATAAATTTGAATAAAAATATGCGGTTACAGAGCATAATTTTGTTAAAAAACCATGGTTTTGAGTGCAAAAAACGTATGATTTCGGTTAAAAAATGAAGAAAAACAGTTAAAAAACAGCGTTTTTTAATCAAAAAATTTATAATTTTGAGGTGCTTATGAAAATTTCAGAAATTCCTTATAAAAGACTTTCACTTGACGAAATAAAATTACGTTTCGATGAAACGAATCTGCTTTTTGATAATGCAAAAAATTCTGACGAACAATTATCGGCATATGAAAAATTTATCGGAGTTATGAAAAATTTTGCAACTTGCGAAAGTTTAGCATATGTTCGGTTTACATTGAATACTGAAGATAAATTTTATGATGATGAACGTGAATATTATGACCAAACATCACCGATTGTACAGGAATTTTATACGAATTTTACGGTAAAAATGCTGAACAGCCCGTTTTGTGAAGACTTAAAAAAAGTTTTGAGTCCATTGCTTTTTTTAAATTACGAAATCAATAAAAAATCGTTTGACAGCTGCATAATCGAAGACATTCAGGAAGAAAACCGATTGACATCAGAATATACGAAGTTACTGGCGTCGGCACAGATTCCGTTTAACGGAGAAACGCTGAACATCCCTCAATTAGGGAAATACAAGGAATCGAACGATCGGGAAGTCCGTAAAGCGGCGTTCAATGCACACGGACATTTTATGGCTGAAAATTGTTTGGGATTTGATGAAATTTTCGATAAACTGGTCAAGGTTCGGGATAAAATGGCGAAAAAAATGGGTTATAAAAATTTTGTGGAACTGGGTTATTACCGAATGGGACGAAATTGTTATGAACCGACTGATATTGCGAAGTTTCGCGAACAAGTACTGAATGATTGGCTGCCTGTTGTTCGAAAATTGAAAGAGAAACAAGCGAAAATTTTGGGAATTGATAAAATTATGTTGTATGACGACACAATTTGTCTGAAAAACGGCAATCCTGAACCAATCGGCGATGTAGAACAAATTTTCGCCAACGGAAAAAAGATGTATTCGGAAATGTCGCCGGATACGAAAAAATTCATTGAAATGATGCTGGAACATGATTTATTCGATGTTTTAGCCAAAAAAGGGAAGACAGGCGGAGGTTATTGCACATCGCTTCCTGATTATAAATTCCCGTTCATTTTTGCTAATTTTAACGGAACTTACGGTGATATCGACGTTTTGACGCACGAAGCAGGTCATGCGTTCGCGGATTTTGTTTCGGGTGAAATTGAAAATTATGAATTGCGAACACCGGGAATGGAAACGGCGGAGATCCATTCGATGTCGATGGAATTTTTCGCATGGAAATATATGGAATTATTTTTCGGCGAAAAAGCTGATGAATACCGTTATATGCATTTGTGCAACAGTGTTTCGTTCATTCCGTATGGAATTATGGTGGATTATTTCCAGCAATTGGTGTATGAAAAGCCTGATATGACGCCGATTGAGAGGAAAGACCTTTGGAAAAATTTAGAAGGAAAATTCAGACCTTATATGTCGTCTGAAGGAATTGAATATATTGAAAACGGCGGACGCTGGCAATATCAGAGCCATATTTACGAACGTCCATTCTATTATATCGACTATTGCTTGGCACAAACTGTTTCGTTATTTTTCTTTGCCCAAATGCAAGAAGATTATGAAAAATCATTTGAAAATTATCTTGATTTAGTAAAAAAAGGCGGAACAAAGACATTTGTAGAACTTGTGAGAGAAGCGGGATTTGTTTTGCCGTTTGAAAACGGTGCGTTGAAAAACGCAGCGGAAAGCGTCGAAGGGTTCCTGAATTCTATGAAAACTGACGGAATATAACAGTTAACAAATTACAGATAACAGTTAAGGAAATTTTGCGAAGCAAAATGGAATTACGGGTAAAGACGGAGATATTTGGTATTGAAGATGAAAAAGTATAAAATTGCAGCTGTTTTGATGATTATACACGGCGGAATTATGGAATTGGGCGGATGTTTGGCTTTTTTGATGACTTTTTTGTTTAAAACTGAAAATGTGGAGATAAATCAATATTTTTCGTTTATTGTACCGTTTTTTCAGCAAAATCTTGAGTTAATGATGATTATGGGCGGAATTTACGGCGTTGTTCGGGTTATCGGAGCGGTGAATTTATGGCGGAATAAAATGCACGGTCTTGCTTTGTCTGTAATAAACTGTGTTATAACGATGATTTTGATGATGTTTATGCTGCCTGCAGGAATTATGGACGGATTATTGGCTTNTTCGGCTTTGATTTTAATTTTATTCGGATATTTCGGAAAAAAAGAAATTGAAAAATAACAGATACCAAATAATAAAAAATTTACGGAACATGATGGGATTATTAATAAGAAACGGAATTTTTAGGAGAACGTTATGAGTAAAAAATTAGTTGTTTATTTTTCGGCAAGCGGAAAAACGGCTGTTGTTGCGGAAAAGTTAGCGAAAGCTGTTAATGCCGATGTTTTTGAGATAAAACCGAAAGTTTTATATACTGCTGAAGATTTAGATTGGCGGAATGAAAATGCACGGAGTTCAATCGAAATGAAAAATTTGGCTTTTCGTCCCGAAATTGCAGAAAAAGACGTTGAAATTGATGATTATGACGTTATTTTTGTCGGTTTTCCGATTTGGTGGCATATTGCGCCTACTATTATTAATACTTTTTTGGAAAGATATGATTTTTCGGGGAAAAAGATTGTTTTGTTCGCCACGGCAGGCGGCAGTGGATTTGGCGGAACGGCAGAAGCGTTACGCGGTTCGGTTTCTTCGACAGCAGAGCTTGTTGAGGGTTTTTTGTTGAACAGAAATTCGGTTGAAAACGAATTGGAAGATTGGCTTAAGAAATTTCATGTATAAAGTGAACAACTTTATATGTCAGATAGGTGAATTATGTCCAATAAATTTAATTTTATTAAAAAACTTAGAAAAAAGAAATAATAAATAACAATTAATCCATAGCAATAAACGAAATTTGCGTTTCCAAAATCAAACCGCATCCATTTGCAAAGTAAATTTCCACAATTGTAATTTGTTAATTGCTAATTGAATAAACGGGTGATTTTATGTCAAAAAAACCTTATGTTGTCGGAATAAGCGGCGGTACTTGCAGCGGAAAAACTACGCTGACGAATAATATTGCGGCAAAACTTGCTGAAAAATATCGTATAGTTGTTTTGCATATGGATAAATATTATAAATGGTCGAAAATCAAGACGATTGCGCCGATAACGCGGATTGAATATGTTGAGCATAACCATCCTGACTCAGTTGATTTGGATTTGTTAAATGCAGATTTTTTTACGTCTGTTTCTGATGAAAATAACGATATTGTTTTGCTGGAAGGTTTGTTTGCGTTTTATTTAGAGCAATTCAGGGAAAAACTTGATTTGAAAATTTTTGTTGATTTAAAAAGTGATGAGCGTTTATATCGTCGGATTAAACGTATGATAAACCACGAGAGTTTGGACGAAATTGCACTCAGATACTTAGATACAGTGCGTTATCGTCATGAAGAATTTGTGGAACCGACGCGTTGGTATGCGGATTTAGTGGTGAACGGTACTTTGGATATGAATTTGGGGACTGAAATTGTCCTTTCATATATCAAAACACAAATGGATTGTTAATTTAATTTATTTTTAGGGATAAATTGTATGGATGACAAAGTTCGGTGCAGTTGGATTGGACATGACTCTATGTCTGTTAATTATCATGACCATGAGTGGGGACGTGTTGTGCACGATGATATTCTACTGTTCGAAAATTTATGTTTGGAAAGTTTTCAAGCGGGGATAACCTGGTTTGAAGTGCTTCGGAAAAGAAATGCACTTCGCTTGGCGTTTGACGGATTTGATTTTAATAAAATCGCAATGTACAGTGAAACTAAAATCGCCTCGATAATGGCTGACAACAGGGTTATTCAGAATCGTTTAAAAATTGAAGCGATTGTTAATAATGCCTGGCTGGTTCTAAATATTATTGAAAAGTATGGCAGTTTTGATAAATTTATTTGGGAATATGTGGATTATAAACCGATTGTCGGGCATTGGAATAAATTGAAGGATGTGCCGATTTATACGCCGCTTTCCGAAAAAATCGGAAAAGATTTGAAACGAATGGGTTTTAGTTTTGTCGGTCCGATTATAATTTATTCGTTCATGCAAGCGAGCGGAATGGTTAATGATCATTTAGTTAATTGTTTTGTTTATAAAGAATTGATGGGATTGGGTTAAGTGTTTGCGGCGAAGCGGCTTGGGTTGGGGAGCTTGGCTTTTCGGAACGAAAAGTAGCGAAAACTTTGTTTTCGGTAAATTCACGCGGAGCGTGAATCCAAGCGGAGGTTCGCAAGATTGGCAGTTATGGGGACTTTTGGAAAAATAAATCGTTTTGAAGGAGTAAAAAATGGCAGAATTACATGAATATGAATGTCCTTTATGCGGCGGAGCTTTGGAATTTGATATCGGGCTTCAGCAATTGAAATGTTTATACTGTGACAGTATTTTTTCTGTTGATGAAGCCCGGCTTGCAGCGAATGTCAATAAAATGGACGCTCAGGCTAATATGAATAACTGGTCGCAGGAAGAACAGGATAATTTAGTAACTTATTCCTGTAATTCCTGCGGCGGTGAAATTATCACGGATATCAGCACAGGTGCAACTAAATGTCCGTATTGTAACAATCCTGTTGTTATGACGGGAAAATTTGCAGGAAGTTTACGTCCTGATTATATAATTCCTTTTAAAATGGATAAAAAGAGTGCGATTGAAGCTTTAAAAAATCACTATAAAAAGAGACCGTTTTTACCGAATGTATTTAAAGACCAAAATAAATTGCAAGAAATCAAGGGTATGTATGTTCCTTTTTGGCTTTTCAGCGGAAAAATTAATGCCGATGTTGTTTTTAAAGCTGAAAAAAATCGTCATTGGTCCGATTATAACTATAATTATACAGAAATTTCAGTTTATAATGAAGCCGTCAACGGTTCTATGATATATAAACAAATTCCTGTTGACGCGTCGGTGAAAATGCCCGATGATTTAATGGATTCGCTGGAACCGTTTGACATGAAATCTGTAGAGAAATTTAATACGGCTTATATGGCGGGATATTTGGCGAATAAATTTGACGTGGATACGGACAAATGTTTTGAAAGAGCAAATATGCGTATGCGGTATTCGACGATTAATTCGATTGCGGGAACTTTGAACGGCTATAATCGTGTGTCAGCGATAAAGAGTGATGTTCAGTTTTCGGATATTAAAGCGGAATATGCGTTATTTCCTGTTTGGATGCTCGTTACTAAATGGCAAAATAAATTGTTCGCTTTTTTTATGAACGGTCAGACGGGAAAATTTTTGGGCGAACTGCCTATTGATCACGGTAAAAAGTGGATGACATTTTTACTCATATTTTTAGTGACAATTCCGATTATTGCGGCAATATTTATACTTATTTACTTTTTTGGAGGTTGATGAATATGAAAAAAATTTTTTCCGTTATTCTTTTTATATGCATTATTTCCGTTTTTTCATCACCTGCTTTTGCAACGGTTTTTGAAAATGACGATACTTATCCTTTTATAAAATTTACGATAGATACAAGCATAACGCCCGAACAGTTCATAGAACTTAACGCGGAACTTGCTGATATCGGAACGGTTTTCGGGATTGAAGCTATTGTTCATTTTATTGATTCGACAAACGGAGAAGGGTTGTTCAACTATGCCGAACGAATCTTCAAACAGGGAATGAACGACGGAATATACCGAAATGAAGGTGTTTTTCTCGTTTACAGCCATATGGAAAAATTATGGGCGATGTACACTACAGACAGAGCGAGTTATTTTGTTTCTGAGCAGGACAGCGAAACTTTGTGGGAAAACGCTATTTCCGGCAACAACGATTATGATATTATTAAAAATTACATAACTCTATTATCAGATCATTTATCATCCGAAGAAATACTTGAAATTCCCGAAGAACGGCTGCTTCCGAGACTTGTGGATGAAGCGAATTTGTTTACAGAAGCTCAGAAAAAAGAATTATCTGAGATGCTCGATGAAGTCAGCGAACGGCAGAAATGCGATATAATCATTGTTACGGTAAATTCACTGGGATCGAAAAGTCCTGAAGCTTTTGCGGATGACTATTATGATTATAACGGATATGGCTACGGGATCAATGACGATGGGATTTTATTTTTACTGAGCATGGAATACCGTGATCAGGCGTATTCGACTTATGGATTCGGAATTGAAGCGTTTACGGACGCGGGGCAGGAATATATTTTTAGTAAAATGATGGCGGATTTAGCGGCTGACCGATGGTACAGCGCGTTTAAAAAATATATTCCGCTATGCGATGAATTTTTAACTAAAGCATATACGGATATTTCGTTTGATTATGATAATTTGCCGGGTGGCACAAAATTAAATTCGTCTGATTCGTCTGGTGCAGTAGAAATGTTTTTTTATGTAATTATCATTCTTGGATTAAGTGCATCTTTTGCTTTTTTTATTGTTTCGGGAATGGAAAAAGATTCTAAAAGCAGTATTCAGAAAAAAATGGCGGCTTATGAATATGCAGTGGAACAGAGTCCGAATTTAAGTAACAGGAACACGACTTTTGTTAATAAGTATGTAACGCGTACAGCAAGAAGTCATTCATCGTCATCGGGCGGATCGTCTTCAAGAGGAGGAAGCAGTACACACCGGAG
>JGI994J12354_10005148_pt1 | contig 11361 bp, 4 predicted proteins | sample IntmicLarv3ML3BL_FD_12354 | JGI IMG/M metagenome (IMG submission 12354) | reverse complement strand
GGTAGCCTTTGTGAACGACAATGTGGACGCGGCCGCCGTGGACGCGCTCTGCCGCCATAGCATCGGCGTGCTGGCGCTGCGCTGTGCTGGCTACAACAATGTGGATTTGGCGGCGGCGGCGGGGCGGCTGAAGGTGCTGCACGTGCCGGACTACTCCCCCTACGCCATTGCGGAGCATGCCATGGCACTGCTGCTCACTCTTGTGCGCCGCACGCACAAAGCCTACAACCGCACGCGCGACTTCAACTTCAGCCTAAACGGCCTGACGGGCTTTGACCTGCACGGCAAGAGTGTCGGCATTATTGGCACGGGCAAAATCGGCGGCGTATTCGCCAACATCTGCCTGGGCTTTGGGATGAACGTGCGCGCCTATGACCCCTACCCCTCCCGCACGGACATCCCCTACTGCTCGCTGGACGAGCTGTGCGAAAGCTCGGATATCCTCTCTCTGCACTGCCCGCTGACACCGGAAACACAGCACCTGCTCAGCGCCGATCGCTTTGCCCGCATGAAGAAGGGCGTGTTTCTTGTGAACACCTCGCGCGGAGCGCTCATCGACGCAGACGCGCTGCTGAACGCCATCCAGGCCGAACAGGTCGGCGGCGCGGCGCTGGATGTGTATGAGGAGGAAAGCAGTTTCTTTTATCAGGATTTGTCGGACGAAATCATCCGCGACGAGATATTGCGCAGTCTGATTGCCATGCCGAATGTGCTGGTCACTTCGCATCAGGCATTTTTAACCAGGGAAGCGCTGCAGCAAATCGCGCAGACAACGCTGGAGAATTTGCAGGCGTTTTTTGACGGCAGGGAGCTGCGGAATGAGGTTTGGGCATCGGCGCATTGATTATTTGAATCTTTTTTGCGGTTTTTCTGCTTCCGCTGTTTTTGTACCATTTTTGACTTTTTTCTGAATTTTTTATAAAAAAAAATTGTGCCGTTGTTTTCGTCCGCATTTTATGGTAGAATTTATTTGAATGTATTGAAAAACTCTCGGTTTGGGCGCCGCGTTCGACCCGAGAGCCGTTCAGGAGGTATATCGGCCTTGAGAGAGTATGATTATCTAATCGTTGGCAGCGGTCTGTTCGGCGCTGTTTTTGCGCACGAAATGACGGCGGCCGGCAAAAGTTGCTTGGTGCTGGAAAAACGGGCGCACATCGGCGGCAATCTGTACTGTGACATGGTGGACGATATCATCGTACACCGCTACGGCGCACACATTTTTCACACAAGCAATGCGCGGGTGTGGGATTACGTCAACCGCTTGACCCCCTGCAATCACTTCATCAATGCACCCGTTGCCAACTACAAGGGCAAGCTTTATAATCTGCCATTCAACATGAACACCTTCTATCAGCTCTGGGGCACTGTCACACCGCAGCAGGCGCAGGAGAAAATCCGGCAGCAGCGTTCCGAAATCCACGGCGAGCCGAAAAACTTGGAGGAGCAGGCCATTCATCTGGTGGGGCGGGATGTCTATGAGAAGCTGATTCGCGAATACACGGAGAAGCAGTGGGGCAAGCCCTGCACGGAGCTGCCCGCGTTCATTATTCAGCGGTTGCCTGTCCGTTTTCGTTATGACAACAATTATTTCAACGATCCGTTTCAGGGCATCCCCGAGGGCGGCTATAATCCGCTCATCGAAAAGCTGCTGGCGGGCTGTGACCTGCTGCGCAGCACGAACTATCTGCAGAACCGCGCACGGTTCCGCAGCATGGCCAAAAAGGTGGTATACACCGGCACCATTGACACCTATTTTGATTATTGCTTCGGCGCGCTGGAATACCGCAGCCTGCGCTTTGAAACACAGACGCTGGCGCAGGAAAACTATCAGGGCGTGGCCGTTGTGAATTATACCGACCGCGAAACGCTCTTCACCCGCATCATTGAACACAAGCACTTCGTGTTTGGTACGCAGCCCGCAACCGTGATAACCCGCGAGTACTCCGCCGCCTGGGAGCCGGGAATGGAGCCGTATTATCCTGTGAACAACCCCAAAAATACCGCACGCTATGAGCAATACCGCGCAAAGGCCGCCTCGGAGGAAAACATCATCTTCGGCGGGCGGCTGGCGGAATATAAATATTATGATATGGATAAGGTCATCGCAAGCGCGCTGGATGCTGCGGAAAAAGAGCTTCTTACGAATCCCTGACAAAAAGCATTGCATCCGATAAAAATAAAAATATGAGGTTGAACATCGAATGGAACTGCAACGAATTCTGTTTCCAAGCGCGGCAATCTGCACAAACGAGCTGCTGTATTACCGCGCCGACCGCGCACAAATCAATCACCTGAGCGCAGCCGGCGCATTGTGTCTGCGGCCGGACGAGAGCATCTCCTTTGATACATATTTCAACAGCTTTTCCATCTATAAGTGGAAAACGTATACCAAACTGACAAACCTCAGCCTGCAGCTCACGGTTGCGGGCAAATGCAGCGTCACGCTTTGTCATGTCCGCAAAATCAACAACCGCATCGTTCAGCACGATATCGCAGTGGAGACCCTGGATGCCGCGCAAAAAAGCTGCTTCACCCTGCCGTTCATTTTGGATGAAACGATGGGGCTGTATTATTTCAGCATCAAGGCCTTTGACGAGAAGGTTCAGTTCTTTGGCGGGGCATATCTTTGTGACATCCCGGAGGAGCGCTGCAATCCGGTGAACCTCGCCGTCGGCATCTGCACCTTCCGCCGCGAGCTTTATATTGAAAACAACCTTCGCCTTCTGCAGAATCAAGTGCTGGAAAACGAGCGTTCTCCGCTGCACGGGCATCTGCAGATATATATTTCGGACAACGGGCAAACCTTGGATCTGGAAAAATGGAATCAGCCCGGCATTCATTTGGTTCACAACAAAAACACCGGCGGCGCGGGCGGCTTTACGCGCTGTATGATAGAAATCTGCGACAGCAGGGACGAATATGGTCATTCGCACATTCTGCTCATGGATGATGACATTCTGCTGGATCCCGCCGTTGCGGAGCGCACCTACTGCTTCCTGCGTCTGCTGCGGGATGAACACCAGGATGCGTTTTTGGGCGGCGGCATGCTGCATCTGGATCAAAAGGAAATCCAGCGGGAGGCTGCGGATTTTTACAAAGAATCCATCCAGCGCGCGGTCAAATATGACTACAACCTAACTGATTTGAATTTCTTGATCAAAAATGAGGTGGAGGACAGCATCAACTATTTCAGCTGGTGGTATTGCTGCATGCCGCTCTCCATTATTACGGACGAAAATCTGCCTCTGCCGCTGTTCATCAAGCGGGATGACATTGAATACGGCCTGCGCAACGGCAGAACCTTTATCACGCTGAACGGCATCGGCGTTTGGCACGAGGCCTTTGAATACAAGCGCAGCTCTTATCTGGAGTATTATTATATCCGCAATACCTGTATCATCAACGCCATACACCGCCCGGATTTCGGCCGCATACAAACCGCCAAGCTGATTATGGACTACGCATTGAAGAACATTGTTTTATATCGTTATTCGGATGCCAGGCTGCAAATGATGGGTATTATTGACTTCTGCAAGGGCGTGGATTGGTTCAAGCAGCAGGACGGCGCGGCGCTGAACGGATTGATTATGAAATGTGCGTATCAAAAGAAACCCATATCAGAACTGGACTGTGTCTTCGTCCACGGTGTTTTGGAGGGAACCATCGCCAAACCTGAGCTCTCCAAAAAGCATAAACTCACGCTCCTTGGCTGGCTTCTGCCTGCAAAGGGCACACAGCTGGTTTCCGCCGTCAAGCCTTCCCCCTCTGCCATTTACCGCAAAAAACGCTTGCTCAACTATGAGGATATCTCGGGTCTGGCCTTTGAAACCTTCAAGAGCTATCGGCTGGCGTTTCAGAGCCTGTGGCAGCTCACCAAGGTTTTGCTTCTGATTTTCACGCGTTACCCCAAAGCCAAGCGCGAGTATGCCGCGCGCTGGCACGAACTGACCAACCGCAGTTTCTGGAATCACTACCTCATGGCGGAGGGCACAGCAGACCCTCAGGGCAAAAAGCCGTTTGCGGAGTTTGTTCCCTCGTTCAAGCGGCGCGCCAAGGCAGGACTGAAATACTGCCACACTGTTTTCCTTCGGTTTTTGCAGCACTGCCTGTTCTTTGTGCCCACAAAGCGCCGCCGCGTCACGGTTTATTTGCACAACCGCCACGGCTATACCTGCAACCTTAAATATCTGGTGAATGATCTGCACCGCCGCTATGGCAACCGCTTGGATATCGGCTTTGCCTCGGATTATCCAAACTCCTGCGCGGAGGTGCAGGCGATGGGGATTCGCGTGCTTCCGCTGAAATCCCTGCGCTTTTTCCTGCATTATTTCACTTCCCGCGTGATTGTGTCCAACGACTCTTTCCCGGCTTACCTGGTCAAACGGCGCGGGCAGTATTCCATCAACACCTGGCACGGCGGCATCAACTACAAGCACATCGGCCTTCCATCCCTTGCGCCGCGTACGCGTCTGGAGATCAACCTGTTCCGCAAGGCCAACCGTCAGCCGGATTATTATGTGTCGGGCTGTGCGGCGTTCGCGCAGGACACCGCCGAATCCTTTGGTTTTGACTCAAGCGTCTTCCAGCCCTGCGGTCTGCCGCGCAACGATGTGTTTTTCGGCGATACCGCCGCACTGAACAAAAAGGTACGCAAGCACTACCATATTGCAGAAAAAACAAAAATCGTACTGTTCGCCCCCACCTTCCGCCGCGGGATGAAGCACAGCACCTATGGCCTGAACTTCGAGCAGCTGACCAAGGCACTGCGGGAACGCTTCGGCGGCGATTGGGTGGTGCTGTTCCGCTGCCACTACTTTGTGGCAAGCAAGCTGGCGCAGCGCAATGTCATTGATGCCTCCGAATATCACGATATGCAGGAGCTGCTTTGCGCGGCGGATGTGTTGGTTTCGGACTATTCCTCCTGCATGTGGGATTATGCCTTAACCGGCCGCCCCTGTTTCGTGTTTGCGAGTGATTTGCGGCAGTTCAGCGCCTCTGACCGTGATTTCGCCATTCCGCCCGCGCTGTGGCCCTATCCGCTGGCGCAGAACAACGATGCCCTGACGCAGGAGATTTTGCAGTTCAACGCAGAAGCCTATGCTGAAAATCTCAAGCAGCATCTGCAGGATATGGGTTCTTATGACCGCGGCGATGCCAGCCAAACCGTGAGCGACGAAATTGCGCGCCAATGCAAATTGCTGTAGGCAAGTTCACTGAAGAAGGGATTGTATTTATTGCCAATGACTGCTCAAGACAGTAAGGCATTCCACCAAGTACTGGAAAATATGGACGGATGCTACGGCTGCAGCGCCTGTGTGAATATTTGCCCGGTCGGCGCAATTACCATGCAGGAGAACGCCGAGGGCTTCCCCATGCCCATCATTGACCGTGAAAAATGCACCGGCTGCGGTGCCTGCCGAAAGGTCTGTCCGCGCCTGAACCCGCAATACCCCAACCGCGGGGAGCCGCCCTGCTATGCCTTGATGGCGGCGGATTCCATCCGCAAAACCAGCACCTCCGGCGGTGCCTTTCGGTTGCTGGCTGATTTTGTGCTGCAGCAAAACGGTGTTGTCTGCGGCGCGGTGCTCTCCGAGGACTTTCTTTCCACCGCGCACGAGCTGGCGGATTCCCCCGCCGGGGCAGCACGGATGCAGAAATCCAAATATATGCAAAGCCTGCTGGGCAACAATTTCGCAGAGATAAAGAAGCTGCTGCAAGACGGACGCTGGGTGCTTTTTTCCGGCTGTCCCTGCCAGGCAGCCGGGCTGAAAGCATTTTTGAAAAAGGATTATGACCGCCTTCTGCTGGTGGATTTGGTTTGCCATTCCGTCCCCTCCCCCGGTGCTTGGCGTGCTTTTTTGTCCGAATTGTCCGATGAACGCAAGATTAGTGCCGTTGATTTTCGTTCAAAAGCAACGGAAGTCGGCTGGAGCGTAACCACCCAAATTCAGTTTTCGGACGGCACGGAATATCTGAAGCGTTTCAAGGACTGCTTGTGGGAAAAAGGCTCCAGCGGGCAGCTCATGAGCCGCAAAAGCTGTGATATCTGCCAATTTGCAAGAACCAGCCGGCAGGGCGATTTCACCATCGGTGATTTTTGGGGAATTGACCAGAGCCTCAATGACAAAAAAGGAACCAGCCTGGTTCTGCTCAACAACAATAAAGCGGAGAAAGTATATCAAAAAATAACCGCAAAGGCTCAAATCAAAAAGCAGGCGCTTTTGCCTCTGAAACGCGCCATGCCGCGCAATGGGCAGCTTTATAAGCCACCGAAGATGTCGCCGGGGAGAGAAGCGTTTTTCGCCGCACTGCAATCCGGCAAGCCCTATTCCGAAGCTTTGGAGATCGGGCTGAATCAAAAATATGATGTTGGTCTGCTCGGCATTTGGTACGGCAACAACTTCGGCTCCGCCATGACGAATTTCGCGCTCTACCAAACCGTAAAGGACAGCGGCTTCAAGCCGCTCTTCCTTGATATCCCCGACATGCTGTGGCCGGGCACCTTTTACCGTGACCATAATTTTTCGATACGCCGGTTCGCCTACAAGCACTACAACATCTCCGCACGCTATGCCAGCCTTGCCGCGTTGACGGCATTAAATCAAAAATGTGATACCTTTTTGGTCGGCTCGGATCAATTGTGGAATTATAAGCTCTGCGCCTCCTCCAAGAATTTCTTTTATTTGGATTTTGTGCAGAACGACAGACGCAGAATCTCCTACGCCACCAGCTTTGGGCACGACAGTTTTCGCGGCACGCCTGCACAACGGCAACAGGTTGCCTATTATATGCAGCGCTTCCATGCCGTTTCTGTACGCGAGAAGAAAGCTGTTCCACTCTGCGCAGCAGAATTCGGCGTTTCCGCACAACAGGTCATCGACCCCGTTTTCATCTGTGACCCCGTGCATTACACCAATCTGATTCAACAATCCAACGCCAAACGGGAATACGAAAAGACGAACTGCCGCCCGTTTTTGTCCGCCTATATTCTAGATCCCAATGACCAAAAGCTGGAAGTGCTGCGCGAAATGGCTCGGCGCATGAATCTGGATTTGATCATCATCCCCAACGCTGTTATCCGCAAAAAGTCCATGCGTGACGCTTGGAAGAATACGCCGCTCCACGAGAATCTGGATGTGGAGGATTGGCTTTTCTACCTCGCCCACAGCCAATTCGTTTTCACGGACAGCTATCACGGCATGTGCTTTTCCATTCTTTTTGAGCGTCCGTTTGTCTGCGTCAAAAATCCCGACCGGGGCGCGGGACGTTTTGAGGATTTCACGGACACCTTGGGGCTGAGCCACCGCATAGTCGACCGCCCGCAGCAAATTCTGGACAACGCAGATTCCCTGCTGCAGCCCATTGATTATGCGCCGATTCGGCCGCTGCTCCAAGCGGAACGGGAACGTGGTCTGCAATGGCTCACAAACGCCCTGCAAGCGCCGCTTGACCCGCAAAAAAATCCGCCGCTCTCCTATGACGTTTATCTGGATTTGCAGCAGGACATCAGCGCACTGCAGCAAAAAATAAAGCAACTCGAAAAAAACGCGCAAACGCTGCAGGACAAAGCCGCCACGCCGCCCAAGGCCGCCGCTGCACCACCCACCCTCAAGGCTTTTCTGATACGCTGTCTGCGCGCACTGCGCCGCAGACTTCGGCGGATGCTGAAAAAGTAATTGGATTGGTGCCGCCGCAAATATCTCCTTTCTTTTTCTGTTATCCATGCGATAATTATATTGCAGATATCATAAATCACATACAAGGGGAACTGCATGAACGCCTTTTTGGAAGTGTTTGACCGTGTTCCCGAATACCGGCGCATTGCGCTTGCTGTGGAAAAAACCCGCCTCCCCCTGGGAGTGACGGGGCTTTCCGCTGTGCATAAGGCGCACGTTGCTGCGTGCTTGGGGCAAAAATTCGGGCGCAAAATCCTGATGCTCACGCCGGACGAGGCGCAGGGTGAGAAGCTGGCCAATGATTTGGCGGGCTTTGGTTGCCGTGCGCTGTTTTACCCTGCGCGGGATTATGCCTTCCGTTCTGATGAGCTGCTCTCGCGCGAGTATGAGCACCGCCGATTGCTGGTGCTGGAGAAGATTGCAAGCGGCGAATATGATGCCGTGGTGGCATCCGCCGAGGCGGCCGCGCAACTGACCGTGCCGCGGGAAACACTGCTGGCCTGCGGCTTTGCGCTGCGCTGCGGGGCGGATTATCCTCTGCCGGAAACGCTGGAAAAGCTGGTGTGTGCCGGGTATTCCCGCGCATCACAGGTAGAGGGTCCCGGGCAGTTTTCGCTGCGCGGCGGCGTGCTGGATGTGTTTCCGCCTGCCTGCGCCGCGCCCGTGCGCATGGAATTCTGGGGCGACACGATAGACAGCATGAGTGCCTTTGATATTGAAAGCCAGCGGCGCACGGACACGCTGGATGAGGTGCATATCTCCCTGGCCGCCGAGCTGCCCGCCCCGGACGGCGCGGCGCTGGCGGAGAAAATTGAGACATTGGCTTCATCCCTGCGCGGCAAGCACGCCACAGCCGCCAAGCAAAACCTGCTGGAGGACTGCGACAAGCTGCGCAGCGGCGCGCGGCTGCTCTCCTGCGACCGTTATCTGCCGCTGCTGTATGAGCGCGTCGAGACGCTGTTTGACTATACCGGCTCCGCCCTGCTGTTTGCGGCGGAAAGCCTTGCGCTGCGCGAGAGCTTCGCGGCGAGTGAGTCGCTGTTTTTGGAGTCCGTGCGCGGTTGCTTTGAGCAGGGCGTGCTGTGCAAAGGGCTGGATCGTTTTATGCTCACCTTCCCGGAAATTCTGCAGCTTTATGAAGCACGCGGGGCGCTGTATCTGGATAACTTCCCGCGCGGCTCGTTTGACACGCCCGTGCAGGAGCTGGTGTCCATTTCCACGCGGCAGCTCAGCCCCTGGAACGGCTCCCTTGCCGTGCTGCTGGAGGACATCGTGCCGCTGATGAAAAATAAGCAGCAGGCCTGCGTGGTGCTGGCGGGCACGCAAAAGGCGGCGCGCGCCTTGTGTGATGATTTGGAGGCGGAGAACGTGCGCAGCCTGTATCTGCCGGAGCTGCCCGCAAACTTCCCGCGCGGCACGGTCTGCGTCATGCAGGGCAGCCTTTCCGCTGGGTTTGACTATCCGCAGGCGGATTTCATGCTGTGCAGCTACGCGCTGCGCCAACAGCCCGCCAAAAAAGTCCGCAAGGGCTGCAAGGCGCAGGAGGCCTTCCACTCGCTGGATGAGCTGCGGCGCGGCGATTATATCGTCCACCTCGCCCACGGCATCGGCCTGTTTGACGGCATTGTCAATCTGGAGGCCGGGGGCACGCAGAAGGATTACATCAAGATTAAATACGATAAGAGCGACGTGCTGTATGTTCCGGTGACGCAGCTCGACCAGATTTCCAAATACATCGGCCCGCAGGGCAACAGCGAAAAGCCGCTCAAGCTCAACAAGCTCGGCGGCAAGGAATGGCAGAATACCCGCGCGCGGGTACGCGGCGCGGTGAAGGAGATGGCGAAGGAGCTGACCGAGCTTTACGCCAAGCGCTTACAGGTGCCGGGGCATGCCTTCGCGCCGGATGCGGATATGCAAAACGACTTTGAGCGCCGCTTTGAGTTTGAAGAAACCGGCGACCAGCTGCGCTGCATTGACGAGGTGAAGGCGGATATGGAAAAGCCGCACCCCATGGATCGTCTGCTTTGCGGCGACGTGGGCTTCGGCAAAACGGAGGTGGCGCTGCGCGCGGCGTTCAAATGCATTGCGGACGGCAAGCAGTGCGCCATTCTTGTGCCCACCACCATTCTCGCACTGCAGCATTACCAGACCCTGTGCCGCCGCTTTGAGGGCTTCCCGATTGAATCGGGGATGCTCTCGCGCTTCAGCGACAAGAAGGAAATGGAACGCATCGTCAAGGGGCTCGCGCGCGGCTCGGTGGATATCGTGGTCGGCACACACCGCCTGATTTCCAAGGACATCAAATTCCGGGACCTCGGACTGATGATAGTGGACGAGGAGCAGCGCTTTGGCGTGGCGCAGAAGGAGCGCCTGAAGGAGCTGTTCCCGAATGTAGATGTCCTCACCCTGACCGCAACGCCAATTCCGCGCACGCTGAACATGGCGATGTCAGGCATCCGCGATATGTCCGTTTTGGAGGAAGCGCCGCAGAACCGTTCCCCGGTGCAAACCTTTGTGATTGAGCACCACCCACAGGTCATCGCACAAGCCATACGCACCGAGCTGCGGCGGGGCGGGCAGGTATATTATTTGCACAACCGCGTGGAGACCATCCGCCGCGTTGCCGCAAGGCTGGCGGAGGAGGTGCCGGAGGCGCGCATCGGCATCGGCCACGGCAAAATGAGCGAGGAAGAGCTGAGCGACATCTGGCGGCAGCTGCTGGAGGGCGAAATTGATGTGCTGGTCTGCACCACCATCATCGAAGCCGGCATTGACGTACCGAACGTCAACACGCTGGTGATTGAGGATGCGGAGCGCTTCGGCCTCTCCCAACTGCATCAGATACGCGGGCGCGTCGGGCGTTCCGCAAGGCGGGCGAACGCCTATTTCACTTTCACGCGGGGCAAGCAGCTCACCGAAATCGCCGGGCACCGTCTGGGTGCCATCCGCGAATTCACGGAGTTCGGCTCCGGCTTCAAAATCGCCATGCGCGACCTGGAGCTGCGCGGCGCGGGCAACATTCTCGGCGCGCAGCAGCACGGACACATGGAGGCCGTGGGCTATGAGATGTACCTGCGTCTGCTGGAGCAGGCCGTGGACGAGGAGAAGGGCATCGCACCCAAGAAACCGGAACGCGAATGCGTCATCGACCTGCCCATCAACGCGCATATTCCGGAGAGCTACATCGACAGCGTCCCCCAGCGCCTGGGCATCTACCGCCGCATTGCGGATATTGCGGGCGAAATGGACGCGGCGGATGTGCTGGATGAATTGATTGACCGCTTCGGTGAGCCGCCCGAAAGCGTGCAGGGACTCATCACCATCGCCCTGCTGCGCGGACGCGCCATGCAGCATGACATCTATGAAATCAAGAAGCAGGCCGACCGCATGGTATTGTATATCAACAGCCTGGATATGCCCAAGATCTCTGCTCTGGCGGCACGGTTCACCAGCCGCGTCACCGTCAGCGCTGCTGGGAAGCCGCATATTGCGCTGAAGATGGGCACAAAGGAGAATGCGCTGGCGGTGCTGGAGGCAGTGATTGATACGTTGGAGAAAGCAACGCAGGAGGAAAAACAATGAACCTACAAAAACCCATCCGTGGCATATTTCTGGATATGGGCTGGACGATGCTGAGGCCCGACGGCCTGCATTGGATGATGCCGCCGCTGCTTTGTGAGCGCAT
>JGI994J12354_10005147_pt1 | contig 11362 bp, 8 predicted proteins | sample IntmicLarv3ML3BL_FD_12354 | JGI IMG/M metagenome (IMG submission 12354) | reverse complement strand
GTATTCGCGGGCAGGGGCGACGCACTTGTAGGCGGGTCTTGTAATCTTTCCGCTGCAGGCGATTTCTTCAATGCGGTGGGCGCACCATCCGGCAATACGTGCCATGGCGAAAATGGGGGTATACAGCTCGGTGGGCAGGTCAAGCATGCTGTAGACAAAGCCGGAGTAGAAGTCCACATTTGCGCTGACGCCCTTGTAGATTTTCCGTTCTCTGCCAATGACTTCGGGTGCAAGGCGCTCTACCGCGTTATAGAGAGCATATTCCTCTTCCTTGCCCTTTTCTTTTGCCAGCTTTTCAACGAACTCCTTAAAAATATTGGCGCGGGGGTCGGAGAGGGAGTAGACCGCATGACCCATGCCGTAAATGAGGCCTGCCTTGTCAAAGGCTTTCTTGTGCAGCAGGTCTGTCAGGTATTGCACAATGGCTTCTTCGTCCTTCCAGTCAGGCAGCGTCTTTTTCATATCCTCGAACATTTCCACAACCTTAATATTCGCACCGCCGTGACGGGGGCCTTTCAGGGAGCCAAGCGCCGCCACAATTGCCGAATATGTATCGGTGCCGGAGGAGGTTACGACTCTGGTTGTAAAGGTTGAATTGTTGCCGCCGCCGTGTTCGGCGTGGAGCACCAGGGCGATGTCCAGAATCTTTGCTTCAAATTCTGTATATTTGCAGTCGGGGCGCAAGAGGTAGAGAATATTCTCCGCGGTGCTGAGCTCGGGTTTTGGTACGTGGATAAAAAGGCTTTGCCCGTGGAAGTAATGCGTATATGCTTGGTAGCCGTAAACGGCGATTAGGGGGAATCGGGCGATGAGCTCCAGGGATTGGCGCAGGACATTTTGGATGCTTGTGTCCTCGGCCTTGTCGTCATAGGCGTAGAGGGTCAGGATGCTGCGGGACAGCACGTTCATCATATTGCTGCTTGGTGCCTTCAGGATGATGTCTCGGACGAAGCCTTTGGGCAGAGTCCGCTCAACTGCCATCAGGTTTGTGAAGTTTGTAAGTTCCTGCTTATTTGGCAGGTCGCCGAACATCAGCAGGTAGCAGACTTCTTCAAAGCCAAAGCGGTCTTCCTTCAAAAAACCCTGCACGATTTGTTCAATGTTAATGCCGCGGTAGAAAAGCTTTCCTTCGCAGGGGGTTTGCTCTCCGTTTTGCATGGTGTAGGCGCAGACGTCTGCTATTTCCGTCAGGCCCGCAAGCACGCCTTTTCCGCCTATATCGCGAAGCCCGCGCTGTACATTGTAGGTTGCGTACAGGCTTGGGTCAATTTTACAGGCTGTTGTAATTTTTTCGGTTAGGATGTCCAGCTCTTTTTGCAGTTCTCTCATGATGAAACCTCCTTATTCTTCCTCTGTCTATGTTGTTTTTCTGTAATCAAATTGTCATATATATAAGTACAGTATACCTTGTTTTCAGGTTTATTGCAAGCAGTATTTTGTCGGATGGCGGAAATGAGGGGAGAATAAAAGGGCAAAAGGCGGGTTCGGCCAAGGGCGGCCCCTGCGCGTGAATGGGGATTCGAAAATTGGAATAGGCTGTGCAAAAGGGAAATTATTCCTTGATTTCCTGCTTTGTATTTGGTATACTAAGACGATAGTATAAGTAAGGGCGGTGCTTTCAAATGTACGAGCGGTTACTCGACAAGCTTTTGTGTCCGGCGTTTGATGATTTGCTGCTGTATAGCGGTGAGAGCAGTGCTTTTTGGTTGGAGCTGGACGCGTATCTTGCGGACGGTTTTTGTGCGCAGCGTGAGATTCGCTTTCCTTATGGGAACAAGTATGGCTGGAGCTGCAAATATAGTGTGAAAAGAAAGCATGTTTGTGATATATTTGCAGAAAATGGGGCGTTTTCTTTGCATTTTCGTGTCGATAATGAGCGGTTGGGGTTTATTTATGATGAGCTTTCTCTTTACGCCAAGGCGGTTTGTGATGACAAGTATGATTGCGGCGAGGGCGGCTGGCTGACCTATCGGGTGTGTTCGGCGGAGCATGTGGCCGATGCGAAGACGCTTTTGGCATTGAAGTTTCGTGTGTGAGTTTGACGATTGCTTTGTCAGGTCTTAAATGGCACGTGTCCGCAATTTTATCTGACGGCATCCTCTGAGGATTCCGGTTCGGTGGCCGGAATGGGACGCGGGTTGCGTGGGTGTGGCGCAGTTCGTGAAAGCGAAATATCTGCCGCTTTATTGCAACAGGTTGTAAACTTTATATTTTGAACAGGAGTGAGTGGTAATGTTAGACAAATTTGAAATCGTGGAACAATTTGGCCCATACAGATTTATCGGGAAATCTGTGTATACCCGTGCGTGGCAGGAAACGTCAATTGCAATTGAACGCGGAACGCGGAACGTGGAAATACAGTGATTGGATTTTCGAGACTCTTGATAATTTGAAGGAATTCGCAACTGACCAAGCATATAATCATGCATTGTTTTCGTGGGAAAAGTTCTGTGATAAGTCACAGTTGATGGGCTACACAATTGGCAGATTTATGAAGCCGAGCACACCAGTCCCCGATGGAATGGATTATATTGATATTGATACAACCGCTGTCGCTTGCGGTTGGGCGAGCGGTGATGTTGAAGATGTAAAACGTCTTGACCAAGTTCATAATGTATTTTACGAAAAGAGTGGTGCCCCAACCTTTGATGCTATCAATCAAACAGAATATAAAGATACTTGCAGAAAGTGGACCGCACAGACTTTCCCCGTGGGCTTTCCAAAAAACCCTGTACCAAGTAATGACGGCAAGTATTATGTAGGGAACTTTGTACCTATTATGAAGAAATAGCACCATCAAATAAGTATTTTCAACAGCGGGTCAGTTCGTTTTATTTTGTGTCTTGTGCTTGACATATGGGTGGCGTAAGTCGTGAAATCCGAATAATAAAGATAAGCGTATTCCTAACTTCAAAGGCAAAAAAAATATGTGTTTATTGCGTATAATTAAATTTACTATATAAAAAAACAGGGAGAGAACTTTATGGAGAAATTTCAGGCATTTCGTACCCAAAAGGACTGGCAGGATCCAACGGTAACCGGCATTAACAGAACCCTTGCGCATGTGGCGTTTGGTGCGTATGAGAACAAGAAGCAGGCACTTACTTGTGACCGCACTGCTTCCAAGTGGACATGCTCCTTAAACGGACAGTGGTCCTTCCGCTTTTACCAATCGCCGGATGCTGTGGAGGAGGGCTTTTATCTGCCAAGCTTCGACCATAGCGGGTGGGATAAGATTGCGGTGCCCAGTTGCTGGGAGCTTACCTATGGCGACCCGATTTATACGAATACGGATTTCCCTTGGAGCCTTAAAGAGCCGAAGAGCGGTGTTATTTACCCCTTTGACGCAGAGCGGGAAGAGGGCTTCCCCAATGCGCCTTTTGTGCCGGACATGAATCCGACGGGTTGTTATTTTACCACTTTTGACCTTGCTGCCGATTGGGCAGAGCGGGAGACGCTGGTGTTATTTGAGGGCGTTGAAACAGCTTTTTATTTATGGGTGAACGGGAAGCCTGTGGGTTATTCCGAAGATAGCAAGCTGCCTTGTGAGTTCGACCTGACGTCCTTTGTGAAGGCGGGGGAGAACACCATTGCTTTGCAGGTGCTGCGTTTTGGCAGCAGCATGTACATGGAAGACCAGGATTATTGGTTCCTCTCCGGTATTACCCGCAATGTGAGTTTGTACTCGAAGCCGGCTTTTCATATTAAGGATTGGAAGCTTGCGGCGATTCCCGATTTGCATACAAAGGATGGTAACTTCACCATTGACGTGAAGATTCCGCGGCTGGACGGCTATGCGGATTATTCGGTTGCGGTTTCCTTATATGACATGCAGGACAAGCTGCTTGCGGAGGGTACGAGCAAGGTTAATGCGTATGACCCGTATTGGAAGCTGCCGGTTCCTGAGCCTACTGCTAACACGGCACGGGTGCGCTTGACGGCTTCTAATATTTCCTTCTGGAGCCCGGAAAGCCCGGTGCTTTATAAGGCGGTTATTGTTCTTCTTGACAAGAACGGCAAGGAAGTAGACTTCGAGTCCTGCCGCTTTGGCTTTAAGAAGGTTGCCATTGAAAACGGGATTTTGTACCTGAACGGTCAGCGCATGCTGATTCGCGGCACAAACCGTCACGAGCATGAGGCATATGGCGGACGCACGGTTACACCCGAGCATATGCTTGCGGAAATTAAGCAAATGAAGCGTTTAAATATCAACGCGGTGCGCACCAGTCATTATCCCAACAGCCCTGTTTGGTATGACCTTTGTGACGAGTATGGTATTCTTGTTCTTTGCGAATGTAACCTTGAAACGCACGGTATTTCCGGCGAGCTGACACAGAATCCGTTGTGGGCAACTTCGTTCCTTGAGCGGGCTATGCGGATGGTTATGACCCATAAGAATCATGCTTGTATTTACGGCTGGTCTCTTGGTAATGAGAGCGGCAGCGGCCCCAACCATGCGGCTATGTACGGCTTTATTAAGGAATACGATGATACCTGCATCTGCCAGTATGAGGGTGCCAATCCTGAAAAGAATATTTCGGATATCCGCGGTGCCATGTATGCGCCGCAAATTGATATTATGAAGATGCTGACAAATCCCACTGATGACCGTCCTGTGATTCTGGTTGAGTATTTGTACCAGATTCGCAACGCAGGCGGCGGCATGCATAAGTTCTATACGCTCTTAGAGAATTTTGCGCGATTCCAGGGTGCGTTTGTCTGGGACTGGCAAGATAAGGCACTGGTGAACAAGACGGCGGACGGTGCGGATTATTTTGCTTATGGCGGCGATTTTAATGAGAGTGTTTTAGACCGGCATCATCCGTATTTTATGACCAATAACGGGATTGTATTGCCTGACTTGACGCCCAAGCCGGCTGCACTTGAGATGAAGCAGATTTATTGTCCTATTGTGATTGAGGAAGAGCGTCCGCAGTATTACACCTCGTCGGATGCGGCGTTCCCCAAGCTTGTCCTTAAGAACCGCAGCATGTTTACCGGTACGGAGGCGTATAAGGCGGTTATGACGGTTTCGGAAAACGGCAAGGTGATTAAGACATCTGACTTCCCGCTGCCTGCTCTTGCGCCGGGCAAGGATGTTCCGCTTACCATTGCGGAGGACTTTGACCGCAAGGCGGGTTGTGAATATACCATGGAATTCTACATTTCGTTGGCGCAGGACACCTTCTATGCGGATGCCGGATATGAAGTTGGTAAGTATCAGTTTGATTTTGGCTGTACTGCGTTTGTGCCCGCTGCGGCACAGGCTCCTGTGACCGGGGCACTTTCGATTGAGGAAAGCGGTGCTTCTATTACTGTAAAGAGTGCGGATGTGCTGGTTGCCTGGGACAAGGCTACTGGGCTTATTTCCGCTTATGAGAAGAAGGGTGTTTCTTATCTATCCGGCGGGCAGGAGTGCTTTGCGCGGCCGTTCTCCGGGGCTGATGTTTGGCATACTTGGGGGCCGCACAATGCTCTTTGGAAGGTGTATCACAAGATGAACGCGGCGGTTGTTTCTGTTGATGTGCAGCCGTTGGGTACAAGCAGTGCAGTGGTTACCGTTCTTAAAAATCTCACCTTTGAGGGCAATCCTTACGGCATTCGGACAAAGAGTGTCTTTACGGCTGACGCAGACGGGAAGATTGTTGTAGGGTCGTCTGTTTCCATGGACAAGGGACTTATGCATTGTCCGCGTGTAGGACTTGAGCTTGTGGTTGCACCGGGATTTGAGAACTTTACCTATTACGGATACGGACCGCTTGAGAACTACCGCGACCGTAAAAATGCAAGCTTACTTGGCGTGTACGATAGCAGTGTTGAGGCAGAGCATTTCGCCTTTATTCCTCCGTCGGAAAATGGCGGACATGAGGGTTGCCGGTATATTACCCTGAAGAATGCGGCCGGGAATGCGCTGACTATTACGTCGGGGACGGCCTTTCACTTTGACATTCATCACAACAGTATTGCCGATTATAACGAGACGGGGCATGAGCATGAGCTGATTCGCCGTCCTGAGAGTTATTTGCATATTGACGCTTTACATGCGGGAATTGGCGGTGATATGGGTTGGTCAACTACGCTGATTGATGAGCATAAGATTTTTGCCGGGGAGTATCACTTTAGTGTTACGATTGAGGCGAAATAGAGTTTGATTTTTTTGACACCGGAGGCTTCTTTTTTTGGAGCCTTCGGTGTTTTTGTTTTTTTCTTGTAGGGACGAGGGTTTGCTTTTTCCCCTGTGAGGGGGACGAGGGTGTCCTCCCCGGACGGGGGTTCCTTTTTCTCGCGCCAAAAAGGAACCGAAAAGGGCGGTAGGGTTGTTTTGTTGTGATAGACGAAAGACGCAGTTTAAAAAATTACTTGAAAGGCGGCTCTTTTTGTCGTATAATGGTTGTATAGTAAATTTGCAAAATTTGAATCAATTATAGGAGAACAAGTTTATGGAAAACCTTGTAAAAAACCATGCGGAATTTACCATGCGGAAGTTTAAGATTTTTGTGGTGCTGGCGGCCATTATGATTACCAGCTATCTGACGGCGAACATTATGGCGGTGAAGCTTATTTCTGTGTTTGGGCTAACCCTGTTTGATGCGGGGACGATTACTTTTCCGATTTCTTATTTGCTGGGTGATGTTATTACGGAGGTTTATGGTTTTAAGAATGCGCGGCGGCTGATTTTTCTGACCTTTTTTTGCAATATTTTTCTGGTGGCAGCGACGTCTGTTGGGCTGTTATTGCCATCGCCTGCATTTGCGGCGGAGGTTTCTTCTGCTTATTCAACGGTCTTTTTGGTGGTGCCGCGGATTCTTCTTGCGTCGCTGGTTGCGTTTTTTGCGGGTGAGCTGAGCAACGCTTGGTTTATGGGGCGCATTAAAAAATGGACCAAGGGGAAGTTCCTGTTTGTGCGAACAATTGGCAGCTCGGCCATTGGGTATCTGATTGATACGGTGCTGTTTGTGCTGATTGCGTTTGCGGGGCCGGATGTGCCGATGGGCGACCTTTTGACCTTGATGCTTGCGCAGTATTGTATGAAAATGGGGCTTGAAGCGGTGTGTGCGACGCCGCTTGCTTACTCCTTGATTCGTTTTATTAATAAGCCTGATAAAGTAGGGGAGGGCGGTAACAGGTGACCCGATATGCGAGGATTACAAAAAAGCTGCAGCGGGAATTTATTCTTTTACAGGGCTGCGGCTGCAAGTGGAAGCAGTGTACCTTTTGCGACTATCATCTGGACAGCAGCACGCAGCCGTTTCCTTTGAACCGGGAAGTTTTGGCTCTTGTGACGGGTGAGTACGGCGTTTTGGACGTGATTAATTCCGGCTCTTGTTTTGAACTGGACGAGGATACCCTGCGGGAAATTGCCCGTGCGGCGGCTGAGAAGGGGATTCATACTTTGTGGTTTGAGGCACACTGGATGTATCGGGAGCAGCTTGCTTTATTTGCAGAGCGGTTTGAGGGCGTTAATGTGAAGTTTCGGACGGGGATTGAGACCTTTGACCCGCTTTTACGGACGGCTCTAAAAAAGGGGGTTCCTTCGGATGTTACGCCTTTAGATGTGGCGAAGTATTTTCAGGGAGTTTGTTTGCTTTTTGGTATTGAGGGACAGACACGGGAGAGTGTGTCCGCGGATATTGAGGCGGCACTTTTGCATTTTGAGTATTTCAGCGTGAACGCTTTTGTGGAAAATTCAACGGCGGTGAAGAGGGATGCAGTGCTGGTTGACTGGTTTTCCCGGGTGTGGCTTGACAAATTGGCGGTGCATCCGGCGGCAGAGGTATTGCTTTTTAATACGGATTTGGGGGTTGGGTAATGGCAAAGCGAATTTCTGTCTTTTTAGCGGTTCTGTTTTTGTTGATTCTTTGTGTTTCGTGTGTCGGTAAGCTCATACAGTATTGAGGAGCCTCATGAAATTTTTATGAGTGCGGACGGCCGTTTTATTGCGGTGAGTGTGCAAACCGGTGCTGTTTATCTGCCGGAACTTGATAGAAAGGGATTTGTTCAGCGCTTTTTTAGGGCAATGCCAGTGTAGTGAAATTGTTGAAGTGGCGGAATGATTTGTTTTAGCAGAGTGCTGTTATAGCCCCTTGTGTTTCTTTTATATTTGTGATATACTGCAATTGTGGATTGGGGACGGCACCCATAATAAAAAACGGCTATTCACAGTTGTCTTTTGAAAACTCTATACAAGGGGGATGACACCCATCGAAAAAAACATCATTGTTGTGGATGAAATGGGCAACTCTTATGAAGCGACCTACAGAAAACGGGCCAATGGTCTTGTGAAAAACGGCAGGGCACGCTTTGTAGATGAGAACACCATATGCCTTGCGTGTCCGCCAAATAAAAATTTGGAGGAGCACACTATGAGTGAGCAGATACCGGCAGTAAAAAAACAAGAGGTTGCGGAGGCCGCGCCTGTGTTGTCAATGGAGTTTGTTTTATCACGGATTGACCAAATACTTCGTGATACCTCGCATATTCATGAGGCTATTCGTGCGGTTCAAGAAATTTCTGTTATGATTCCCACCGAAGGCATGATGAGTTATCAGGGTGATTTTGCCGGGCAGGCAAAGGCGGAAGCCATTGAAAAGGCTGTGCTTTCCAGAGAAACGACCAATCAGCAGATGATTCGGTTGCTGGAAAAGATGTATGACGACTTGAAGCCTAAGGAGCCGTCGGAGGAGGTCTTAAAGCTGCAGCAGCTTTCGGACATTCTTTGCAAGTATCCGCCGAATGTAGCAACGGATATCTTGAAAAAGGCGGCGCAGCAAATGTTTGTTCAGCCGGGTGCGCCGGTTGTTATGCCGGATTGATTCTTTAATACGTAAAAACAGAAGGTGCAAATCGCTTGATTTGCACCTTCTGTTTTTATAAAATTACTAATTGTCTTCAAGAGGATTTTCCCGGTGATATGTAATCGGATTTTTACCGTCACATGTCCAAAGCTCAGTTCCCGCATAATTCGTTTTGCGGGGATTTATATATTCTTGGACGGCTTTCATTCCGGCACTTGATAGTGAATGGGGCTTGCCTTCGTATTCTACCGCACCGCTGGATTTTGTATTGTCAATCACTTTGCAGGTAATATTCTCATACACTTCTTTCTTGTGAAATAATTTTAGTATAGTGTCATTGGGGATGCCGCAGTCTACAAGCAAAAGATTGCTTTGGCGTGTTGCTTTTAGCATGGCTTTTGCACCTTCAACAACCCCTGCGTCCGCACCCAGCTTCCCTTCCGCAATGGCGGAAATTACCTTCTCAAACAGCTCTTTGTTTTCAGCATAAAATTGCGTTAAAATTTCAACTTCTTCGGTATTTGTTGCCATAATTAACTCTCCTTTGTGGTAGTTTTGATATGAAAGCGTTCGGAGGTAATCCTTTAGCATTTGATAAACCTGCGTATTATCCGCATATTTTATCAAGGCTGGCTCTATGACGTAATCGACAATGTCTTGGTATGTTATCACGGTAAAGTGCGGGTTTTCTGGTTTTGCATTTTCGTCGGGTGTTATGTATATAAAAAGAGGGTTGCTGCATTTCTGTTCTTTTGTTGCCCAGTTGAAATATTTGTTGGTTTGTTTGTCGTTTTCATCTGACTTAACTTTGTTTTCAATGAGTATATTGAGTTTTTTGTCCTCGTTCTTATAGTGCAGCGTACATTGGATATATATATCCAGACGACCGTTCGGTATCGGATGCTCCCTTTTTACAACTAAATCGCTTATTTGGCAGTCGGTTCCCAAATATAATTTATCTAAGACGCCGTGGTCCTTTTTCTTCGATAATACTTGCAACAGCTTCTTTATGGCAAAGGTTTCATTCAGTGAAAACCCACTGAAAAGCCAATCCAAAAAAGCACTGTGTGTCTCTTCATTTCTCGCGATTTTCGGGGACAGCGACAGGAGCGTTTTTCGTTCATAGTATTCATTTAGCTTATAGTAATTTTTGCTGTTCAGGCAGCTGATAATTAGCTCTTTTGTTTTATCCGGCGGGTGCATGGTTGTGAATGCTCCTTTCTTTTTTGGATTTGAATCCCCAAGCATCGTTAGACGACAGCTTGTATTCGTATTTTGTTACGGTAAAATTCCCCGTTTTTCTATAAGAAAAAACCCGCCAAATCAATTTCGACGGGTTTTTGGTGGAGAATAGCGGGATCGAACCGCTGACCTCTTGCATGCCATGCAAGCGCTCTCCCGCCACAAGGGATTACACACCCATTAAAATAAAAGAATTTTAAGGGGTGGTTTTTTGATAGATACCGCAAAATACTTGCAAAATCAAAGATTTTGATTGTTTGTATTTGATTCAATTGTAGCAAAATATTTGATAGCGTAGTTGATGGAAATTATTTTTGCTTCAACTACGTTATTTTCATTAGCGTAGTAATTGCTATCGATTCAATGGCATTACGAACCCCAGCTGAATGGCATTCTACAAACGAATGAATGGCATTCAGTTTCAGCGTATTCCCAGTTACATAGCTGTTTCTGTTTACCGTTACCCAGAAACAGCTAAATACAGCGAATAAATATTCGCAGAAAGGAGAAACCAAGTCATGTCAGAACCGCAATCAAAAGATTGCCGCGTCATAGCCATAGCAAATCAAAAAGGCGGCGTAACCAAGACAACCACAACGGCAAACCTTGGTATCGGTTTAGCCATGTATGGTAAAAAGGTTCTTTTAGTGGACGCAGACCCTCAGGGCGATTTAACCACCGCACTCGGATGGCCGGACAATGAAAATTTGCCCGTCACGCTCTCGACGATTATGGATAACATTATCCAAGACAAAGAGTTTGAGCCTTGTGACGGTATTCTGCATCACAAGGAAGGCGTTGACCTACTGCCGTCAAACATTGAGCTGTCCGGCATGGAAATGACCCTTGTAAATGCCATGAGCCGCGAGTTTACCATGCGCGAGTATTTGAGCCGCATAAAGCACAACTATGACTATGTGATTATTGACTGTATGCCGAGCCTCGGAATGATTACGATTAACGCGTTGGCAGCGGCTGATGCGGTCATAGTCCCGGTTCAAGCGCAGTATCTTCCCGCAAAAGGCATGACGCAGTTGATGAAAACAATCGGCAAGGTGAAAAAGCAAATCAATCCGGTCTTGAAGGTGGACGGTGTTCTGCTTACCCTTGCCGATATGCGCACCAATCTTGCGAAAGCTACTGCAACCACCCTGAAACAGAACTATGGAAATGTTCTGAAAATCTACAAAACACAAATTCCTATTGCCGTAAAAGCCGCCGAAATCAGTGCTGCCGGGCAAAGTATTTACGCTTATGACAAGGGAAGCAAGGTCGCCCTTGCATATGCCGAATTTACAAAGGAGGTGCTTGGTGGTGGCGAAAGA
>JGI994J12354_10005146_pt1 | contig 11369 bp, 8 predicted proteins | sample IntmicLarv3ML3BL_FD_12354 | JGI IMG/M metagenome (IMG submission 12354) | reverse complement strand
TTTCTTCCGCAAGCCGCATAATCGCAACCTCGGTAGCATTGCCGATAAAGTGCAGCTTACCCTCTGCATCCTGCTCGATGCTTGCGTTACTTGCCATGGCAAGCTTTTTAACAAAGCGGGTCTGCGCCTCCGAAAAGCTTTCTTCCGCAGAAAAGGCGTCGCTGCCCGGCTGCCAAAGTCTTGTAATGGTCATGCGGTTTTGCGTTAGCGTTCCCGTCTTGTCCGAGCAGATAACAGAGGTGTTGCCTAAGGTTTCAACTGCCGGTAGCCGCCTGATAAGTGCGTGATTTTTTACCATGCGCTGTACACCGTTTGTCAGCGACAGTGTAACAATCAGCGACAAGGTTTCCGGCACCGCAGCCACCGCCAGTGAGATGGCCGTCATAACCATAATCCCAAAATTTGTTCCGCCCCGAAGCCCGAGTGCCATCAGAAAAAGTGCCGCCGCAATGGCAATCCAGCTAATCATTTTCCCCAGCTTGTCAAGCCGCACCTGCAAGGGTGTTTTGACAATTTTATGGTCGTAAAGGTGTGCCGCAACCTGCCCCATCTGGGTGTCCATTCCTGTCGCCACAATCAAGGCGACACCATGTCCCGCCGTAACAATACAGCCGGAAAAAACCATGTTTTTTTGGTCTCCAAGCGGCACCATTCCGTCAAGAATCGCCTCCGCATCCTTTTCCGACGCTTCGCTTTCACCCGTCAAGGCCGCCTCGTCGCAAAAGAGGCCTGTAGATTCCAGAATCCGTGCATCTGCCGGAATTACATTGCCTGTTTCCAGTATGACAATGTCGCCGGGCACAAGCTCAGCTGTGTCAATGTTCTTCCGAATACCGTCCCGCAGCACAATGCAAGTGGGCGTGTTCATCTCCGCCAACGCGTCCAGTGCCTTTTCCGCCTTGCCCTCCTGGGTGATGGCAAGAATCACGTTTAAGACAACAACTGCAAGAATCGCAAACGGCTCAAGCAGTCCGGAATTCTCCACAATTGCAAGCACCAACGAAAGTCCCACTGCAACCAGCAGTACAATAATCGAAACGTCCTTAAGCTGATGCAGGATTTTTCTAAAAAGTCCAACCTTTTTAGGTTGTGCAAACAGATTTTTGCCTTTTTCCTTTTGTAGCTGTAACACCTGCTCTTCTGTAAGCCCGCATTCCGAGCTTACCTCCATAGCACTTAGCAGGAGACTTGAGTTTTCTTCATAGAATTTTTTCATTTGCCGGACACCTCCTTATGGATGATTTATTTCGAGCCTTCAAAAACCCGCTTAATGGCAGAGAAGGCCTCCTCACTCAAAATGTGCTCAATACGGCAAGCATCCGCCGCAGCCACACTTTCCTTTACCCCAATGCTGATAAGCCAGTCATAGAGCATGGAGTGGCGTTCATACACCTGCCTTGCCGCAAGCTCACCCTTTTCTGTCAACGTAATATGACCATCGCCGTCCATCAAAATCAAGTCGTCATTGCGCAATTTTTTCATAGCAATACTGACGCTGGGCTTGGAAAATCCCATTTCATCAACAATATCTTTTGAGCGTACCGTCCCGGTTTTCTTTGACAACAGCAAAATAGTCTCTAAATAATCCTCTGCCGACGACCGAATTTGCATAACATCACCCTCCTATAAAAAGAATATAGATATTTTTCCCAGTATACCACAAGCGGCGGTAAGTTTCAAATAGTTTGCAGGAAGTTTTTACATAAATTTCAAAAATTTGTTATTGCGGCTCCGTTCCATCTCCCGCTATGTAGGGGACGGGTTTCCCGTCCCGCATCTCTCCGCAGAGACACCCCATTCCCCGCCGGAGGAAAATGAAGGTCGAAAAACAACAGAATACCCTTGCAAATCCCCGCCAAAAATAGTATAATAGAAAAATAAAAAAACAAAGGACGGAGACGAAAAACAATGGCCAAAAGATTACTCTTCATGGCACGAAAATACTGGGGCTTTCTAATTCTGGCGGTTATTGGCCTAATCGGTGCAACACTGATGTCGCTGGTGACACCCGCACTTATTCGCACCTTTACAGCGGCACTGGATTCAAACGAGGGTATTGTTCCGAATCAGCTGATGCTGTTTATTTTGATTTTAAGCGGCTCGTACCTATTGCGGGCAGGCTTCCGCTTTATGAATGCCTATTGCGCCCACATTGCCGCCTGGCGCTTTGTTCCCGATGTCACCTTGAAGGTATACGACAAGCTGCAGCACCTGTCCTTGCGGTATTATCAGGATAAGCAGACCGGCCAGCTCTTATCCAGAGTTGTAGGCGATGTAACGCAAATTGAGCTGCTCATTGCCCACGCGGTGCCTGATTTGGTGTCAAACGCACTGATGGTTCTCTCCGTCACGGTTATATTACTTACCATAAATCCCACTCTTGCCCTTCTGACCTTCATCCCCGTACCCTTTGTCGCCATGGCTTCAACGCTGTTCAGCAAGAAGATTGCACCCCTCTTCCGCACAAATCAGCGGGTCTTGGGTGAACTAAGCGGCATGGTACAGGACAACCTTCTCGGCATGAAGGAAATTCAGGCCTTCGGACAGGAAAAGCGCGAGTACGAGAAGTTCAGTGCCTTTCGCAAGACCTATTCCTATGTAAACATCCGTGCCAATTTTTGGAACGGTATTTTCCATCCCGGCGTCGAATTCATTACCTCCATGGGCACAGTGCTTGTGGTGGGTCTCGGCGGCTATATGGTAACGGGAAAAACCATGCAAACAGCGGACATTATTGGTTTTATTCTGTATCTCTCTCTTTTTTACCAGCCTATTGCTTCCCTTGCGCGGCTGGTTGAGGATGTGCAGAATTCCTTTGCCGGTGCAGTGCGTGTTTTTGAAGTGCTGGATGCCGAAAACGAAATTGAAGACGCCCCTGATGCGAAAATCCTGCAAAAAGGGCAGGGCAAGCTGGCCTTCGAGGACGTTACCTTCCACTATGACGAGGCTGAGCCTGTGCTGAAAAACGTATCCTTCACAGCTGCGCCCGGTCAGATGGTCGCCCTTGTAGGTCCCACCGGCGTGGGAAAGACAACGGTAGTATCCTTAATTGAACGCTTTTACGACCCCATTAGCGGCAAGGTGACAATTGACGGGCAGGACATAAAAGGAGTAACACTGGAATCCCTGCGGCAGCAGATTTCCATTGTCCTGCAAGAGGTCTTTCTCTTTAACGGCACCATTGCCGACAACATCGCCTACGGAACCCCCGGCGCAACCCTAAAGCAAATCGAGGAAGCGGCAAAAATTGCAAGTGCCGACGAATTCATACGGCAAATCCCGGACGGCTATGAAACGGTAGTAGGGGAGCGGGGCGTTCGCCTGTCCGGCGGGCAGAAGCAGCGTATTTCCCTTGCGCGGGCTGTTCTGCGTGATGCACCCATCCTGATTTTAGACGAAGCCACCGCCAGCGTGGACGTAGAAACCGAAGCCGAAATCCAAGCCGCCATTGCAAGGCTTGCCGGCACTCGCACAATTATTGTCATTGCCCACCGCCTGTCCACCATTATGCAGGCTGACCAGATTTTGGTCTTAGACGGCGGCGGCATCGCCGAACGCGGCAAGCACGAGGAACTTCTGGAAGCCGGCGGCATCTACGCCCGCCTTTGTAAGGTACAGTGGAATCGCAGTAAGAAAGAAGCCGAAGCGGCAAAATAGAAAGAGTTGATGTTGTGAAAAAGTGGTGCGCTGCATTCATTGCACTCCTATGCCTTGCAGGCTGTCATTCTGACAGTTCATTAATAATTGTGCCCCCGAAATCTGTTTCGATTGCGACAGCAGATGCATCTGCCGATTCCCAAAATGAAGAAACAGATACCCTGCAAACTGACTCCTTTACAAAAAAAGCAGATATTCCGCAGAACAATTTCTTCAATGAAGAAACCGATACACTTCATAAAACCGACGGCAATACGCAATACCTCTCGCGAAGAGAAGGAAATGACTGCGTTTTGTACAGCTTCGATACAAAGACATCCCATGTAAAGCGCCTTGCCGTATTCCCGCCGACTCATGAAGATAGTCCTTACACAAATAATTATATCATACAGCTTGACATTTGCGGCGATTGGCTGATTCTAAGCGTTGGACATTATGAGGGCAGTGCGCATATATTCTATGGTGATTTTGCAAGGCTCAAAAAAGACGGCAGCAAATTGGAGCATTTCTCTGTGACGGATACCGACTACTTTTTTATTGTCGGTGACTGGATTTATTACAATTTCTGGGAGGTTGAGCATGACCCGGAAGCTGCATACGGCTGTTATCGGATACGCCCGGATGGCAGCGGCAAGGAGTTCTTAAGTGAAGGATTCTCCATGCAGCGCTATGCCGACGGCTATATTTATGGAACCTATGATACCGGGAAAACTGTTCCCGATACCGGTAAATATTGGTATCGTATACACAATTTGGTTCGCTGTAAGCCGGACGCCACCGACTTTGTTACGCTGTTTAGCGGGCAAGCGTTACCGACATTTGACGATGCAGGCTCAATGGCTGTTTACGTTACGGCTGTGGCGGGTACCCTTGTTACCTTTAATGTAAATGTGCGCGGTTATGCAGATGGCGATAGCTGGCGCGGCCACACCTGCTACTGGGCGGAGTACAAAGTAAACACTGACGGCAGTAATTTGACGCTGCTCAAGGAAGAGTATTTAGAACATACGGAGTGGTAAAGGGGATGAAAGCGAAATGGATATAGTTGCCTACACAATGGAATACGTCGGCGCGCCGATCACCGTAGGATTAACACCCTGTACAAAAAGACCGGATTTGCAATTTCAAAAATCGAAACCATAAAAAATCCCTAACAACAAAGAACACCGCCGTCCAAAATCCGGACAGCGGTGTTTTCCTATTTACAACTTTACGAATCAGCAAATTGACTATAAAAAAGCTGTGCATAAAACCCATTTCTTTGGAGCAAATCGTCGTGCGTCCCTCTTTCAATAATGCGCCCGGCCTGCATAACCAGAATCAAATCCGCCGTCCGAATGGTGGATAGCCGATGTGCCACAATAAAGGATGTCCGCCCCTGTATCAGCCGCTCCAGCGCCCGCTGAATCCGCAGCTCTGTGCGGGTGTCAATGCTGGAGGTCGCCTCGTCCAAAAGGAGAATATCCGGCTTTGCAAGCATAATCCGCGCAATGCAAAGAAGCTGCCGCTGCCCGGCTGAAAAGTTTGTAAGACTGTTGTCAAGAGGCGTGTCATAGCCCTTTGGAAGCTGCATAATAAAGTTGTGAATCAGGGCTTCCTTCGCCGCTTTAACAACCTCCTCAATGGGTGCGTCCGGCCGCGCGTAGGCGATGTTTTCACGGATGGTGCCGCTTGTGAGCCAGCTTTCCTGCAACACCATGCCGTAAAGGCTCCGCAGGCTGTCCCTCCGAATATCCTTGATTGGTGTACCGTCTACTGAAATTGTGCCGCCCTTGGTGTCATAAAACCGCATCAAAAGGTTAATAAGCGTCGTCTTGCCGCAGCCGGTTGGCCCAACCAGCGCAATGCGCATTCCCGGTTGTACGTCTAAGGTGAAGTCCTCAATAAAGGGCTTGTCTGTATAGGAAAACTGCACATGGGCGGCTTCCACATGCCCGTCACTGCTTGTGGGTGCTGCGGCGTCCTGCGCGTCCTGCGGCTCCTCTTCCCAGCGAATGATTGAAAGAAGTCTTCCGGCACTGGCAATGGCCGCCTGCATTTGCGTCAGCACCGCTGTAATTTCGTTAAAAGGCCGCGTATATTGGTTTGCATAGGCGAGAAATGCCGACAGGCTTCCCACGCTCAAGGCACCGCCGCCGATGGTATACAACGCGCCGAAAACGCACACACAGCCGTAGACAATTGCGTTGACAAAGCGCGCGCCCGGATTGACAATGCTGGAGTACAACGTCGCCTTAAAGTTGGCTGTGTAATACTTCTTCGAGCGCTCTTCAAATTCCGCAGCCGAGTGTTCCTCATACCCAAGCGCTTGCACAAGAGGCAAATTGCCCGCCATCTCATTGACAAAAGCGGAAAGCTCCCCCTGCGCCTTTGTTTGTTCAATAAAATACTTGCTTGTACGCATCCCCACAAACCGCGCAAAAAAGATGGACAGCGGCGTAACAAAAATAACCGCCAGCGCAATCCAAAGGTTCAGCATGCACATAAGCACAACCGTTGCCGCCGCCGTAACAACACCCGGCAACAACTGCAAAATCGCCTGAAGCAACCCTTCGGAAACCGCGTCCGCATCGTTAACAAGGCGGCTGATAATGTCGCCCTGCCGCTCTCTGTCAAGGCGGGAAAGAGGAGCCTTATTAATCTGCAAAAATGCCCGCGTCCGCAAATCCATAGCCGCCCGCGCCGACACCTTTCGCGTAAGCACACACATGACCCATGTAAGCGCGGAGGCCGCCGCCGCACAAAAGAGTAACAGCAAAATCGTCCTGTACAAAGCAGGGAAGTCGATACCCTCAGCCGTCATAATAAAATCCACCGCGCGCCCGATAAGCACCGGCGAAAAAAGCCCGAAAACAACACTCAGAACCGCCGCAAGAAAGGCGCAGAAAAGCGGCACTTTATAAGGCCGAAGATAGGGGAGCAGCTGCCGCAGAATATGCTTTTTCATTGCCGCGTCTCCTTCCCAACCGGGTTTCCTGCAAGAATGCCCTGGGAGTCGCAAATTTCACGGTACACAAGGTTGCCCTGCAGCAACTCCGCATGGGTGCCTTGCCCGGTCAGCCTGCCTTTGTCAAGCACCAAAATATTGTCTGCATGACGGATGGATGCCGTACGCTGGCTGATAATCAGAACTGTCAATGCCGGATTGCGCGCCTTTTCAAGCATAAGGGCACTGTGCAGTGCCTTATCAGTCGCATAGTCCAAAGCCGATGATGAATCGTCCAGTATCAAAAGCTTTGGCTGTCCCGCAAGTGCCCGCGCAATGGTAAGCCGCTGCCGCTGCCCGCCCGAAAGATTCCTACCGCCCTCTTCAATAAGTGCGTCAAGTCCGCCCGGCAGTGCCTTTACAAAGTCACTTGCCTGAGCAACGTCAAGGGCATGCCACAGTTCCTCATCCGATACAGCTGCCTTTGCCGCCATCTGCAAATTATAGCGCACACTGCCGGCAAAGAGCACCGCCTTTTGGGGAACAAGACCAATAGCAGAGCGCAAAGCCTGCGGCCTGTACTCCTTGATATCACTTCCAAAAATGCAGGTTTCACCTTTGTTTGCATCAAAATAGCGCATAATTAAGTTAATAAGTGTGCTTTTCCCGCTGCCTGTTCCGCCGATAATGCCCACCGTTTGCCCTGCTTCAATGGTGAAAGTTATGTCTGCCAGCACTGGCTCTGCCCCCTGATGATACGAAAAAGACACAGCGGAAAACGCAACTGCGTCACCCTTCGGTGTACCGTCAATCCCCTTGCCGCAAAGCGCAATCGACGGTTCCATGTCAAGAAGTGCCGCCACCCGCCGCGCACTGGCAAGCGACCGCGTAAAAAGCACAATAATGTTCGCAATGACAATCAGCGCCAGCAGCGTCTGGTTCATGTAGCTCACAAGGGCAATAATCTTCCCCGGCGCAATATCTCCCAGAGACGACAGCCGTGCACCGAAGAAAATAATTGCCGCAATGGCAATATGAATAACCAGCGTCGTCAGCGGATTTAGGGTCATTGAGATTTTCCCCACCCGAATAATCATGGAAGTCAACTTGCTTGACACCTTGTCTACCGACTCTGCAGCCTGTTTTTGCCGTCCAAAGGCACGGATGACCCGAATACCCGAAAGGTTCTCAGAGGCCAGTGCCGAAAGCTTGTCCTGTTCCTTTTGAATGCCCTCATAGCTTGGCAGGGTGGACTTCATAATCGCATATAAAATAAAGAGGATCATCGGTGTACTGACAAGGAAAATAAGCCCGATTTTCAGGTTTAAGAGTAAAGCCATGGCAATACTTCCGATGGCAAGGAAGGGTGCCCTTGTGGCAAGGCGGATGGCCATATTCACCCCGGTTTGAATCTGTTGCACGTCGTTTGTGAGGAGCGTAATGAGGGTTGCGGAATCGGTTTCAGTAAGATTGCTGCCGGAAAGCGACAGCACATGCCGATAGGTTTGCGCCCGAAGGCGGCTGCCGAAATGCCCGCTGACGCGGATGGCATAATACTGGCAAACCATGGCCGTTCCCATGCCCAAAAGCGCCAAAAGAAAGAGCAGCAGCCCATTCCGAAGGATATAGCCCCGGTCGCCCAGTGCAATGCCCTTGTCAATAATATTTGCCACAACAATGGGCACAAATAATTCAAGAACCGCCTCCAAAAGCTTAAAAAGCGGCCCAATCACAATTTCCTTATAATACCCCTGCAAGTTTGCGAGAATTTTTTTCATAGTTACAATCATTCCTTTTTACAAACCTAGTATACCAAAATTTCGCCGTGAAATCAATATGCGTTTCTATAAACAGGAAAAAATCGCCAACCCACTCATAGAATGGTAAAAGACGGACATCCTAAAGGTGTATAGGGAGGGTATTATATGAAACAAATTCTCTTGGCAACACTGCTTCTTTTAGCACTTGCCTCCTGTCATAAAGCAACAGTCCCCGCAACAAACAGGCTAAACGTAGTAACAACCATATTCCCCGCATACGATTTTGTGCGGCAGGTTGCCGGTGACGAGGCCGACGTGACGCTGCTCTTGCCCTTAGGCTCGGAAAGCCACTCCTTTGAGCCAACGCCGCAGGATATCATACGGCTGCGGCAATGCGATGTCTTTATTTACGTAGGCGGCAGCTCGGACGCTTGGGTCGACAAGATTCTCGGCTCTATGGATACAAGCAATATGAAAATTATTTCGCTTATAGACTTGGTGGAACCTATCTCCGAGGTACATCACGAAGGCACGGACAGCCATGAGGACGAATACGACGAGCATGTCTGGACTTCTCCGAAAAATGCCCTGCGCATGGTGGCACATATCAAAGAGGTGCTTTGTTCCGTTGACCCCGAAAACGCACAAACATATGAACAAAATGCGGCAACATACGGTGCGAAGCTGGAGAACCTTGACCGCAGTTTTCAGGAAGTGGTTGACAAGGCGGCAAGGAAAACCCTGGTCTTTGGCGGCCGATTCCCCTTTCTTTATTTTGCCCGTGATTACGGCCTGACTTGCTACTCTGCCTTTCCCGGCTGTGCCACAGAGGAATCGGCAAGTGCCGCCACGCTAAAGCGGCTTATTGACACCGTGCGCGCCGAGAAGCTGCCCGTTGTGCTGCATCTGGAATTCTCAAATCAGAAACTGGAATCTGCCATAAGTGAGGAAACCGGTGCACAGGTGCGGCTTTTCCACTCCTGCCACAACATTTCACGGGAGGACTTCAGAAACGGAGTCGGCTACCTGGAACTCATGCGCGGAAATCTGGACGTATTAAAGGAGGCGCTTTTGTAGTTATGGCACTCATTTCCTGTTTGAACGCTGCTTTTTCCTATGACGGAATAAGGGCGGTAAGCGATTTGGATTTCCGGGTGGACGAAGGCAATTATATGTGCATCATCGGCGAAAACGGCTCTGGGAAGAGCACCCTGATAAAGGGGCTTCTGCATCTGAAATCCCCCGACAGCGGCAGTCTGCACTTCAATGATTCTTTGCACCTTTCTGACATCGGCTACCTTCCGCAGCAAACCGCTGTGCAAAAAAACTTTCCCGCAAGTGTCTTTGAGGTTGTCCTCTCAGGCCGCCTTGGCGCAAAAAAGCAGCTGCCCTTTTACACCAAAGAGGATAAAGAAGCAGCCGCCGCTCTAGTAAAAAAACTGGAAATTGAGAACCTGAAAAACCACTGCTACCGTGAGTTGTCAGGCGGCCAGCAGCAGCGGGTTCTCCTTGCAAGAGCAATCATCGCCGCAAAGAAGGTGCTGCTCCTTGACGAGCCGGCCTCCGGCCTTGACCCGGTTATCAGGGAAGAGATTTATCAGCTCATTGCATCGCTCAACAAAGAGCGGCAGCTCACCGTAGTCATGGTTTCCCACGACATAGAAAGCGCTGTGAAATACGCAAGCCACATCCTGCACCTGAAAAAACAGCAGGTCTTTTTCGGCAGTGCGGCCGCCTATAAACAGTCAGACATCGGCAAAAAATTCATAGGGAGGCGCCTTGAATGGTAGACATCCTGCTTGAAATGCTTTCCTATACATTCCTGCTGCGTGCGGTGATTGTTGGGGTGGTTATTTCCCTATGTGCGGCGCTTCTGGGGGTCAGTCTTGTGTTGAAGCGCTGCGCAATGATTGGTGACGGCCTGTCCCATGTGGGATTCGGAACGCTGGCCGTTGCAACGGCACTTAACACCGCGCCTCTGCTTTTGTCTGTTCCCGTGGTGGTGCTTGCCGCCTTTTTTTTGCTGCGCATCAGGGAAAACCGAAAGCTCAATACCGACGCCGCCATCGCCCTTATTTCCACAAGTGCCCTGGCCGTCGGTATCCTGATTTTGTCCTTCAGCACCGGCATGAACACCGACATTTGCAACCATATGTTCGGCAGCATTCTTGCCATGACCAAGGGCGATGTAACCCTGTCGATGCTTCTTGGCGCACTGGTGCTGTCTCTTTTTTGTCTGTTTTACAACAAGATTTTCGCCGTCACCTTTGACGAGGATTTCGCGGCGGCAACAGGCGTAAATGCAGGGCTTTACAATATGCTGATTGCGTTTTTAACCGCCGTTACCATTGTACTGGGTATGCGCATGATGGGCGCACTGCTGATTTCAAGCTTGTTGGTTTTTCCGACAATTACCGCTATGCAGCTCTGCAAAACCTTCAAAAGCGTAACAGTTTGTGCAGGGCTGGTGTCGGTTTTCTGCTTCCTTCTGGGGGTAGCTGGCTCCTATATTTCGGGCGCGCCAACCGGGGCAAGCGTGGTACTGGTAAACGGGCTGCTCTTCCTCCTTATTTGCGCCGCGCAGTGGGTAAGGCGTTGGGTGAACTCATAAATGTTAATCATCGGATAGGTCACTCTTCGGTGAGGTGTGAAATTGCGCCTTATACGCCCGGTAAAACGCCGAATAATCCGCAAACCCCACCAGAAGTGCCGTTTCCGCCGCCGAATGTCCAAGACGTAAGAGCTCCCGCGCGGCAAAAAGCCGTTTCAGCGAAATATACTCCCAAACAGAGGAGCCGGTCGCCCCGCGGAAAATGCGGTTTAATTGCGCCTTGCTGATGTAAAAGCGGTCACAAAGCCTTGTAAGTGACAGCTGCTCAAACAAGTTGCCGTTTATGTACTCCACGATTTCCGCCGCCCGACGGTTTTCTGTTGTGTTTGGCTGAAAATGTGCACCCTGCCGAAAGGTCGTCCCGATACGCTCAAGGGCGGCTAAAAGGGCACAGGTAATACTAAGCCGTGGATTC
>JGI994J12354_10005145_pt1 | contig 11372 bp, 6 predicted proteins | sample IntmicLarv3ML3BL_FD_12354 | JGI IMG/M metagenome (IMG submission 12354) | reverse complement strand
TTACTTGCATACCGGATGATTTAATTATGTTAGAATCAAATAGAAAACCGCAAACAGTCACTCCTTGATTGTTCGTGCAGTTAGTTGAATTTTAATTTGATACATGCTGTCTCCATATTCCCCCTGCCCTATTAGCGCATAAATCTGCGCATAAAAAGACCCCACGGGATAACCCGTGAGGTCTGAGGTTTATGCTGTTGTTATAATTGATTATTCAATTATAGTTTAGTAAAGACTTGGGGCAAGGATGAAGATGATTTCTGCATCCATGAAGTTGGGATAAAGAACACTGCTTCGTCTGTCTGAGTACACGTAAGAAATAGTCATGCCTTCCTTAATGTCAGCAGTTCCAACTTTTTTGACATTATACACGCCATTGGGACCAATATCTCTGAGGTCATAAACAATAACATCTGTGTTGTCCCAGTAGAGATCAATGATACCAGTTCTAAGGAAGTTATCTGACTTTGTGCCGACTGTTGCGTTTGCGGTAAAACCATTCAAGCCGTTTGAAGGCAGTGCAAGAGTATCTTCGATATCAATAACTTCGTTATTGGCATCAAGCACAACGCGATAAAGTCTGCCCTTTACCAGCTCTGGGGAAGGAGCGCTGTGGCGGTCTGTCCAGCTGATAACAGTTCTGTATGAAGATGCGGGACCTATATCACCATCTTTTCCAGTAATATCGCCTTCGCCAATCTGGAAGGTATAGAACCAGTTGCTATCGGCAGGTCTGTTCTCATAATCGCCGGTGTATACACCGTATACAAATTCTCTCGCGCCGCGGTCTCTGGAACCGATTACAAGGATATCAGTTATGACATCATTGCCGTCAGTCAAGAATCCAATGAAATCACAGTCTTTACCATTGCCAGCTGTACGGTACGTGTTAGTTACAAATGACTGGTATCCGACATACTTGCCAGCAGGAACACCATTCTGGCTAATCACCAGATTAGTAGTTGTGGAAGCAGTAAGCGGGAGTTTAGCTGGATTAGATGTACCGGTAACACGAGCATTGTTGTGAACTACGCCCAAGACAGAAGCTTCATAATCCTCTGCTTTAACAAGTGTCAAACCGTTGCTGCTTTTTGCGTATGTATACACACCTGTGGGTATCGGAGCAACATGGGTATCTACTTCGTAATCGATACCGCCGAGGGTATAGTACTTGGCGTATCTTAAAATTGTTGTTGCGCTTCCGTCTGCGGCTACGCCAGGAATATCCTTGGTAGCAGTCTTAATTTCAAGATTAAGAACTTCGGAAGTACCGTCAAAGTATGTTACATCAACCTTAACAGCTGCTTTTCCGTCATCGTGGAAGAGGAAGGTTCCCTCTGCCTGTGAACGGGACTGTGTTACGTAGAGGTAAGGATTCTTTGTTGTAACCTTGCTGTAACCAATAACGTTTCCTTCTGTATCGAAGTAGAACTTATAGTCAGCACTGTAGTCAAAGCCTGTTCTGTCGCTAGCATCTGTGAAGTTGTAAAGGTACTTGCCGCTTGCAATGGTGACTGTTGAAGTGCCGGGAGTAGCATCAGTGTAAGCAGAAACCTTGGAGGTCTCACTCTTAGCCAGCTTCATGCTGATGGGTCTGAGGAATGCGTTATTGCCGAGCATGTTGCTGTTGCTGTCAATCTTGTCGAGGTTAGTTATGTCAACTAGACCAGTACTACCAGCATAGTTGGGAACTATAAGGATGTGATCGCCAACACTAAACTCTTCAGTTCTAACTCTGTATGAACCAACAACACCAGTTTTGGTAAGAACATCAATTTCGATGGTACGGTCTTGTGTGCTGGTAGCCTCGTTAACCTTTGTTACCTTTGCGAGGTACTCAACAACAATGATGACCTGATCAACATTCATGAAATCATCAAAAACGTTATCAACCAGAGTGATGTGAGCGCCTGTCAAAGGCTCGCCATCGTAGTTAAACACTTTTTTAAGGTTGCCCTTTGTGAGGTTAGCCTGAAGATAGTCATTTAGAGTAGAATGACTTATATTCAGCCCGTTTACAAAGACCTCGAGAGCACTGTCAAATTTATAGTTCTTTGCATACAGATCACCAAAGGTGGTGTTACCGTTAACTGCATCGAGCATATTGTCAACACGATAAGCCTCGGAAATCTTGTACTCTTTGGCAAACCATGTGCGCACTCTGTAACCGAAAGCATCTCTATCGCTTACAAAGTCGTAGTTGGGCCATGAACCAGTCCAGTTGCCGAGCTTTACATAAAGACCATGAGGAGCATTCAGGAACTGGTAGGGTGCGTAGTCGGGATGTGTGGAAGTGCTCTTAACATACTCGTTAATGAGTGTGGACCAGTAAACCATGGGAATATTGAAGGAGTTAAACACATAGAGCATAGCCTCTTCACGAGTTGCTGCCAGTGTGTAGTCCTTGCTGTCCTTGTTTGTTGCCTTGATTCCGCGAACAAGATTAATGTCGGTGCTGAAAGCAAACTTAGCGGTGTTGATCATCCACTGTTCGCCCTTGAACTCGCCCTGAGCGCCATAGCCGAGAGCGCTGAGAACCATCTTCATAACAGCATATCCGGTGAGTGAACCTTCAGGATTAAAGGTGCCGTCGCCGTTACCGTGGATGATGCCTTCATTGACGCAGAAGTTAATCTCGCCTGATGCCCAATATCCATCGGGAACATCTTTGAAGGGAGAAACTTTGTCACTGAGCTTTTCTGTTCCTGCGCGTCCGAGCATCAGACGTGTGATCAGAGCCGCACCCTGTGCACGTGTGTAAGTGCCCTGAGGTGAAAGTGTGGTGGCATCTATGCCGTCCACGATATCGATGCCTATAAGAACATCGACTGCCTCAATGTAGGTAACTTTGTCGCCGTCTTTGAACTTTTCAAAGTTCTTCACTGCAAAAGCAGATGAGCAAAGACTAAACGCAAGCGCAAGCACCAACACAAGGCTCAAAGATCTTTTGAGAGTCTTCATGTAAGAAACTCCTCCTTAAAATAGTACTCGGATTCACCGAGCCTAAAAAATATGTACAAACGCTTGAAAAAATGTAGCTACATTAATTTTTTCAAGCGCACATACCTGAAAAACGGGGCGGCGAAATCCCCCAGGAACTCTGCTGAACCGCAATCCAGCAGACATATTAAGCATGTGTATTGTAGCATAGTGCCAGTTCAAGGTCAATTGAATAATGTTCTTTGTAATATAAGCGTAATATTGCACCTTTCGGTATCCTAGTTGTATCAAGGGTTTTTTGTTTATTCTGACATTATCTGCCGTATCGTTAGGAAAGCAGCGGTAAATCCATGTGCATTTTCTGAGGAAAAAGTCCTGAAGGCTACAGTTTTTTGCCTGTATTGCTTTTTTCTTCCTGTAATGTTATAATCCCTATTCAGTAAAGTGGACATGGTTATTTATATGTTCCTCACAGAAGCAATGATATCCACTGCATCTTGAGCAGTAACGAAATTCCAGATTCGGGGAATCCACATCTGTTTTTCCGCATACTGCACACTTATGTCTGAATGGCTGTGAGGCTTGTTCTTTGCGTACCTTTTTTGCCGCCTGCTTGTAGTTTATTGTTTTCGCCTGCCGGCTCACGTTTCGCGGTCTGACGTAGTTAAAAAGCCATTCTCCGCAGAACAACAGGTAGTTTAATGATGCAATCACAGGTAAAATGTTTAAGGGAAATGGGTTTCTGATTATTGCGAGAGCGAATAATGCAGCATAAACCCATGCAAGCCATTTCGCTTTCAGCGGAATAATACCAAACATCCAAATCCTCGCGTCCGGAGAAAACGTCGCAAAGGCAAAAAACATAGACATGTTTAGATAATAAACGTTCATCGGTGCGCTAAAACTCGTTATTCCATAAGAGGCAAACCCATACGCTAAAATTAAAACCATGCCAATTAAATAATATATAGTGAATTTGCCGCTCCCCCACTCTTGCTCTAACGACCCGCCTATAAAGTAGGCAAAAGACAGTTCCATTGCGAAAAACAGCAGACTTGTGTTTTGCGGCACTATCACAAAGGTAACAAGCCTCCAGATCTGACCTTTCAAAACGGCAGCGGCATCAAAGGTGAGAAGACCTGCCAGCGAAACACTGCTTGTATTTATTAGATCCACCGCAAATACAATTGCAGTTCCAATAATGATGTATCTCATTAAATTTAGTACGCCAAACCGCGGATGGTTGTAGCAAAATCTGTCAATCCACCGCATAATTATCTTCAACAATTATCACTCCCAGATGGTATTATTCTTAATAATACCCTTTTCATCACATAAAGTCCACGGAATTTTACTAAGTTCACAATTGTTTTACTTTATGCAGAGACAAATCTGTGTTACTATAAGATGTCAGATTTTTTGACGAAAAGCAGCATTAATCACAGTATACATATTAATAATAGCAACAGAAAGGGAATCAGTTATGGCAAAAAACAGAATTTTCACATCAGAATCAGTCACTGAAGGACATCCGGACAAGGTATGTGACCAGATATCTGATGCTGTTTTGGATTCAATTATAGCTTCCGACCCAACAGCCCGTGTGGCATGCGAGAGCATAACAACCACCGGTATGGTTCTGGTCATGGGCGAAATCAGCACTACCACATATGTTGACATACCTTCGATTGTCAGAAATACGGTCAAGGAGATTGGATATGATAATCCTGAGTATGGTTTTGATTATAAATCCTGTGCTGTGCTCACATCAATAGACGAGCAGAGCCCCGATATCGCGCAGGGTGTCAACAAGTCTTTTGACGACGGCGAGACAGGTGCCGGCGATCAGGGAATGATGTTCGGCTTCGCCTGCGACGAAACTCCTGAGCTTATGCCCGCTCCCATATCAATGGCACACAAGCTCTCACGCAGGCTGGCAGAAGTCCGCAAATCCGGGGAACTCAGCTGGCTCAGACCGGATGGAAAAACTCAAGTTTCCGTTCAGTACGGTGAAAACGGGGATATTGAAAGAGTTGCCGCAATTGTGGTTTCAACTCAGCACGCTGAGAGTGTCTCTCTGGAAGAAATCTACTCAGCAGTGAAAGGAACTGTCATTACTCCTGTTATACCCGAAAACCTCATTGACAACGACACAAAAATATTCATTAATCCTACCGGACGCTTTGTAATTGGCGGTCCTGTAGGCGATTCCGGTTTGACCGGACGCAAAATTATCGTTGACACATACGGCGGATATGCGTCACACGGCGGAGGCGCTTTCTCCGGAAAAGACCCCACAAAAGTTGACCGTTCAGCGGCTTACATGGCACGATATGTTGCAAAGAATATCGTTGCTGCCGGTCTTGCCCGCAGGTGCCATATTGAGCTGGCGTATGCCATAGGTGTTGCTAGCCCTGTTTCTGTCTACATTGACACACAGGGAACCGGTGTGATTTCTGACGAAGCTATTTCCGCTCTTGTAAATGAGTGCTTTGATCTTCGCCCCGCAAAGATAATTACAGCTCTTGATTTGCAGCGTCCCATATACCGTCAGGTCGCCGCATACGGTCATTTTGGTCGTACCGATCTCGATTTGCCGTGGGAGCGCACAGATATGGCTGATGTTCTTAAAGCAAAAGCCAGATAAAAGTAAAGGTAATATATGCAAGATAACTTTGAAAAAACCCGTGAAGATGTAATAGAAGGCAGAAATGCCGTAATGGAGGCTCTCCGTGCCGGACGTGCAATAGATAAAATCTATCTTGCTAAAGGTGACGTTGACAAGACACTTGGACACATCGCCTCGAAAGCCAGAGATTTGGGCTGCGTTGTGGTGGAAACCGACAGACGAAAGCTGGACGCTATGAGCGTTACACATTCGCATCAGGGCGTTATTGCCCTTGCGTCTGTGCGTGACTACTGCTCAATAGCCGATATTCTGGAAGTTGCCCGGAGCAGAGGTGAGCAGCCCTTTGTAATCATCTGTGATGAAATAAGCGACCCCCAAAACCTCGGAGCAATCATCAGAACGGCAGAATGTGTGGGCGCACACGGTATTATCATACCTAAACGCCGCAGTGCCGGTCTTACCGCCACTGTTGGAAAGGCTTCTGCAGGCGCCGCTGAGCATGTGGCTGTAGCAAAGGTCTCCAACCTGATAAATGCAATAAAAGAGCTTAAGGAAGCCGGTCTATGGATATACGGCACCGCCGCTGAGGGCTCGTCTCCCCTTTGGAAAACAGATTTCACCGGACCCATATGCCTTGTTATCGGCTCTGAGGGTGATGGTATGGGCCGCCTCGTGAGAGAAAACTGCGATTTCTTGATCAGCATACCTATGAAAGGCAGACTCTCTTCTTTGAATGCGTCGGTAAGTGCAGCTGTGGTTATGTACGAAGTCCTGCGCCACCGGGGGTGCGAGTAAAAAATCATTGCAAATGCAATCAGATATTATGATTTAAGGATTTACCTATGAAGAGACCAGAAGATGACAATTTCATAGATCCAATAGATTCATCAGAGTTTTCTGTAGACAGAATTCTTGCCGAGTATGACGCCTCCGATAATCTTGATGACGGCTATGAAAACGCAGTCAAACAAGAATCTGAAGCATACCGAGTTTCTATGGAAGATTCTGACGGCACATCTTCCGCATATATTTCAGACCCTGTTCTGGATACCGGCAGCGGTTTTCGTCTCTCAGGATACGAAGGTAAGAGCGGTACGGTCAAGGAAGATGAGTTTGATGACCGGTTTGATGCCGGACATGAAAACCATGATTCTGCCTACTCTGACGAAGATATAGGCGAATATGCCGCTTACGATTATGCCGATACAAATGACCAGTGGGATGATTATGAAAATCCAGACAAAAATGACAAACCCGCCAAAAACACGGGTGCTGATTTCATGCGGCCTGTTTTATCCATACTTGCTGCTATAATGCTGCGCCGCCAACAGCGGGCAGCCGAAGAAGCAAACGACGATGAAGATGAAGAGGTTCCGGAACCTACCCCCGCAAAGGCATCGAAATTTTACGCATCCCAGGCAAAACCGTTTAAATTCAGGGGAAGAATTGCCGCAATTTTTTGCGCCCCTCTGCTTTACATATCTTATGGATACGGACACTTACCAATGGCAAGTGTCATAATGGACAATATAAAAGTAGCAGCGCTTGTATGCCTTCTGCTGGAGCTTGCGGTGATTCTCACCGGTCTCGACATTTTTACAAACGGTATCACAACACTTCTCAGTGGCAAGCCGCGTGCTGAAAGCCTTGTATCTTTATCATGTCTTCTTTCGGTTCTTGATGCAGTCATAATTGCAATAACAGGTAACAACACTGTTGGTCTGCCATTTTGTGCAGTTTCTTCCCTCTCTATGGCATTTGCAATATGGGGGTCGAGACTCATGTGTGACGGACTTCGTTCCACCTTCCGAACAGCAGCTGCTGCGTCCTCACCATATATCATGACAGCAGAGCGCGAAGTGTCTGAGGACGGCAGCGTTATTATTAAAAGCGACAGAGGTATTGAAGGATTTATAAAGCGCAGCGAAGAAGCTGATGCTACCGAAGCGGCATATGCGGCTGCAACGCCGATTCTTCTGGTCTCTGCTTTGATTTTATCCGTACTTGCAGGTATCAGGTCGGAGAACTTTTTCCATTGCCTTTCTGCTCTCACAGCAGTCATCGCATCATTTTCTGCACTTCTCAGTTTCTCAATGCCGTTTCGCATAGTCGCAGGCAGACTATCCAGCAGCGGCGCAGCAATCGCAGGGTGGGCAGGCTCCAGTGATATTGGCAAAAGTAAATATACCGTTATAACCGACACGGATATATTCCCTGCCGGAACTATAAATATCGGTACTATACGCATTCTTGAGGGCACTTTTACCGATAAGGTAATATCTTATACCGGAAGCATGCTGATTGCCGCAAATTGCTGTCTTACTCCTGCTTTTTCTGAGCTGATGAAACGAAATTCCTGTGCGGTACACCCCGTCGATGATTTTGAAAGCCATGAAGGCGGAGGAATAATCGGAATGGTACGCGGTGAGCAGGTCTATGTGGGTACTTCCGGATTTATGAATCTCATGGGGATTCGGCTTCCGCAGAGCCAGATAGCCAAGGACACTGTTTTCACTGCAATAGGCGGCACATTAGTGGGGACTTTCGCTCCAAACTATATGCCCACAGCCTCGGTGCAAGATGCTCTTATATCAATGCTGCATAACCGCGGAAATTCTCCTCTTTTTGCGATAAGGGATTTGAATATCACTCCTCTTCTTATAAAGCAAAAGTTCAGGATGCCTACTGAGAGTTTTGATTTTCCATCGGTCAGTGAGAGATACCGTATTTCTTCAGTTTCAGCCGCACAAGACTCCCCTCCGTGCGCTATAATTGCCCGAGAGGGTCTGGCACCCATGGTTGAGGCGGCAAACGGCGGCAGAAATATATACCGCTCGGCAAGGCTGCTCACCGCAATATCCATTTTGGGTGCTTCTGCAGGAATGATACTGATGTTTTTGCTTTGCTGGACAGGCAGCTTTGAGTCTGCAAGCGTGGCAAACATTATGTCGTTTATGCTTCTGTGGCTTGTTCCTGCACTTGTAATTGCAGGGGGACTGAGACGATAACTAATTCAAGGAACCGGGAATAATTTCCGGTTCCTTTTTTGCAGCTGCTTGGGCTGCTTTTATTTTTTGTTCCCTTCTTTTTTAAGGGCATATTTGCAAATTCATAACGCATAAATATACGTATTGAAAAGTCTGCGGAGATTGTAGTTTTTTGCCCTGCGGAACACAATGAACCAATATTTCCTCAACTGTTTCATGCAATAAGAATTTCTCACAAAATAATGTTGCCAAGCGGTCGTATTTTAGTGTATAATGGATTATTCGCAAAAAAGTTCTTAGTTTGTATATTTACATATAAGGAGAGGTAATTCTAAATGAGCTATGCAACCAAAGATATTCGCAATGTCTGTTTCTTAGGTCACGGCGGCAGCGGCAAGACTACTCTGGCTGAGAGCATGCTGTACCTCACCGGATTAATCGACCGCCAGGGCTCAACGCCTGCCGGAACCACTGTTTGCGATTATGATCCGGAGGAAATTAAGCGCCAGATAACCATCTCAACCGCTGTGGCTCCCATTGAGTTCGGTGGCTGCAAGATTAACCTGCTTGATTGCCCCGGTTATTTCGATTTTGCCGGAGACGTCATCTCTGCACTGCGTGTTGCTGATACCGGAATCATCTTCTGCACCGCAAAAGACGGAATCTCTGTCGGCGCAGAGCGCTCATGGAAATACCTGAAACAGGCAGGTATCCCCTGCATGTTCTATATTTCCAAAATTGATGAGGAAAACGGTGATTTCTCAGCCGTTCTGGACAGCCTAAAGGCAAAATACGGCAGCACAGTCTGCGCTGTTACCGCTCCTATGAGTGATGGAAAAGGCGTTATTGACTTGGTGCATAAGGTTGCATATCAAACAAATGGAACAACGACAACAAAGTGCGATATCCCCGCAGCAGACGCCGACATGGTTGAGTCCCTGCGTGAGGTTCTTGTTGAAACCGCTGCAGGTGCATCAGAAGAACTAATGGAAAAGTTCTTTGACACTATGGAGCTTTCTGAGGCTGAAATCGTAGACGGTCTTCGCCTCGGTCTTCTCGACCGCAGTGTCGTCCCTGTGTTCTGCGGCAGTGCTCTCACCGGTGCAGGCACCGAATCCGTCATGCAGGCACTGGCAAGCTATGCTCCCTCTCCCGATGCCCGTCCTGCCCAGAAGACTGTTGATGAAAGCGAAGTCTCCTGCGATCCTTCTGCTCCGACCAGCGCATTTGTGTTTAAAACCGTTTCCGACCAGTTCGGAAAGTTCTCCTTTATAAAAGTCATGTCAGGAAAAGTCACTTCAGACATGTCCCTCAGAAATGTCCGCATGAGCTCCACAGATAAACTTGGACGCCTGTACACCATGCGCGGCAAGAAAAATGAGGAGATTAAGGAAATTATATGCGGCGATATTGCCGCCATTGGCAAGATGGACTGGAAAACAGGCGATACCATCTGTGATCCCAAGAAAGAAGTCAGCTTCTCCGCAGTTGAAATTGCTGAACCTTGTTATTCTATGGCAATCACCCCAAAGACAAAAGGTCAGGAAGACAAGATTGCTTCCGGACTTACCCGTCTTAATGAAGAGGATATTTCATTTACAATTGTCAACAATCCGGAAACAAAGCAAATGGTCGTTTCCGGTGCAGGCGACATTCAGATTGATGTGCTCTGTGCCAAGCTGAAATCACGTTTCGGCGTTGAGAGTGATTTGAATCCGGCACGCGTTCCCTACCGTGAAAAGATTAAGAAAAAGGTTGAAGCGCACGGACGGCACAAGAAGCAGTCCGGCGGCAGCGGTCAGTTCGGCGATGTGTGGATTCGGTTTGAGCCACAGGAAGAAACTGAGGAACTCAGCTTCTCCGAGGAAGTATTCGGCGGCAGTGTTCCCAGAAACTTCTTCCCCGCAGTTGAAAAAGGTCTCAGAGATTCCATTAACCGCGGTGTGCTTGCAGGTTATCCTATGGTTAACCTTAAAGCCACGCTTTACGACGGCTCATATCACCCTGTTGACTCCAACGAAATGGCTTTTAAAACAGCCGCTCAGCTTGCATATAAAGCCGGTATTCCTGACGCAATGCCCACGCTGCTTGAGCCGATAGGTTCTCTGGCTGTTACTGTTCCCAGTGACTACATGGGCGATGTTATTGGTGACCTCAACAAGCGCCGCGGTCGTGTCATGGGCATGAATCCCGATGACGATGGAAATACAGTGGTTGAAGCCGAAGTTCCAATGGCTGAAATGAGCAGTTATACCATTGACTTGCGCTCAATGACGCAAGGACGCGGTTCATTCGTGCTCAAGTTTGAGCGCTATGAGGAAGCTCCAGCCAATATTCAGCAAAAAGTTATCGCCGATGCAAAGGCTCTTGCCGACGCTGACTAATATCATATAACAACTGAAAATATTAAAAACCCTGCGTGTGAATGTAATCACTTGCAGGGTTTTTTCTGCCTCCTGCTCATAACAGCATAGCATCCTGAGAGAAAAAAATGTGGAATATCCTCAAATTGCATGGTATAATAACCGCANNACGGTTATTATACAGAATTTAAAGGCCCGCCTTTCGGCGATGGCCAATTATACCATGAATTGCCTTACAATCATGGTATAATAACCGCAATACGGTTATTATACAGAATTAAGAGGCCCGCCTGCTGGCGATGGCCAATTATACCATGAATTGCCTTACAATCATGGCATAACAACCGCAATACGGTTATTATACAGAATTTAAAGGCCCGCCTTTCGGCGATGGCCAATTATACCATGAATTGCCTTACAATCATGGTATAATAACCGCAATACGGTTATTAT
>JGI994J12354_10005144_pt1 | contig 11372 bp, 13 predicted proteins | sample IntmicLarv3ML3BL_FD_12354 | JGI IMG/M metagenome (IMG submission 12354) | reverse complement strand
CAATAAAAGTGCATAATAAAAAAGTAGCGCATTTTCGCTACTTTGTAGTATTATTTATTCCCTCTTAGCTATGCAATTTTCTGAATAATTTCATTTGGATTTGAACTATATTGAATTGCATTGTCAAGTGAGATTTTCCCTTCTTCATAAAGCGAAAGTATGTTGCTGTCCATAGTTTGCATACCGCTTCGCCTGCCTGAGAAAATAATCGAATCTATTTGATGTGTTTTTCCATCTCTTATCATGTGGCGTACAGCGGGTGTCACTAATAGTACTTCAAATGCAGGTACTACCTCTTCATTTATGCCCGGAATAAGCTGCTGTGAAATAACGGCCTGTAGCACCATAGAAAGCTGAAAACGTACTTGTTGTTGCTTATCTGCACTAAAGCTGTTAATAATTCTATCAACTGCACTAGCAGCACTTGATGTATGCAAAGTGGAAAAAACCAATTGACCTGTTTCCGCCGCAGACATAGCAACGCTCATTGTTTCGGCGCTTCTCATCTCGCCAATTAATATTACATCTGGCGATTGGCGCAATGCTGCTTTTATCCCATTTTCATAGCTATCTATATCAACACCAATTTCCCTTTGTGTAACAATACTTTTCTTATGCTCGTGTAAATGTTCAATAGGGTCTTCTATTGTAATTATGTGCTTTGCACTCTCACTGTTAATTTTATCTATTATGCATGCAAGGGTTGTTGTTTTTCCGCTTCCTGCTGCACCCACAACAAGTGCCAAGCCCTTTTGCGGTAAAGTAGTTTGCATAATATTTTCAGGAATATTTATTTCTTTATATTGTGGCACAAAAGAAGGCAATACGCGTATTACCGCCCCTAACACGCCTTTATGCAGTGCTACATTTGCACGAAACCTCCCCATATTATGTATTGTAAAAGAAAAATTGTCATCTCCTATTTTTCGTAATTCTCCTACATTTTTTTTTATAGTATTTGAGTATAATTCGCCTACTAATTTTTCAACTTCTATTGGGTTTAAAGGCTTGCCTTCAGTGTATGCAATCTCTGTGTTTATGCGAAACGCAAGAGCTAAGCCGGACATAATAAAAACATCAGTTGCTTTTTTTTGCACTGCATTTTGTAGTATTTTATTTAAATGCATATTATGCTCCATTCCATATTGGTGTATCATTTATTTCGGGTTGCCACTCAAGGGTATTTATCAAGACATATTCTTCAATACAATATCTTTTTTCTTCGTTTTTAAGTATGCGCACCCGTACATATATAATAATGTTTGCTCTTACTTCTACCGAAAATTCTATTGTATCTTCGGTTTGGTTACATACACTGGGAATTGGTGTTCCGTTTACAAGAGATTGGTCAATTTCAACAAGTAGCTGCTGCGCTATTGCATCTGCATGCAAATATTCACTATTATGCTGTATAGCTTTACCTAAAAACAAATTGTTTATGCTTGCTGCTAAAATACTAAATAATGCCAACACAGCAAGTAACAATGCCGTTAAAAAAGTAGCAATGGAAACCGGCCCTATATTTATATTAGCTCTGTTTTTAATCTCCATTTAACTACTCCCTAGCATTGCATATGGTACATATTGTATAGCATTTTCTGCATACACTATTTCAGCATTTTTGTTTTTTTGAATTTGTGCAGTAATACTCCAAATCGTTCCTGTTTCCACTTCTTCCGGCGATGTGGTAATTATTAAAGTGTAAGTGTTTTCTTCTGTACATTCTTCCCATTTTTCATCATAATGGCGAATAACGATACTCTCTTCCTCAACATATATACAGTTTGCCTTTGCAATTTGTATTTGTGCGAAAACAATACGGCTCATAATACCTTCCGTTTGCACTCTTGTCGTTGTTGTAAATACCTCTGAAAGCGCTAACAAAGTTATTGTAAACACAATTAAAGCAAACATTAAACTGGCAATTACTTCTATAAAAATTCCTATATAGCGAAAGTTCTTTATATTGCAACACCTCCGCCTTGAAAATAAAAAGCCGTTCTGAACTCATTGTTTTTCACATTTACTATGCGTACAAATATCATCCCATTTTCTGAAAGTTCAAATTCTGCCTCTTGTATAGGTATAATTTCATTACCTTCTTCAATTGAAAATGGTATGCTTACATGCACAAAATTCTCTTTCAAATATTCACCGTCACAAAAAATACGTGTTTCGTATATCTCGTCAAAAATATTCTCTTTTACAATTAGAACCGTGATGTTATCTTCGACCCGTATTTCTATATTTTCAATGGAAGAGACTTGTTGAAACTTTACCGATAAGTAACTTATTGCAGTACTCACTTCAAAATTTACACTGTTTCTTTCCTGTATTACTTTATAAAAAAGTGTGCTTACTGCACAAAACAGTAATACTACACTGTAAAAAAAACCTTTTAGGCCTACTAAAAACATTGGTTTTGCTATAGTGCCTATGTTTTCATATTGTTTATTCATGCTACTTATTTTTTAACCCTCTCCGATACGGAAAACAAGAATTTCTGGAAATATATTAGATGCAAACACTTCGTAATGTACGATATAATTATTCGTATCTATATATATACCGTAATTTTCTTGCAAATATTGTAAAGATGGCGGATAAGTGCCTTCTGCAGCATAACAGAATGCCGCCGCTTGGCTTATAGAGCGCTGAATTGAAATGAGCTCCATTTCATTAGTTTTTTTCTTGAATTTCTGCGTTGCTACGCCTAGCACTACTATGGTGCATAGAACCAACGTTGAAAGAATTCCAATCCGAATCGTTCTTCTTGTTTTTTCTTTATTTAAGTTACTTGTAGTAGTTATACTCTGTTTTATAGTTGTATTTTCAACCTCTTGTTCCGCCAAGTTCGGCATAAAACCATGTATGCTTTGTTCTTTATTACTTCTCATTTACGTTCTCTCTTTTTATAATACTTCTGTAATTCTTCTTTATGTTATTCCGTTAATTATTTGTAAAAGTGGTATTAAAATTGTTGCTAATATAATTCCTACTGAAAATATTAAGGCAAATGACAGTAATGGTTCAACCATAACCTCTGCTCTCTCAGCAGTTGCCATCGCAGTTTCGTTATAGCTATTTGCCATTTTTAGCAATATTGTATCAATTTGCCCACACTGCTCTGCATTTATAAGCAATTGGCCTTCAATTCCTGTAAATACGTTTGCTTTTATTAAGCTTTCTCCAAGCGCATAGCCTTGTTCAAGCTTTTTTGCACAATCCCTGTATTTTTCTTTATCTACTGAATTATCTGAAAATGCAGTAGCGTATTGGAATGCAAGCAGAGGTGTTAAGCCATTTTTCAAAAATAATGCCAAAGCCTCTGCCGTTTTCGCCATTACCCTGTTATACAAAACAGATTTCGTTATTGGGCAAAAGGATAGTAATTTTTCGCTTTGCCTTTCTTTTACAAGTAATAATACAACTGAAAAAATACCTATAAAGGCAAATAATAACCCCACTGTAATAATTATTCCTTTGCCCAATTGCAAAATTATGTTCATATTATTAATATTAGTATACATACCCATTTTCATAAGAATATTTTCAAACACGGGAATTATCCATTTTACTGAAACAAGCAGTGCTGCTGTCATTATGCTTGCCAAAATAGTAATTGTAAAAAAAGTTTGCTTTATTTGCTCAAAAAAAGCTTTTTCCCTTCTGTAGTGTACACTTAATTTAATTATATCTTCTTCAATTCCACCGGAAAATTCTGCAGCCTGTATGCTTTTTATTGCATATACCGGGAAAATACCCGTTTTCTTAAGCGCATTAGAAAAAGTTGCTTCTTCTATAGTTGCATTTGCTGAGTAATTTTTCTCTATTTCTAATGCAACCGCCTTTGCCGCTTCATGTATAATTCCGTTACTAAAATTTTGACAAATCAACTCTGGTATATATTCAAGCGAAATTCCTGCCTTCAAGTGCATAGCAATACTTTCAAATAGTATTGCCAAAACTTCCGGTGAAAGGCTTTGGAGCTTTTTTATTTTATATTTCATTTTTCCTCCGTTAATACATATGTACTTGTTGGTAATTGCTTCCATCACCTATATAATTCGCTATGTCAGAATCTTTCATACCTGCTGCAAATGTTAGGTCTATCAATTCCCATGTATTTGCATCAATATACATTTTTATGCTAATCCAGCCTTGGCCTTCAAGGTAAATTAAATTCCATGCATGGTATAATTCCCCATCAGAGACATACCCAAATATAAGGCGCGTTGGTATACCCCCCGCACGCAACATGGCAGCAGTTAAAGAAGCATAATCAAAGCAAATACCTTTTTTTTCAAGTAAAACTTTCTCTAAATCAGGTACATACCCGCTACTGCTACGTACCTCTACTGCACGTTCTGTATCATAAACAATGTTGCTTCTTATATATTCATATACTGTAGAAACTACTTCAATATCTGTTTCGCAGTCTTTCACCAGCTCATAAAACAGCGCGACACATGCACTGTTTTCGTCATAATTCACATATTTATTCGCAACTAAAAATGGTAAAAACTCGTTGCTTAATTCAATTTCCCTTTGTGCATGCAAAATTGGTGTGTATTTTGTTCCTGAAAGGTGTGTAAGAATACGAACAGTATATGTCCCGCTTCCCATTTGCAATGGGAACACCTCAGGAACTCCATTGCCATTAATATCGTAGTTAAAAACAAATTCATCTATCTTTATTTGTATTTTAGCTCTTGTTTCTCCAGTGTATACAGCAACAATATAGCCTTCATTTGCACTTGAAAAATCTACCGCCGCAACACCTTGTTCATGTACATCTATACCTTTCCATTCTGCTATGCACAACTGTGGTATTGTGTATGGGGTTCCTTCTGTAATACGGCTGTCTTTTGGACTGTAACATGCGGACATTTGTATAAAAAGAACTATACAAATACAAAAGCACACAAGCGGCTTACAAGCCTTTCTGTGTGCAACCACGAACTTCTTTTTTACAATACTTATAATATTTAAAATTTTCTCTAATATATATTTACAGGTAATATGAACTCTCCTATTCTTGTCTTAAGTCTAAATATTAAGCACATTTTATTTTGATATAGTTTCACAGATGTATGCACCTTCTGAAACAGGTGCTACTAAAAAGCAGTTGTTCCACGTTTCTTTTACTTTTTCATAAGCAGTTTTTGCTGTTTCTTCAGTCTCAAATAAACCGAAGACAGCGGCACCTGTCCCTGTCATCTGGGCAACAATTGCACCCTGCTTGTTTAAAATATCAACAATTATTTCCGTATGTTTTCCTTTTGCCGCATATTCAATAGCATTTCCCATATTTGCTGCAAGTTCTCTCAAATCTCTATTGAAAATAGCTTTAACCGCAGCTTCATTATTTGGGTGCTTTTTAGCGCCAAGGTTATCATACCGGGCAAAGGCATCAGGTGTACGAATACCATACTCTGGCATGCACACAACGAAAAAACAGTCTTTCAATGGTGGTAAAGGTTCTACCACTTCACCAATTCCCCTTACCCTTGCTGTACCACCTATTACCGAAAACGGAACATCTGCGCCAACTAGTGCACCTATTTCTGCAAGCTCACCTTTCGTAAGTTTTGCTTGATACAGTTCATTTAAGCCTACTAACACTGCAGCTGCATCGGCACTTCCGCCCGCCATTCCTGCACGCGAGGGTATCTCTTTTTTCACATACATTTCAACGCCCGCAATAAGGCCCACTTCCCTGAAGAATGCTATAGCCGCCTTATACATTGTATTATTCTCTCCTGATGGTACTTTACCATTTACAGAAAGTAAAATATCATTTGCTTTGCACATTTGCACTTCATCGTATATGCTCACTGTTTGCATTAGCATATCCACCTGATGATAACCATTGGGCAAAGTTTCTAAAATATCGAGTGTTAAATTTAGCTTTGCAGGTGCCTTCAGTAGTAATTTCATTGCAAGTATATCTCCCCATAGTCACTTCATATATTAAATAAGAATAGTATAATTAGGATAATTTACAAAAGCAAATATTAGGTTGCATTAATTGTTTGCTTTCTATTTATTATACAAGCTATGTCTATCAGCTTGAATATTTCTTTTTATACTATAAGTTCTTTTATATTCATTATTAAGTATGCCTAAGAGTTTAATATTCTTTACTAAAACAACTGTTTTTGTATTTTACCATAGTATGTGCTTTCTGAAAAGGCTTTATATGAATAAAATTTATTTTGCAACAAAAACGTTACAATTTATTAATCTCTTTTTGCAAAATATGTTATAATCTAATAAAAATACTCTAATAGGGAGAGGCCGATGAAACGAACTGTAAAAGTTTGCGCTTGCATAAACGATATTTCCCCTTTAAACATTTCGCGCAATGCAGAAACCGCTATTGCAGAAATAAAAAACCATAAAGAAAGCAATGCAGATTTATACATTTTACCACCACTGTTTTTAACAGGGGGCGAACTTGGAGATTCGTGCACAAGGAAAAGTTTTCTATCTGCTTGTAAATCTGAACTTGAAACAATAGCTTCATACTTCAGTAAAGAAAAGTTCGGAATTTTAGCAGGCCTACCCAATGAAGGTGGATTTGTTCTTGCTTTTTTGCAAAATGGTCGTGTCAGGTATGAACATAACGGACTACTATCTTTTGAGATACAAAGTAATAAATGTACAGCTGCAGGCGGCGAAAAGGGCTTTTCTCGCAGTGCTGAAATTGCTTCTACGCCAACAGATATATTTATTTTATGCGATTATTCACCGGCTATTGCAGGTGTAGACAGAATTATTGAAAACGACATTTTGGCTTTTTCAAAGGCCCTTGGTATAAGCTGCTGCTTTGTGCGCGGCGGGCGTGGCGATACATCTTATCCTGATATTTACAGGGCTGCTGCAGGTTTTTGCAGAGATGGAAACGAAGTTAAATTTTACAAAGGAAACGAAGCTTTTGGCGTTTGTTCTTCACTTGGCGGTGTTTTAAGCGAACAACCAACTACCCCCGTTATTGACCTTCCAAATACAAAGCCCTTTACCCTACCCATTGAAATACAAAAGCGCCCCTTTATTCCACTTGGCGAAAGAGAAGACTTGTATTGCCTAGACGTTTTTGACCTTCAATGCCTTTCCCTTGCAAATAGATTGAAAAATTTGAAAATTGATAAAGTGGTTGTTGGCGTTTCAGGCGGGTTAGATTCTTGCCTTGCCCTTATGGTTTCTGCTGGCGCTATGCAAAAGCTTGGGTTACCGAATGAAAATATTACTGCATTAATTATGCCAGGCTTTGGTACCAGTGAGCGCACCCTTGCAAACTCACGTACTTTATGTGCCGAGGTAGGCGCCACCGTGCAAGAAATTGATATACAGGCTTCTGCAAAAGATATTTTTTCTGTTATTGGACACGATGAAACTTTGCATGATGTTGTTTTTGAAAACACACAGGCACGCCTGCGTACCACTATTGCCCTTACTGTAGCGAATCAATTAAACGGTATTATGGTAGGCACCGGAGACTTATCAGAATCGGCACTCGGTTTTTCCACATATGGGGGAGACCACCTTGCATCTTACAATGTTAATGTATGCATCCCTAAGTCCTTAATTCGGGTTATGCTGCCTATAATAACGTCATCTGAATTATTTACTTCAACCGGCCTTGTCGTACAAGATATTTTGGAAACTCCTATAAGCCCTGAGCTTCTACCTCTTGATGAGAATATGGAAATTGCCCAAAAAACTGAAGATATTCTTGCCCCGTATGAACTACTTGATTTCTTCCTTTATTGTTTTATTGCTGCAAAACTCTCACGCAGTAGAACACTTGAACTTGCAATGCGTTACTTTGCAAATGAGCACAGTGCTGAGTATTTATCTCAGAAACTGGATATGTTCTTAAAGCGGTTTTTGGCAAGCCAATTCAAGCGCAACTGTGCACCTGAGGCGGCACGTATTACATCAGTTCACCTTTCACAAGGTAGCGTTAGCTTTCCAAGTGATGTTTCCGATGAGATATTACCTTTCCTTTTGTAATATTGCTTTTTCAACAAGAAGCATATTGACTTTATTATATAAAAAGAGACAGTAGGTTACCACTTACTGTCTCTTTTTATATTTTTCAAAGCTGAAATGCTAAATTTGCCTTTTTACTCATCAAAAAGTTTTTGCTTATTATGCATATATACACTAAGCACAATTCCTATTGCCATATACGTTGTTACTACTGATGTTCCCCCCGCTGAAAAAAATGGTAGTGTAATACCAATAACCGGAAGCAACGATAGGCACATGCCAATATTTACGACACTTTGCCATATTAGCATACCAAAAATGCCCACGCATATATAGTATCCAAGCCTGTCTTCGCTACGGCTTGCTGTATTAAGTGTTTTTAGTGCTAAAATTAGCAATAATGCAAACAGCCCAATACAACCAATAAACCCAATAGATTCTGCAATATAAGCAAAGATAAAGTCGTTATAAGCAAGTGGTACAGTGTGGTGCTCCACCCCAAAGAAACCTTTGCCCAGTATTTGCCCTGCACCTATAGATATTTTCCCTTGTGCTTGTTGCCATATGATTGTTGGGTAATCCTCAGGATAAAACAGTGCTAAAATGCGTCCTTTTTGGTAATTTCCTAAATAGAAAAACCATAAAAGCGGGGCTACCACTACTGCAATGCCCCCTGCCGCTACTATATACTTCACACTAAGCCGTGCCGCAAACAACATTGTAGCAGCAATAAGCACAAAAATAATCATGGTCCCGTCATCGCCTTGCAGTACTATTAATAACGCTGGTGCGCCGATATGAGCAATCAACTGCATCAATGTTTTAGGTTCATTTACTTTATCTTTAACAGTAGAAAGATGAAATGCAAAGCTTAGAATAAAAGAAATTTTAGCGAGCTCTGTAGGTTGAAGTGAGAGCCCTGCGAAAGGCAGAGCAATCCATGCTTTGTTTGTAGTTCCTGGTGGTGCGTAGCCTATAATAAATGTTAGTAACACCAACCCCCATGCCGCTACTGCATGAATTTTCCAAGATTCTGCTAAAGCGTGATAATCTAGCAGAGATAAGAAAATGGCGACCACAAGCCCCAAACCTGATGCCCCAATTTGTACAAGTGCTTGCCTATAATTTTCGTCTAACATATTTTGCCCTATTGAGAAAAGTGCCACCGCCGAAAGCGCAGAGCACATTATACAAACAACAATATATATTTTATCCGTATTTTTAATATACTCAAAAATTGCTCTCAACTTATTAAGTGCACCTCTTCCATATCAATAGTTTACTTAATTATACTTGCATTTTGAATTAATTACAAATGTGCATTGCATACACTTATATCCCATTAATTTTTATGCTATAATTAATCATCTACAAATTATAGGAAGAGCTATAGTAATGTTAAAAAAATATACAACTCATAATTATAAAGAGACTTTTGATTTAGGTAGGGCATTTGCAAAAACTCTGTCTTTAAAAGATGTTCTCTTCCTCTCAGGAGATTTAGGCAGTGGTAAAACTGCCTTTTGCTGTGGGCTGGCAAATGGTTTAGGTTGCATTGACGAACCTTCAAGCCCCACATACGCTATTTTAAATATTTACAGAGGGCCCACCCCATTGGCGCATTTTGATATGTACCGTGTTGCTACTGAATATGAGCTTGAGTCTACCGGCTTTTTTGACTACCTTGATGAAGATATGATAATTGCAGTTGAGTGGTGTGAAAATATAGTAAATTTTTCAAGCTCGCCTACTTACTTCATTTCCTTTGAAACCGTTGGAACCACTACTCGGGAAATAATTATTGAGGAGATTGGTGAATGATATACTTTTTGCTTGATTCTTACGGGAAAACCGCAAGTGTAGCAATTTACAAAGAAAACAATATATTGTTTGAGAATGTCGAAAATAGCGGGTATACCCACAGTGAAACCCTTTTGCCCCTTTGCATAGAAGCTTTTGAAAGCACAGGTATAAACTCATCTCAAATAGATGTATTTGGGGTTACCAATGGCCCAGGTTCTTTTACAGGGCTGCGTATTGGGCTTGCAACAATAAAAGGGCTTGCTTTACCAAATAACACCCCTGTTGTGCCGGTTTCTACCTTAGAAGCATTGGCACATACTGTAAAAGAAAATGGTATAGTAGTTACTGCTTTAGATGCACGCAGAAACGAAATATACTATGCAATATTTGAAAAAAAAGAAGGCAGTATCACAAGAATTTCAGAGGATTGCGCTGCACCTGTTACTATATTAAAACCTTTTATGGAAAGTTGCACTAAACCTGTTTTTTTTGTTGGAGACGGTGCAGTATTGTGCTATAATATATATGGAAATTTGCCAAATGTTTTACCTGTTGATGAGTCGCCTGTAAATGTTGCAGTTGGGGCTTTTTCTATTGTTTCAAAAGCTTTTTCAATGGGGCAAACTATCTCTCACGCAGAATTGCGCCCAGTTTATTTGCGGCTTTCACAAGCTGAAAGAGAACGCTTGGCAAGTGCTGAAAAATAACGAATAGGAGCCTATTATGATTGCTATAGGATGCGACCACGCAGGCCTTACTTTAAAAGAAGAAATAAAAGTTTTTCTTGATTCTAAAAATATAGCTTACAAAGACTATGGCACTTATACCACAAACAGTGTGGATTACCCCGATATGGCAAAAACACCTTGCGAAGCTGTATTAAATGGTGAATGCGAAAAGGCTTTGTTATTTTGTGGCACCGGTATAGGCATTAGCATTGCGGCAAACAAAATAAAGGGCATCCGCGCTTGTGTTTGCTCTGATGTTTTTAGCGCCAAATATACACGTTTACACAATGACGCAAATGTGCTTTGCCTTGGCGGTAGAGTGGTTGGTATCGGCCTCGCCTGTGAACTGGTTGATATTTTTTTGAATACTGATTTTGAAGGTGGGCGTCATACTGCCCGGGTTGAAAAATTAAATTCTTTATAAGTAAATAATTTATTTTATAGAAGGAGTCTTTTTTATGAGCATACAGCCGTTTATTATGGACCACCCACTAGTGCAACACAAAATAACAATTTTACGTGATATTTCTACGGGTACAAAAGAATTTAAAGAAGTTGTAACAGAACTTGCTGCCCTAATGTGTTACGAGGCTACCCGAGACCTTCCTTTAGAAGACATAGAAATTCAAACCCCTGTTGCAAAAACGGTTGCGAAAACAATATCTGGCAGAAAGCTTGCACTTGTTCCTATTTTACGTGCGGGGCTTGGTATGGTAGACGGAATGTTACAATTAATACCCGCAGCGAAAGTTGGGCATATTGGCTTATACAGAGACCCTGAAACCCTTTTACCTGTTGAGTACTACTGTAAACTACCCGGAGATATAGCTGAAAGAGATGTAA
>JGI994J12354_10005143_pt1 | contig 11374 bp, 11 predicted proteins | sample IntmicLarv3ML3BL_FD_12354 | JGI IMG/M metagenome (IMG submission 12354) | reverse complement strand
ATCAGTGGTCATTTAGGATGTGATGCAATAGCATCATCATCTACTTCATCATCAATAATTCATACTGGTCAACCAAATCATTATTCTGGATTAGTGTTTACAGATACAAAAATGATGACTGGTGAGCATGATGGCAATGGTATGATTAGAATAACATATCTTTCAGGAATTAATAATTTACCATCATTTAAACAATCTAGTGATAAAATAAAATTAAAAGGTATTGTTACAGAAATGCAAAATGCAGATGTACCTTTAACTCAAAAAATTAAAATGTTTAAAAATGGAAGTATACAGATAAATGTATTATTTGAATCAAATAATAAAGATTATATAATTGTTGAATGTATAGAACATCCTCAATATTCTGGTAAATATATTGCTTTTCCGGCTGATGAAGATGATTGTATAGACATTTATTATAAAAAAGAAAATGATCAAATATATTTATATGAAACAGCAACATTGAAGAATTCTTTATATTCATCAATTAATCTAACATTAGATTTTGAATTTAGTAATATATTACAATTAACTAAAAATAGTGAATTAAAAACAAAAGAAATAATAGAATGTTATTCTTATATTAATATATAAGGTGAGGTGAAAAATATATGGCTCAATTAACTCGTGGTTCTACAGTAGATGGAAAAAGAATATTAAATACAGATGATTTGCCTGGTGGTTCTGGAGGATCAGGATTACCTGTTGGTGGATCTATAAATGATTATTTAAAAGGACCAGATACTTCAGCTAGTTGGAGTAATTTGACAACAGATGTAAGAGCTGTAACATTAGGACAACAAATAACTCCTGAATCCGGTGCATTTACAGCATCAGATACAACATTATTAGCATTTAAAAAAATGTATCAACAATTAGGTAATAAACAACCTGAAATTGATGGCGCTGCAACAAGTATAACTAATAGTAATTTAACTACTAATAGAGTTTTAATATCTAATGCTTCTGGTAAAGTAGCAGTTAATCCAAATAGTATTTCTGCAAATAGATTGGTAAGAACAAGTTCAACAGCTAATCAATTACAAGAACTTACAGCTATTACTGCTAATAGAGCTTTAATATCTGATGCTAATGGTTTTCCTGTTCATTCTGCTATAACAAATACAGAATTAGGATATTTAACTGGAATAACATCTTCTATACAAACTCAATTAAATGCAAAAGCTCCTAATAATCATGCTGGAACAACAGCTACTTATGGAGTTAGTACTAGAACTGATTATGGACATTTAAGAGTAACATCTAATGATGGTCTTGGCGTTACATCATTAGGTACTAGTGCATTAGAATTAAATAGAGCTATTTCATTTAATATGGTAGGTAATGCTACAACTGCAGGAAACGCTGGATTATCTATTGATTTAAATGATTATAGAACTCCTGGAGAATGGTATTTTTATATTAATCCTACAGGTTTAACAAATGCTCCAGCATTTTCTTCAGCATCAACTGGTACTTATATAAAAGTAATTATGGGATATTCAACAACTAATTGTATTCAATTATGTTGGGCTAGAGCTTCTTCAGAAATGTGGATAAGACATTGTACTACTGCTACTGCTTGGCAACCTTGGCAAAGATTTTTAACAAGTTCATCACAAATAATTTCAGCAGTAACTACTGGAACAACAACAGGTTTAACTTTGTCATCAGGAGTATTAGGAATTAATTCTGCTAATGGAACAACTACAGCAGGAATAGTTTCAACAAGTGCTCAAACATTAGCCGGTGTTAAAACGTTTTCGTCAATACCATTAATATCAGCTGGTTTATCAGATACATTAAATGATACTTCTATAGCTACTACACAATGGAGCAAAAAAAATTTAATTGCTAAAGCATATGATTTAGATTCAACTGGCAGCGGGTCAAATTATAGAACTCAAATATTTAGAGATGCTTGTCAATATAATAGTTATTCATCTACTCCAACAAATATAGTAGCTATTAAAGTAGGAAATATAGGAACAATGTTTAGAATAATTATTAGAGGTAGTTCATATAATCCTGCAAATGTTTGGAGTGTAGAATTAAGTCATTATAATAATTCTAGTTATACTAAAGCAATTATTACAGGTAATGCTCCATTTGATTCTATTAGTTGGGGGGCAAATAATTATATTTGTTTATGTAATACATCTGGTACCGGAACATCATGGGGAGTTTATACTAATATAGTTGTATCTAATATATATACATATTCTGGAAGTTTATCACAATCTGGATGGAGTATAACAAGTGGAAATACAACAAGTACTGTAGGAACTTTAACAGCAATTAGTTTAGTTCAAAATACATCTACAGTTAATGCAGTAACACAATCTAATGGATTAACATTAACTTCTGGAACATTAGCTTTAACATTAGCAAATGGAACGTCAATTGCTGGATCTGTAAGTACTACAACGCAAACATTTGGAGGAGAAAAAACATTTACAACTGCTCCAAGAATAACTGCAAGTTTAGCAAGTACGTTAAACGATACAACTGTTGTTACAGCAGCTTGGGTTAAAGCAAATGCAACAATTCCAGTATTAACAGCAGATCCTTCAAATCCAAGTACTGGACAAATTTGGATAAGATCTGATTTATTATAAGGTGGTGAATTAATTGGCTACTGTTGCAGCTGGTAATATTCCTTATTATGGAATATATAATAATAATGCTCAAAAAATTAATTGTAATATAGCTAGTTCAAGTAGTAATTATGAAACTGAATTTAACTATATTCCAAACTTTAATGTTACAATTAATTCAAGAATATATCATGCAGAGTTTTATGATAACTCATTAAGATTACATTGTCAAGCTGATAATTTATCTTATAATTATTTATATCATTTAAGTAGTACTGTTAATGATTTTAATATAGCAAATTGTATTGGACAAAAGACTATTACTATTGATGGAATATTTCCTCAAACACCAAGATTTGGAAGTGTAAAGAATTGTGATGTATATGTATATGAAGCATCAACATATCTATTTTTTCATATAGCTTGGAAAAATGATGCTACAGAATTAATTCTTACAAATGATGGATGGCTTCAAGTTTGGAATGGTGGTAACAATCCTGGATATAGTATGACAGCTGATTCAACTGAAAATTTTTTTACAGGAAATCAACATTATTATAGTTGTAATAATAGTTGTTTAAATTGTAGATATTATCAATGGGGAGATTGTAATAGAGGAACTAGTTCAAGAACATCTTGTTATTATGGAACAAGTTATAATGAATTAGATAAAGCGTATACTTCATTTTCTGTTCCAAGTAATAGAAATTATATAATTAAACCTGCAAATACAACTACAGGTGACAAAACATTAGTATTAGAAACAGGTACTTATTTATCAGCATTAAGTGGTTTAATTAAAAGTGTAGGAGAAATATATGTTGCTGGAACTAATAATGCTGGTAGACATGAAGTACCATTAAAAGCTACAAGAACAGCTAATACAAATTATCTTAATGTTAGAGTTCAAGGACAATCTGCTCAAAAATTTATATTAATGACAAAAGAAGTTAATATAAATATTCCTGATAGTCCATTTAAATTATCTTACAATGGAGCTACTTATAGAGAAAGAAATGTAAGAACTGCTGTAGCTAATAGACAACATATTCAATATACAAGTGTATTAGATACTGATTTTGGATATTTGTATACATCAGGATCTCCTGGTAGTAGCTCATGGAATTGGTGGTCTGCAACCATATATAGATTTAATACAAGAATAAATGTTGCTTCTATTAGATTAATATTAAAAGCTTATCAAGGTGGAAAATCTGGTACTTATGCTCCTAATTCATCATATTCATCATATTGGTTATGCTATCATGGAAATTCATCAAATATAACTCATACAGGAAATATTCAAGGTGCTGGAACTGCGTTATATTGGACATCTGGTGAATATTCAACTGTTAATTTTTCATTTCCTTCACCTTATCAAAATGTGCATTTTAAAACAACATTAAATATTAATGGATATATAAAAGAATTTGCAATAAGACCTGCAACAACAGATTCTATTACAGGAAGTCTAGGAACGGGTATTGCTGCAATTGAAGTAATTGATGCAAATACTGGACAGACTTATACATTTACAAATTAATTATATAAGGAGGTATGTGATTATGTTAAAAAGAATAGTAAATTATAATAAATTAGAAGATGGTAAATTATTAGTAGTTTCTATTTCAAATCCTATTGATGATGCAGAATTACCAACAGATATTTCTGAAAGAGTAGGATTAATAAACACAGATTATATAGAACCTATTAAAATTGAAGGTAAAATAGCTATACAATATTATAATATAGAAACACAATCTATTAATGTAGAATATAGAAATATTACATCAGATGATATGACTATAACAGAAAGATTAGATTATTTACAAAATATTCAAAACGAATATGATTTACTTATGGAAGTAATAAATAAACTTTCAAAATCTAGTAAAGATTCTATATTAAGTAAATTTAATGAATTAAAAGAAAAATCTAAAATAGTAGTAGAAACTGAAGTTATTGAAGAAAAACTATTAATTGATAATAAAGAAGAATTACATATAGAGCAAATAAATTCAAGTGGTTCTTCAGAAGAAGATGTAAAAGAGAATATTGGAGATGAATAAGTTAGTATTCTAATTAAAATAAAAATATACAGCAAAAAGAAAAATTCATTAAAGTGGATGTAAACTGGAGCTGATTTAGATGACAAAGAATAAAAAAGAGACATCAATATTTTCATTTGATAGAGTATATGCTTTATTGGTATATATAGTTATCTCAATTTTAGTTTTTGGAATTGCTTTTTTCAATAATGATGCAATACCAATACATAATAATTATAAGTGTATATATCATATATTAGCAAGTTTATTATTACTCTTTACATTAATCAATATTATATTTATTATTTTTAAGAAATTATTTGCTGAAGGTGTTATACTTAATATTCTTTTAAGTTTATCTGTTGTAATATTTATAGAAAAAACAATTGTTTTCTTTTTCTTAAATAGTTTAACTTTTGGATATTATGCTTGTTATATAAGTATAACTTGTTTTCATTTGTTATTTTTTATTTACAGATTTTTTAAAGTAAAAGAAATTTTAGATTTTATGCATGCTAATAAAAAAATAATAATTGAACACAATAGAAAAATTACAAAATAGGTGGTGAATGAGGAATGGACACAGCATTAGTTTTAGGTATAATATCGGCCATTGCAGCCCTTATTGGCGGCGGAGGCGGAGTTTTTGCCTTTATTATTTCAAGACAAAAAAATAATCATGACGAGCATTCATCGTCTGTTTTAGAGTGGAAGCAATTATATGATGAAATGAAAGAACGATTAGATGGACAAGAAGAAGATAATAAAAAATTACGAGAAGAAATATTTGAGTTAAAAAAAGAGATGTCTAAGTTAGGTATAGAATTAGATGGATATAAACGATTTGATAATTATATATATGAATTAGAATCTTATATAATAGTATTATTAGATGCTTTAAAGACATTAATTACAGAAGATGCATATAATAATATAGTTTCAAAAAGACCTTCTAAAAACGTAAATATCACATCTCCGAAAGATAATAAAAAGAAATAGAATTGGATGTGATAACCATGATTCCAGAATGGATGCAAATTTTACTTGCTTGGATAACTGCTGTTGGTTCTATTATAGGATTTACAGCAATGTGTTTTAATTATTTAAAAAGAAAGTTAGAAAAATGGATTATAACTGAAGTAATAACTCAAGTAGAAAAAAGAATGGATAAAATTGAAGGTTGGATAAAATCTCAACAAGAAGATATTGATACTTTATTTGATGAAAAATTATTAATTATAACAAGTTTACAAGCAGTATTACATGGAATGAAAGCTCAAGGACAAAATGGTCCAATAACAAAAGGTATTACTGATATAGAACAATATTTACTTAATAAATCTGCTAAACAACGTTCAAAAATGGATAAATAAGAGGTGAAAGAAATGGCTTTATTTAGAACTGGTCAAGGACATGTACAATGCGATAATAAATCAGATGTTGATGGAGTAGAAGCAGATTTAACTCAATATAAAATAGGTGAAGGTTGTTTCTGTTTTGAAGATAAAAGTTTATGGTTAATAAATAATGATGGTTTTTGGGAATTTATATTACAATTAATGTAAAAAAGAGGTGGTGAATCTAAATGAATTTAATAGATATCATTTTATCATATGGTGGTTCAGTTAATTATGTAAATACTGCTTTAGATAATTATGTAGGTTGGGATGAAGATACTTATACTTTAACATTTAAATCTCCAACTGGAAAAACATTAACTATAGATTTACCACTTGAAAGTTTAGCTGAAGATATTGATTATGATCCTGAAACAAAAGAAATTATTATTTATAAACATGATGGAACTGAAATCAGAATCTCCATTTACGATTTAGTTGATGTATATACAGGATATGAAGGAGATCAAATCACAACAGAAATTATTGATGAGGATGATAGTTTAAAAATTAAAGCAACTATTAATCCAGGTTCTATTACTGAAGATGAATTAGCTGAATCTTTATTAAATATTATAGATGAAAAATTAAGTATTGTTGATTTTAATGCAAGTTTACAAATAGGTACTTTTTAAAATAAGTATTTATAAATATATAAAAAATAAAATATAGGAGTTGATTTTGAATGGCTGCTATCGCTGCTCTTCCAATTAAAAGTGGTTTACAGGCAAATTATAATGCATTAACGAGAGATCCTAATACATTATATATTACGTCTGATACTAAAAGATTATATTATGGGGATATTCTTTTATCAGAAAACTGGGTAGTAGATAATTTTGTAAAAGAAATTACTTTTGATCCAGCAACATACATTTTTACAATTACTTATTGTGATGATACTACATCAACAATTAATTTAACATTATCATCAATTGTTAAAGGTGCTTCTTATAGTTCTAGTACTCATAAATTAACAATTACATTTGCAAATAATTCTACTGTAGATATTGATTTAACAGATTTAGTAGATATTTATACAGTTGATAGTACTAATACTGTGGCAATGGATATTACAGATGGAGAAATCACATCTAATGTTAAAATATCTGCAACTGGTGGAAATACAATTAGTGCTAAAGCTGATGGTATTTTTGCTGATAAATTAAAACCTATTCCATTAGATGAAATTGTTATTGGTAATACAACAGATATTAAATCAAGTGGAAAGAAAATTATTACTGAAATTGCTACAGCTACTGATGTAAATATTCCAACAGCTAAAGCAGTAGTTGATGCATTGCAGATAGGAACTTTTTAATTTTGAAAAATAATATTTTAAGGAAAGGAGTAGGTGTTGATGGCTGATTCTATTACCCTTCCTATTGTTAAGGGAATGCAAGCTACATGGGATGGTCTAATTCCAGATCCTAATAAAATTTATATAACCACAGATACAAAAAGAATATATTTGGGGTCTATTTTATTAGCAGAAAACTGGGTAGCAGCAAATCCACTTATAAATGTAACTCAAGTTAATGATATTATTACTTTTACATTTTTAGATGCAACTACTAAAACTATTAGTTTATCTGGAAAATTAGATAAATATCAAGGTACTTCTAATGAAGGTAAATATGCAAAAGTTGGTACTGATGGAAATTATACTAATTCTAATATTACAGCTGAAGAAGTAACTTATTATAAAGAAAATCCATTTACTCATGTTATTGATGAAACGAATATACAAGATGAAATAGATTATATAAGAACTAGTACAAATGCAGATGTTATTAATGCATTACTTGTTCATAATACTTCTGATAGTGCTCATGCTGATATTAGAACTGAGATATCAACAAAACAAACTGTAGCTCAAGTAGCTACTGCAATATCTACTCATAATACTTCAAGTACTGCTCATCAAGATATTAGAGATTTAATTACAAATTTTGATTGTGTAGAAAATGTAGAATATGATGATGATACTGGCGATGTTATATTTACATTTACAGATGAAACTACTTTAACCATTAATATATGGACTGCTGATTTAATGAAAGATCTTGATTATGATAATAGTACTAAAGAACTTGTAATTATAAAAGAAGATTTAACTGAAATTAGAGTTCCTGTATCTGATTTAATTACTGAATATGTTGGAAGTAATAATACTAATATACAAATAACGATTGGCACTGGTAATGTAATAAATGCAACTTTAAAAACAGGTACTGTTACAAAAGCACAATTACATACAGATTTACAAGCAGAAATTGAAGGTAAAGTTGATATTGATCAAGGAGCTATAAATGAAGGAAAAATATTAAAAATAAATCTTACTGGTGAAGTTGATTTAGCTAATGAAACTATAATTACATGTAATCTTAATTCTCCTCCTGATACTCTTGGCGAAATTGGACAATATTGTATAACTCCTACAGCTATATATAAAAAAGAATTATATATTTCCGGCGGCGGATTTAATTTAATAAGCACTGGTGTTGGTATGGATGTAGATGGTTTTTATGAAGATATGGGTGTAAATACTACTATAGCTATGAATGGTGGAAATCCTAATGGAACTCACTGGTATTTTAATGAACCTAAACATATGGTATTAACATGGAATACATCTTATAGTAATTATTGGTGGATTAGTCAAGTAAATTCACCTTATAGCCCAAGTGATATTGAGTATGCAAAAACTAAAGATAATGGCAGTGCATCATTTTATTGTGGCTCTGGTGCAACACAACCTGCAGATAATACTGTAACACCGCCAAATGTTCCTAATACTAGTGGCGGAGCCAGTTGGAGTAATTTAGGATCATCTGCAACTTGGACATATCAGCCAAGTAGTGGTGGAGTTGAAGTAGAAAGATGGGTTCTGTTTTCTGCATGGAAAGTAGACACAGTAAATGGGCGCATACAAGTTGGTAATTCAGCACTTGCAAAACTTTCTGAAGTAGTTTCATCTATTTCAAATGGTGGAAATATGTCTATTAGTGGGCCATATACTAATAGTGATGGTAGTAGATATTATCAAATTAGTCCACAAGTCTCTTCATCATATAATAATGCATTAACCACTTATAGTGGTTTATATGCACCTGCAGAACGATTAAATTATTCTGCATTAAGTGTAACTGCAACAACTTATGCATGGAATATGACTTCATATCCATTTTGTCAATTAACATATACTGGTACCGGTACCGGTTTAACTATAACAGAATCACATAATTTATTATCTTCTTCTTATGGTATTCGTGGTAAAATGATGTTGATACAAGGAAATGCTGCAGGAACAATTAAAACATTAACTATTAGTCCAAGTACAATTAAATGGGCTCGCGCTCCTTTAACTCAAATGATTGGTGGTAATACTTATCTTATAGAAATTTGGGTTCAGAATACAGTACTTTATGGTGATTGGGAAATAATGGATAATAAAGATGATACCAGTGGTGGAGGAGATTTATCTAATGTTGTTAAAACAGGAACTGATTTAATTGGCACATCTCCTGTAACTCATTTATATAATGCACCAAATTTAACTACTGCAGAAACTTTATCACTTACTAATCCTAATAAAGCTTTTGTATTTCCATTTTCAATAACTCCAGCAACTGTAAAATATACAACGTGTACTACAGTTGGTAGTAGTGCAGCTAAACAAGTAAGTGCAATTACTGGATTAAATCTTGTTGATGGTAATTTATTAGCTGTTAGATTTGTAAATAAAAATACTTCAATAGGTGCATTAACTTTTGAAATAGGTACTTCTGGACCAAAAAAATTATATTATGGATTAATGCAAATAACTAATGTGAAAAATGTTTGGTCAAATAATTCAGATTTAATTTTACAATATGATGTTTCATTAGATTCTGGAGCAGGTGGTTGGAGAATAATTTATTTACCTCCTATGTATGAAACTGTAGATTTAAATCCAAGTGTTGATACATTATTAACAGGACAAACTTATTATTCTTATGGTGGAACAAGTGAATATGCTACTATAACTTATGTAGATGGTTTAATAGGAGACATTAATACTATTTTAGATGCCATTAATGGGGAGGTAATTTGATATGGGAACTACTTCTGATAAATTAAATGGTGTTTTACTTAGTAAAAATAATATTAAACAATCAATTATAAATAGAGGTGTAGCAATTCCATCAGATGCAACTTTTGCAAGTTATCCAAATTATATAAAGCAGATTACTGGTGGTTTACAACCAATTATAAATGTTACAGCAAGTGTTAATAATTCATTAATTTCAACTGCTTTAACAAATATAACTGCAAAAGGTTCCGGAGCTATTGCATCAATGAATGGTAATCCTACTATGGTATCTACAGTAAATTTATTGATTGTAAGTGGTGGAGAGCTAATATATATGGGTAATGCTGGTGTACCTGCGATAGGTGCTTATATTCCACTTGCAAGGATTACATATATTGCAACAGATAATTCAGATTTTAGAATAGGATATTTTGCTGTTGTGAATAATGGAAGTGGAGTTGCAACATATTCAACAGTAGATTCAAAAACAGGTACACGTATAACACTTGATAGTATTAAGACATATAAAATATTAGTAAGTCCATGTATGTTATTTAGAAGCGTAAATACTGTTACTATTGAAGGTAGTAGTTCATTTACTGCAGCAACACTTGGTTTAGCTAATGTTAATGCGACTGTAACCATTGAGCCTGCAGAATATTCAATTGTAAATACTGTTGGTAGAACTATAAAAACTGTTGATTTTCCTAATATGTTAAAGGGTACTATTCAAGCTGGTGGTTATCCATATGTTAGTGTATCAGCACGTTCATTTACAGGAGCTGCAGCTAATATAACTGGATATCATAAAGGTGAAATTGTTATGTTAAGTAGTGTCATAACATTTTAAGGAGGTAGAATTATTTGGCTATATATAATTATACAGGAACTGTACAGTCTATAGTTTTAACTCCTGGAAAATATAAATTTGAGTGCTATGGCGCTCGTGGAGGTTTTGGTAAGACAACATCAAGCGGTGTTCCTGGAAAGGGTGGATATAGTTCAGGAATTATTGATTTATATTTTTCAACAACTATTTTTATGTATGTTGGTGGAATTGGCGGAACTGGTTCAGGTTCATATGGTGCCGGCGGAGGCGGCGGCTCAACTGATATTAGATTAAATATTAATTCTCCAAATAATAGAGTTATAGTTGCCGGCGGAGGCGGCGGAATTGGTCATAATGGTTCTAGTTCTGGCGGAGATGGTGGTCAATTCGGAGCCGGAGGCAAGGGAAGTACAACAACTAGTAAT
>JGI994J12354_10005142_pt1 | contig 11375 bp, 11 predicted proteins | sample IntmicLarv3ML3BL_FD_12354 | JGI IMG/M metagenome (IMG submission 12354) | reverse complement strand
GCGTTTGCCGTCTGTACCGCTTTTGTTATCGGCGACCATTTGGCATTCACCGCCGCCAACGCTTCCGACAGCATTTTCCCGATGATGGTATCGAAAATAATTTCTGGTGTTGCCGCCGTGATTATCGCTGCGGTAATTACGAGAAATATCAAAGAAACATCGACCAAACAAGGAGAATAAAGGTTGAAACACAAATTTTGACCTTGAAAAAACAGCCGTCAAAACCGCCGCAAGAATCCGCCTCCATTAAAGAAGGGAAGGGTCACAAATATGACCAGAAATGAATTTGATTTACTCTATGCCGTTAAGAATTACGGCATGCACAGCTATCGTACAATGTCGGAACTGTCAGGTAATTCGCTGGGCTTTATCTCCGAGAAAATGAAAGACTTTACCGCCAGCGGTTATATCAACGAGCAGGGTATTACCGACGCCGGAATTTTGGCTTTGGAACCTTATAAGGTCAAAAACGCGGTAATTATGGCCGCGGGTATGTCCTCCCGTTTTGTTCCCTTGTCTTTGGAGAAACCCAAGGGAATGTTGATTGTGAAAAACGAGATTCTCATTGAACGCCAGATTGAACAGCTTCACGAAACCGGTATAAAAGATATTGTCCTGGTTCTTGGGTATAAGAAAGAATCGTTTTTCTATCTGCAAGACAAGTACGGCGTAAAGATTGTTATTAATCCGGAGTTCAATACCAAGAATAATATCTATACCTTGTATCTCGCACAAGAACATATCGGCAATACTTATATCTGTTCCTCCGATAATTACTTCCGGGAAAATGTGTTTACAGACTATGTGTACCAATCTTACTATGCGTCCATTCATGTGAAAGAAAAGTCGGATGAATGGTATATGATTCCTGATGCCAAGGGCAATGTGGCAAAGGTTAAAAAGAGCGGTACGGATGGCAATGTTATGCTGGGTCATGTCTATTGGAATAATGATTTCGCCAAAAAATTTGTTGAGCTGATAAACGAGCATAACGAGATTGGTGATTACGACGATAATCTTTGGGAAGACCTGTTTAGTGATAATATCAAAAAATTGCCTCCTATGGAAATCAAAGAGTATCCCAATGATATTATTTTTGAATTCGATTCTTTGGAAGAACTGCGAAAATTTGACGCTTATTACGTTAACGATACGCACAGCAAAATCATGAAGAATATCTGCAAGGTGCTGGCCTGCAACGAAAGTGATATCCTTGAGTTTAAAGCTATAAATGAGGGGTTAACTAATACCTCATTTATATTCCGGGTTTCGGACAAAAAATATGTCTATCGCCATCCCGGCGAAGGAACCGAGGCAATCATCTCGCGGGAGAGGGAAAAGAAATCTCTTGAGCTTGCAAAATCCATTGGTGTGGATCCCACATTCTTGCATATGAATGCCGCGGAGGGATGGAAAATCTCGGCTTACGTGGAGGGTATTCGTGTTCCAAGTTATGACAGCTTGGAGGATTCCAGAAGGGTTCTTGCGGTTATGAGACAGCTTCACGAGAAAAATCTGTCCGTGGATTGGAGCTTTGAACCGTGGCAGGAAGCCATAAAAATTGAGGAATTGTTGCGGGAGAAAGGCGAAATTGCGGTTACTGATTATGACGAACTGAAAGCAAAAGTGGAAAAATGCTATCTCGCTACCGTCGGCGATGGCGTTGAGCCGCGTTTCTGTCACTGTGATACCTACGCCCCCAACTGGATGCTTACCGATACCGAAACAATATGCATCGACTGGGAATATGCCGGCAACGCCGACCCCGGCTGCGATGTAAGTTGTTATATCATGGACTCAATGTATGATATCGATAAGGGCGCAGAATTCGTAAAGGAATATCTGGGTGACAAGTTTAATGAGAAGCTGCTGTTTCACTATCTTGCTTATGTGGCGATCATTTCTTTTTATTGGTTTGTCTGGGCATTGTATCGCGAATCCTGTGGCGCGGTGATGGGTGAATCTCTTCACAATTGGTATGTCATGGCTAAGCGGTATTCCAATTATTTATCCGACCGTGTGTAAGCGTAATGATCTGTTTCTTATGCACTTTACAGACGTCTAACCTTTTTTGCCAATACTAAGCCGCTTCTGCTTTACCATGCAATTAGAAGTGGAATAAATCAAGAATTGCGCCAAAACAGCGGTAAAAAAACAGAGTAGATTGCCTGCGAAAAGCAGTGCAAAATGCTCTGTTTTTGTATCAGTATAGTCAATAAAAACCCCAAGTGTTCTCTATCAGAGGAAGTGGCCAAATAGCGCAGATTTCAATGTCATCCTGAGCAACGCGAAGGATCCTGTGGGCGCATTAGCTTTTCTCGAATAGTTAGACAAGCTTTGCGCCCAAAACTATCAAAATCATGCAAAATGCTAAGGACATCGTCGCTATCTTTTTCATTTGAATCCCCCCCTTTTCCAATTAATATCATAGACTTTTGGTGCGAACCATTATAAGGGACAGAGAAAAATCCTGTATTCATGCAGGTTTCAGCCATAAGCAATGTTTGCAAATAGTTTAAAAGTTACTTTCCAGCAATTCCAAGTTTTTAAAATCATCTTTTAGCCAGTCTAAAACTATTTTTGTTACCGGATTAAAGCAAAATAAATCTAAAGCACCATCATGTATTACTGGATGAATTGTATCTGAAACATCACTTCGATATTTTAGTATTCTATCTTGGATCTCCACAAACTCCTCTTTTCTTTCATGCATATAATTTCTATCTTCAGCAGGCACAAAATTAACAGAAGATTCTGAATCATATGGCAATACATGAAAGTAATTATAAAGAGAAGGATGTCTGTCAGATTTTTGTTGCATAAAAAGGCCTTTTATTTCAAAGGGCAGCATTTGATAGTGACTAAACATATTTTTAAACTCTGGGAAAAACACATCAACAACTTTTTTATAGTCACTAATGGCAAGGGAGTATACTGCTATTGTTTTCTCCAGTAACCGTTGAGAGGAATAATTGCCCCAAACCCATCCGTTTCCATAATCATCCAAATCGGCGAATGGCCATGGTGGTACAATTTCAAGAACACCTTGAGATTTCATATTCAAAAAATAGTTGCCTACATCCTTGCCATGATTTTTTTCAATATTTCATCTATTAAGACAGGTTTATTCCTTAATGAGCCATTATTAATTGCTTTGCATGATATTTCCCAAACGGTTTCGTTAAACATAGCTGTTTCTTGTAAAAGGGGCGGTTTTTTAAGAAAATCACCAATCTGTTGGCACAACACTTTATAAGCCGCATAATAATACCAATTTTCATGGTTGGTTTTTACGGCAAATATTCTTAGGGCGGTTTCATCAATATATTCTATGGAATTTGCATTTTCAGAATTTCTAATATTAATGGTAAAATTTGCAGGAAAGACAACAGGCGCAGTTTCTTTTAATCCGATCCTAAAGACGTCAATGAGTTGTGTGAGGAAAACATCCTTACTTGCTTCCTTTGATATGTGGCCGTTTTCTTGATTGTCAATACCTTTATTAATAATTTCACCCATTATTGCGGGATGTTTTTTTATTATTGGATGGAACACTTCGTCCAATTGTTGCTGACGATACCTATAAATAAACAAAGTTAAGGGGTATTTCCATTTATATAGAGTAGTGATATTTTCATTAATGCTTTCAACGGATGTTAACTTCAAAAACAACGCTTCTGAAGCTAACCATTGTGCAATTAAAGGGAGTGCAAACTTAACAGTATCATTATGCTGGTCATGAACAATCAAGCCGGTTCTCAGTATATCGTTAAAATTTGATTTCAAATGAAGATTCTTAATATTTGCGAAATCATTATCTATGCAATTTATAGACAAATTTAAAAAATCTGATTTCAACGTTTCTTTTTGATCAAAAATGTTATTTGTAAAATCATTAAGCAATATGGATTTCAATTTGCTACTTTTATGTGAAACAATTGTTTTTTGAACATTTTCATTTTTAGCCAAAAGAATTGCAAAAAATGGTCGTTTTAATATTTCAACTGTTTCTTTATCCATATGAAAAAATGAAATCGGGCCGATGACATCTTTGTTTGAAATAAAATTAATCAGCTTACATGTTTCTTCATCAGAAAGCAATTTTGTGTTAACAATGCTTATGGAGTCCAAATGCATGGCTAAACTATCAACAATATTTATTGACCTTGATGTTAAAAGAATCTTAATGTTAGGATACTTTATTGTCATATAATTCGCATATTTAATAATAGAATCTGCTTCGGTATATGACTGTTCATCTAACCCATCAGAAATAATAAAGACTTCCCTAATATCACCCAAGCCTAATAAATCTGATATTTTATTTTCTAAGTTTTTAAAATCGGACATATTTATCCAAAGAGGGAAAAACTCGCTACCATTCTTCTTATAAGCATCTAATAATTGCAAGTATAATATTTCGGCACAATACGTTTTACCACAACCATAATCACCTTTTAGAATTGTGAATTTACCATATTCAGGAATTATCCAATCAAGGCATTTATTGATAATATCTTGTGAAATAGTGGTTTCCGCTTGTTCATTGCTCAGACCCGATGCTTTTAAGCGTATTAAACAACTAAGGTAGACATCATAATCAAGGTTCGTTTTTCTATGACCTCGCTCAAGTTTCAAAATGCGATCCTCATATTCGGTGAGTTGACTTTCAAACTTATCTATACGAATCATTAATGATTGAATGGAAGTTTTTATAGAATCAATATTTTTAATATTGTAATAGTGGGCTAATTCGTTGTGTTTTAGCAATTCGATAGTAAAACAATTAATAAAAAGCCCACATAAGGTTTGAATATCGTTTTTTTGTATGTACAACTCATCATTAGCTTGTTGACTATTGAAAGAGTCAACAAGTAAATCATTTAATTCATCTGTGGATAAAGCTTTTTGACCTACCTGACTTATCTTATATTCCAATTGAGATGATGCGAAATGGATTAGTTTTTTCTGAGTATCTGTTGAAACCATCTTTTTAATGTGCATTAATGTTTGTTTTATACATTCCTTAAATTGATTATTCAATTTGGAATCGATTTTTTCATCAATGATTCCCGTTGATTTTAAAATAAATAAGGTTAAATCCATAGCTGGGTCTGCAAGCGCAACTAAGGGACACGCTAATGCCCCGACAGATAGACCCAGTTTAATAATATTCGCACCTAATTCGTTTTTTTCTTCCCATTGCATAAAAGTCAAGCTCCCATATTGCAAATCATTTTATAGATATTATAACTTTAAATGTGAAAAATTGCAAATTATATAATTATAAATAGGTGCAAGGGAGCTCTGTTATAAATTAATCTTTTTTGTCTTTAAATCCTTCGCTGGGAACGAATTTGCCTGATTCAATATCTTTTTTCATTTGATCATAAATCGCTCGGGCGAATGGATTTAAAACGCGGTCTTCGTATTCTCTAGATTCTTCCATATTTAAGTCTTTATATGTTGTTTTGCTTTCTCCAGTTTTCAAATCAACAACTGTTTGAATTGGAACTCTATGGGTTTTCTTTTTCATTGCATTTCCTTTCTGCTCCCTTGCGATTCTATTTTAACATTAATAGGTTCATCTCACCTCCCAGGTCAAGCGGCTTACACCTATAGGAAGTCCATTATTTATTTTGCGCAGCATTTAATAGTTAAATAACAAAAGGGATTATATCGTTATGTGTTTTGTTAACAAACTGCTGATAATCAATATTAAAATCAATGAATATCCCCATTTTATTTATTTCGACACGATTAATCAAATAAGATGTTATCGCTTTCTTTCGTTCCATAGATGCCAATTCGAACTCTTTAGCCCATCCCTTAAGTTTTTCGGAATTTAAAACACTAATAGATCCTTTTGCTTTTTTATCTTCTATTTCAGTTTCGGACAATTTATAGCGTTCTTCCATTTCTTCAAGTTTCAATTTTGAGTTTTTTATCTGTTCCGCAAGCACATCTGGCTCAAATGCACTTTCTCCAATAAGAGCATCGCCAATTTCTGATTGCATTTTTTGGATTTTTCTTTTTATTTGTTCTATCTCATGCCATCTTTTTCTCTGGGAGGCCTTATCAGCAAGCGAAGGGTGCTTTGGACTTTTTTTAATTTCATCCAATGGCACATTGGCTTCTTTAAAGATGTCGTATAATGCTTTGTACACTGCTTGATCAACTCTTTTCGCTTTATAGGTTACCTGACCATCACATTCACAAAGTTTACGACGTTTATGATAACAACAATATTTCATTTCATCAATTTTACGTTTTGTGCCATCTTTTAGAGTATATTGATCTTGATACCTTTCAGGTGTCATTCTTCCGCCGCAATGCCCGCAGAATACAAATCCGGATAATAAAATGTCACTTTTAGTCACGGTAGTTAGCTGACTTTTTTGAGTATTAGAATCTGATCGTTTTTTAAAATGCGATTTATCGTATTGCATTGGAATTTTGAGCCATTGCGTGTACGGTATCCTTTCTTATTAAGGAAGTCAGCAACACGATGTGAACCCATCCCAAGTTCTGTAGTCAAGCTAAAAACCGTTCTCACCATGCCTACAGTCAGTTCGCATATTTGCAAATCATAACAAGGCATATCTTTTTTATTTTTGCGGCCATTATTAACCAACTTATATCCATATGGCACTGTACCTCCAGTAAAAACACCGTCTTCAGTTAATTGCCTTATACGCGTTTTCACTCTGATTGATGTGTTTTTGCTCTCGCCCTCTGCCTGCCAAAAATACAGATAGTTCATTAAAACATCCATATGGCTGTCAATACTCCTCTTGCCTTCAGTTACACTCCAAACTTCAATTCCTTCTCGTAAAATTCCTTTTCAATTTGCCAGTCTTCTTGTGATTGAACGAAGTCTCTGCAAGCTTTTTTCTGCATAGGAATGTCGTCTTTTTCAACCTGCCCAATTGAGGACACTCTGTAGAGGCAATATACTTTTTTCATTAAATACCATCCTTCCGCGATTTTTACACAAAAATAACCCCTGACATTTTAGTCGGGAGTCATTCCGCACTACTCAAAAAATAGTACCATACTTTTATGTTAATCTCAATTAACATAAAAACTGCAAAATAAGGAGGTCATATGATTGTCTGAACCTACAACAAACCACATTATTTTCCTACCTGAAACGAGGCAAAAAATCGGAGCCGTCACATATATTGTGGCGGCTCATTTTGATGAAAACCAAGAAAATTTGCAAAGTAAAATCAAACATTTATTAAAACACGAAATTGAACAAAAAATCTGTCGAAATGTCTGGGCGCGGCCAAAGTAATGGTGTATAATTAAATAGTAAACATTGCTTATATGGCTGGAAGAAAGGAGTAGAAATGAAACAGTCAATAAGCGAAGAAAAAATCACTGCTTTGTATTTAAGATTATCTCGTGACGATGACCAATCCGGCGAGAGCAACAGCATATCAAATCAACGCGCTATGCTGGCCGATTATGCAAAGAAAAATGGATTTCGCAACGTTAAGATTTTCATAGATGACGGCGTGTCGGGCGTTACATTCAAGTGCGACGGATTTAAGGAAATGTATGATCTAATTGAAACGGATCAGGTATCGACTGTAATCGTCAAGGATATGTCCAGACTCGGCAGAAACTATTTAGAAGTCGGTCAGCTTACCGAAATGTTTTTCCCTCAGCATAATGTGCGGTTTATCGCAGTCAATGATAGCGTAGACAGCAGTCAAGGCGAAGATGATTTCACACCGTTTCGCAATATTATGAACGAGTGGTATGCGAAAGACATGAGCCGGAAGCTGCGGTCAGCGTTACGGACAAAAAGCAAACAAGGATATGCCATTGGATTACCGCCGTTTGGGTACAAACACGATATGGTTGATCCACGCAAATGGGTAATTGATGAAGAAGGCGCAGAGGTTGTCCGCCGGATTTATCAAATGCGAAAAGAAGGTACAAGCACAAACGAAATTGCCAAAATCCTGAAACGTGAAAAAGTGCTTACTCCATCAGCTTATGCGATGCAAAAAGGTTATCGTGTTTGGAAAAGCACTACCCGCGGTGAATACTTTTGGGATGTAAGTGTTGTACTCGAAATTCTAACCAAACAGGTTTATGTAGGCGATGTAATCAATTTCAGGACATACAGCAAATCCTACAAGCTGAAAGAGCGTTTGGATAACCCAAAAGAAAATTGGGAAATCCACAAAGATGTGCATGAACCTATCATTGAGCGTTCATTCTGGGAGGACATTCAAAAAACATTCGGCGATACCAAATACCGTAAGCAAAAGCATATCGAAAAGAATATGTTTGCCGGATATCTGAAATGCTCTGACTGCGGCGCTAATCTTAATTACAAGTATACCCATGATAATCCGAACAATCACTATTTTTCCTGTCATAACAAACGCTCTAATAATGGACTCTGCGGAAAGACACATCATATCCGTGTGGACGTTCTGACAACCCTCGTCCGCGACCATATCTCAAGTATTACTCGTTTTGCTAATCTGTTTGAAGATGAGTTCGTTAAAATCGTGGTTGATGAACACTACAAGCGAATTTGTCAACAGCAGAAAAAGAATCAGAATTTGTTGAATCAGATGCTTGCAAGGGATAAAGAACTTGATACCTTATATGAAAAACTCTACGAAGAAAAAGTTTTCGGCAATCTCAACGAGGAGCGGTTTCAAAAGCTTTCCTATAAATATGAGGACGAGCAAGCTGAACTTCGGCAGCGAATTAAGCACATGAAAAAGGTTGTTGCTGAGGAAAAGGCACACGAAATGAACTGCGACGGATTTCTTGAAATGGTCAGGAAGTATACCGATGTCACTGAATTGACGTCTGAAATCCTAAGTGAGTTTATAAACAAAATCGTGGTGCATCATAGAGAGAATCTTTTCGGGGAAACGGTGCAAAAGGTCGAAATTTATTATAAGATGATTGGCTTTGTCGAGTTGCCGCAGATGAGCAAATCCGAAAAAGAAAGCTATGTTAAATGTTTCAGCCGCACAAAAACAGACCGAAGTGCGTAAAACGATAAAGCTTCACACATTTCGGTCTGTTAAAAAAATGAACCATCATTCAGAGCCTATGCCCCTTATGATGGTTCGTCATGGTGCACCCGAGAGGACTTGAACCTCCACGTACTTGCGTACACTAGAACCTGAATCTAGCGCGTCTGCCAGTTCCGCCACGAGTGCAAATTGCGTTTCTTTAACGAACTCGAAAGAGCCCGCCTTGTCACACGGATAAGAAACTTAAAACCGGGGCTAAGCTATTGCTTCGCAAATCGGCTCGCTAACACGAACCATATATAAAAACGGGAACGAATCCCCGATTTTATCATAATATTATGAACCTCCCACCAAAGCAAGCCCATATCATCAAAGCAAAATGTCGATGAGCTCCTTTGCTTTTTCCAGCAAATCAGAAGGCACATACATGTCAATCCCAAAATTTGTACTTCCAAAAACGATTTTTAAATGCAACCCTGCGCCACGATGTTTTTTAAGAACGGGAATATCGTTATCACGAAGCATTGCCTCAATCATATCGGCGGAAATAACACTATCAGCCGTAGTAAGGAATGCGATATCATTCTCCACTGTGCCGCTCATAATACCATCCCCTAATCCCGTATCACTCGAATTATAATACCAAAAAAATCACCAAATGTCAACACCAAAACGCGAAAAACATACCACATACGAAAAAATCTGCTGCAAACACAAGGCGCTTACAGCAGATTTCACGATAAAACAGCTATTTTGAATACCAAAACGACGCGGACATCTCGCCGCCGTTGACAAAAACCTCAATAGTCTTGGTATCGCGCAATATTTTCACATCATGAACCGCGTCCGGACGAAGCGTCATAACAACCTTCTCGCCGTCAAACATTTCAACCTCATTCCCGCGAACCCGAACATGCTCGTCCGCATCGGTCAAAAGATGCCACGCTTCCTCAACGGGGAAATTAATCAACTTACCATCCTTCATTTTTATTTCCCGCGGAATAGTCAGCGCCCCAACATAATCGACCCCCTCCGGCGTCTTTTTCTCCCAATTATACAGCCATCCAATCATAATTCGCCGCCCCCGACCGTCCTCAAACGTCTGCGGAGCATAAAAATCAGGACCGGCCTCGAAACAGTGAATAGAAACGGGCGTAAATATCTCACCATCAAAATCGCCGTAAATCGCAAGTGAAGAATATTCAATAGCCCCCTGCTTTGACAGCAGGAGCACGTACTTACCCTCGAATTCAAACAAATCCGGACACTCCGAAACCGGACCATATCCGGGCTGATTAAAGACCACACCGGCATATTCCCAATCGAACAGGCCGGTAGACTTGTACAGCAAAACATGCCCGACATAACCGGCGCTGGAGCCGCACACCATATAGTATGTATCGCCAATCAAGGTCACCTTCGGGTCACGGAAATTCTCATTATTGCCAATCGGCGCGTCAACAATAACAGGATTTTCGCTGTATTTTGTAAAGCTTATCCCATCATCGCTGTATGCAATGGATTGCGTCTGCTCCAAATCGTGGGAAACAGAGGTGTAAAAAAGGAACAGCCGGTCATCCTTAACGACCGCCGAACCGGAATAGCATCCGCCGCTGGATTCATACGGCTGGTCAGGGNAAAGCGCAATCGGAAGCTCCTCCCAATGAATCAAATCATCGCTGACCGCGTGCCCCCAATGCATATGACCCGACACAAGCGCATATGGAACGTGCTGAAAAAATATATGATACCTGCCGCGGAAAAAAACCAGTCCATTCGGGTCGTTAATCCATCCCTTTTGTGGCTCAAAATGATATTTCAAACGTTCTATCAAGGTAATCACGCTCGTCTTTCTGTTGTAGTTTTATTGAGGAAAGAATTTCTATTGAGCTAAAGCTCACTTTAGCTCGACTGAACACCCTCCCGCCGTTGCGGCAGTAACGTCATTCTTCCGCCGAGACGATAATTGTATCGTACCATATCTTCGCAAAAATGTCTATCATTTAATTTTCTGGGGATTTGACACAGCGCGCTGATAATGTAAAAGATTGTCATTCTGAGCAATGTGGAGACACCACCCTCCCTCGAAGCCGAAACAGCATTTGTCTCCACGCAAAATGCATACGCATTTTCCAAAAATAGAGAAAACCCTGTGGAGACACTTACCCTTCTCGAATCCGAAACAACATTCGTCTCCACGCAAAATGCATACGCATTTTCCAAAATAGAGAAAACCTTGTGGAGGCCCCGACCCTTCTCAATTACGAGCCGAGGACAGTAATGTCCTCAATTTGCCTCCACACAAAAAACAGCCGTCCTCCTGACCGCACCCCATACCTCGACCGCCCCTCCCCGCCA
>JGI994J12354_10005141_pt1 | contig 11376 bp, 9 predicted proteins | sample IntmicLarv3ML3BL_FD_12354 | JGI IMG/M metagenome (IMG submission 12354) | reverse complement strand
ACCACCGCCGGAAAATCCGCCGCCCCAGCTGCTGCCGGAGGAGGAGCTTCCGCCGCGACCACCGCCAGAAGGTCCGCTACCGCCGGAGCCGCCTCCCCAAAAGGAGTTGCCTCTGTTGCTCGGTGGGGGCGTGGGGCGAGGTCCCGGAGCTGGTCCTCTTGGTCGGGGACCAGGAGGGGGCGGAGGTGGGGGCGCTCTGTGAAAGCCGTTATAATAGCGGTTGTATCTCGGCGGATGCATTCTGTAGAAAAATCCGCGAGGATAAACGCCATAGTTATTGTAATATATCCGTCTTCTTCGCGGTGCGTTAACAGCAATAGCAACAAAGAGAATCAGAGCAAATATAGCCACTCCGCTAACAAACGGATAATAGCCATAACCGTAGTAGCCACTGCTGCTGCCATAATAGCCATATCCGCCGTCATAGTAGCCATCGTAGTAACCATCATAAAATCCCGTGGCATAGCCATCGTAATAGCCATCATAGTAATGTCCGCTGTACAGTCTTTCATAATAGTCATTATAGTAGGTGTTGTAATACCCAGCATAATATCCATCGCTGTAGCCATCGTCGTGCCCCTCGCGGTAGCCGGTGTTATATTCGTCCGCGCTGTTTTGTGCGGAGCTACCACTGTTTCCGGGCGAAGCGCTGGAGCTGGAGCTGTAATAATCCTCAAACCACAAGGCGACAGCATTTGTAAGCGTCATAAACGCTTCGTCAAACTCGCGGTCATTTTCGGAAGCTCTATCGTCTGTGAACTTCCAAAAATAGTCGTTCATGTATCGCTCAGAGACTCTGTCGGTGAAATCGCCGCTTATCCCATCGCCTGACATAAGCCAGCCCGTGTCGTCAAGTGGGTCGCCGCCTGACGGGCAGTATACAAGCAGAATGCCATTGCCTTGCCCGGCATCGCCAATGCCCCATTCGTTAAAAAGCTTTATGGCATATTCGTCCGAATACATGCCGTCAAAGCTTGTAACCGTGACCACAACAAACTGCGCACCATAAAAATCGCGCTCAAGCGTGGCATTAAGCTCGCAGATATAGTTCTCCACGTCCTCGCTTATTACGTTTGCATAGTCCGAAACGTAAAACTTGTTAGACGGCTGCACATTCGCGGCAGCAGGCAAAGCCATCACGAAAAGCAGCGCCACAAGCATACAAAATGAAAAAAGTTTTTTCATATTACCTCATTTCTATAAATCCTAAAAAGCTAAAGCGTCTGGCACATTCGCAAAACGCTGAAAAAAGACCGCCGGAAATGCGCTTACCGCGTTTGAATATTCATCCACAGATTTTTTATATTCGGAAAACTCTCGCTCAAGCTCCAGGGAACGCGCCTCAAAGGTTCGCAAATATTCCCGAAGGTTTTGAAGGTCCTTTCCCGAAAAATCATCGGCGCTGTATGTGTCCCTAATATCTTCATGGATAATGCGAAGAGCGTTATACGCAGCATATTTGTCCGCTGCTGCTTCGGCATCAAAATATGCCGTTCGTGCCGCGCGCAGGGCGCTCGACAGGTTGGAATATTCGTCATACGCGGAAAGCACCGAAGCTGTGCCGTTTGCCGCGGCAACACAGTTTTGAATCTTTTCTGAAAGCTGCAAATCGTAAGCCGCCTCAATCTTTTCGGCATAAAGCGACTCTATCCCACTCGTTGCGGAATAAAATGTCGAAGCAAAAATCACCAGCAGCGCAATTATCGTTGCAACTGCCCTGTTCTTAAAAAATTTCATCAGCTCTCCTTCCCTAAAATGCTCGCTTGCAAAGCTGTAAGCCCCAGTCTTGCAAAATGCTTATCCCTGAACCTCAAGCAGCTTCTGCTTCAGCTCGCCCTCAATCCTGCCAAGCTCGGTTTCGGCTTCGGCGCGGCGCCTTCTGCCATCATCCTGAATCTGGCGAACCTCTTCAAGGGTTGAAATAAGCTGCTGGTTTGTATATTTAAGCGTTTCAAGCTCCACAATTCCGCGCTCTGCCTCGCGAGCGATTTCAACACTGCCCTGACGCAGCGCTTCGGAATTTTTGCGCAAAAGGTCGTTCGTTACGTTTGTAACCTCTCTCTGCGCTTCCATCGCCTGCTTTGAGTGGTGCATGGAAAGCGCGAGCACCATCTGGCTTTTCCAAAGCGGAATGGTGTTTACAATGGAGGTCTGGATTTTTTCAGCCATTAGGCTGTCGTTGTTTTGTATAAGCCGAATTTGCGGCGCCATCTGGAGCGAAATTATGCGCGTAAGCTCCAAATCGTGCAGACGCTTTTCAAAGCGTCCAATCATGTTCGCAAAATCGTTTGCAGCCTGCGCGTCCTCGGGAAGACCGCTCTCCTGCGCCTTTTTCTGCTTTTCGGGCAGATCCTTTGCGCGAAGCTCCTCGCATTTCATCTTTCCTGCGAGAATGTACATGGTAAGCTCCTTGAAATATGCCTGATTCATCTCATACATCTTGTCCATTGTGGCAATGTCCTTGAGAAGCGTGCGCTCGTGCTTTTCAAGCGAGGCGGTTATCTTGTCAACATTAACCTCTGCCTTGTCATACTGCGCTTTAATGCTTGCGATATTGGCAGCGGCTTTTTTGAAAATGCCGCGAACGCCCTTTTTCTCCGCCTCGGAAAAATTCAGCCCCTGAAGCTGAACCACAAGGTCCGAGAGCATAACGCCCGTTTCGCCCAAGTCCTTGCTGCGCACAGAATTTAGCGCAGAGCTTGAAAAATCTGAAATGTTCGTCTGCGCCGCCGCGCCATAAGACAGCACCTGATTTGTGTTCATAATGTCAATTTGCTTTGCAAATTCTCTAACAGCAGCCTGCTCTGCTTCTGAAAGCTTTTGAAGCTCCGGGCGCTCGTTTGGAATGGTGCGAGTGGCGTCCTCAAGTCTTTCAGCCTCCTGTGCGGCAGCGTCCGCGCTGTGGTCAAGTGTGAGCTTTGGGATAAACTCCATCGCTTTGTTGTTCTCATCCATATTATTTCCGTGTCCTTTCAAAACTTAAATTTATAGTTTTAGTTCGCCAAACCCTGGCGCTTTAGCATTGTGTTCATAACCTCAATGTCGGTTTCTATGTCAAGCGCCTGATTTGCAAAAAGGCTGTCAAGCTGTTTTTTGTATGCGTCTATCGCGGTGTCAAGCATTTGCTCAATTGAGCGCATTGTGCCGCTGATGTTCTCGCCGTCTATCCCCTGCGCGCCCATTCTGTCATATGCGTTTAGAAGCTTTATGGTTGTAGGCAGGTAATAACTTTGAAATTTTTTAATCTGCGAAACATCGCCGGGGTCGGAGATGGCGTCCTTTGCAATCTTGTCGGAAATTTCCATGATTTCACGGATTTTTTTCTTGACCTCGCCATCTCTAATGGAAGCGTAAAGACGCCCCAGCTCGTGCTGGGCGCGGTGGTTTTCTTCCAAAATTGCGTCAACCTCCGGTCCGTAGCTTGTCTTTTTCTCCGGCGGCTTCTCCGCCTCTGGAGCCGGGGTCTTCATAGCCTTCGCCGCGCGCTTTTCCAAAAGATAATTGCTAAACCGCCGCGCCGTGCGCCAGACGATGATAGTTATTATAAGCGTTGGCAAAAAACCGCCAAGGTTATACATAGGCAAAAACCGCGTACATGCAAACCAGGTTATGGCTGCGAGATAAATCGGCCATGCCGGTTTTTTCTGTTTTTTTTGTTTTTGTTTCATGGCTTCGCCTCGTTTCCTTGCTTTTAACTTATTTATTATATATCCAAAATGCCCCACGGTCAAGAAAAAGCTCGCAGCGCGCGCTCCTAAAAAAGCCGCCAGAGGGCGCAAAAAATTTCAGCCCTGCGGACTTTCCCAGCCCTTGGCAGAGGAAACCGCCCTGCCCCATCGGGCATAAAGCACCTTCGCCTGCGTCGCCGGCAACTGCGGCAAAAACACGCTCTGCACTTTTGCAATGAGCGCCGCGTCCGAAATGTCAGACCACACCCCGGCAGATAGCCCTGCAAGAAAAGCCGCGCCAAACGCCGTTGCCTCAGTCTGGCTTGCCCTCTCTATGCGGCAGCGCAAAATGTCTGCCTGAAACTGCATCAAAAAATCGCTTATCGCCGAGCCGCCGTCGGCGCGAAGGCTCTCAAGCGGCGCGCCAAGGTCCTGCTCCATCGCCCTTGCCAAATCCTTAACCTGATAGGCTATGCCCTCCAGAACAGCTCGCGCTATGTGCGCCCGTCCGCTCCCTCGTGTCAGACCGACAAGAGCACCGCGAGCATACATGTCCCAGTGCGGTGCACCAAGCCCCGTAAACGCCGAAACAAAATAAACTCCGCCATTGTCCGAAACGCTCCGGGCAAGACGCTCGCATTCGTCCGGGGTTTTTATAAGCCCAAGCTCCTCGCAAAGCCACTGTACACCGCTTCCGGTGTTAAACGCGCTTCCCTCAAGCGCATAAACCGTTTTGCCGCCAATGCTCCAAGCCGCGCTCGTCAAAAGTCCACAGGTCGAGCGCAGCGAGCGCTCCCCCGTGTTTGCCAGCATAAAGCAGCCCGTGCCATAGGTCGTTTTCGCCTCGCCCTCTCTGATGCAGCCCTGCCCGAGCAAAGCCGCCTGCTGGTCGCCCACAACCGCGTTTATAGAAACGCCGCAAAGCTCCTCAAGCCCAGAAATTCCGGGCGCAACGCGCCCAAAATCTCCGCTGGAGTCCCGAACCCGCGGCAGCATGCACATCGGAATGTCGAGCCTTTTGCAAAGCTCCTCGTCCCATTTCAGCAAGTCAATGTCAAAAAGCATCGTGCGGCTTGCGTTTGAGGCGTCGGTCGCGTGAACCGCGCCGCCCGTGAGGTTCCACAAAAGCCAGGTGTCCACCGTTCCGAAAATAAGTTCGCCTGCCTCAGCGCGCGCTCGCGCGCCCGAAACATTGTCAAGAATCCACTTTATCTTCGTTCCCGAAAAATAAGCATCTATCAAAAGCCCTGTTTTCTCGCGCACATATGCGCCCATGCCGTCTCGCTCCAACTGCGCGCAGGTCTCCGCCGTGCGCCGGCATTGCCACACAATGGCATCGCACACCGGCACACCGGTTTTTTTATCCCACACAATCGTTGTCTCGCGCTGGTTTGTAATGCCGATTCCGGCAATGTCCGCAGCGTAAAGGCGTGACTTTTCAAAAGCCTCCGCCAGCGCCTTTATCTGCGTTTTCAAGATTACAAAAGGGTCGTGCGATGCCCAGCCGGGCTTTGGATAAATTTGCGCAAAGGGGTGCTGGGCGCTCGCTACCACATTTCCGCCCTTGTCAAAAATGACCGCGCGAGAGCTTGTCGTGCCCTGGTCAAGTGCAATCACATATTCGCCCATTTTTTCTCCGCCTTACATTTTTTATGTTTTTATTATAGTTGACGATGCTAAAAATCGGAATTATAATCAAATTAGAAAAAAATTAAAATTACAGTTTATATAGCTCATTTCACAAGTATATCATAACGCCCGAGCGCACATCAAGACAGATTAACACTCAAGGAGGCTCAAAATCCCATGCCAACTTTCACAAACTTCACCTTCCCCTGCGCCGACGGAAAAACCACCATCCACACCATCCGCTGCAACCCCGATGGTGCACCGCGCGGCGTTTTTCAAATCGCCCACGGCATCGCCGAACACGCCGCCCGTTATAACGACTTTGCCGCCTTTATGGCTTCCCACGGCTTTGTGGTCGTCGCAAACGACCATTTGGGACACGGCAGGAGCGTTTTGGACGAGGATTCCCTCGGCTTTTTTGCGGATGAAAACGGCTGGCAGCTTGCCGTTTCCGATATGAAAACGCTTCACGACATCATGGCAGATGAATTTCCAAACCTTCCCCACTTTCTCTTCGGTCACAGCATGGGAAGCTTTCTCGCCCGAACTTATCTAATCTCCCACCGCGCCGGGCTATCCGGCGCAATCTTGTCCGGAACCGGTCAGCAGTCCCCGGCGCTTATCGCCGCAGGTCGCGCAATGGGCGAGCTTGAGCTTAAAAAACACGGCGCAAAATATAAAAGCGAGCGGATAAATTCTCTCGCCTTCGGAAGCAACAACAAAGCCTATGCCTCTCCACGAACCGCCAGCGACTGGATAAGCCGCGATGAAGCGGTTGTTGACAAATATCTCGAGGACCCACTCTGCGGCTATGTTCCGTCTGTCAAGATGTTTCTCGACCTGCTCGGCGGTCTTTCAATAATCGGAAACGGAAAAAAACTCAAATATATGAACAAGCTCCTGCCCATCTTCTTTCTCTCCGGCGACCGTGACCCCGTCGGCGAAAACGGCGCGGCGGTCTTTCGCGTTTACAAAAGTTTCCTAAACGCCGGAATGCAGGATGTAACCCTGAAGCTATATCACGAAGGCCGCCACGAAATGCTAAACGAGCTAAACAAAAAAGCGGTTTATAAAGACATCCTCTCATGGGTTGAAGGAACGCTGTCGGTATAATTTTTTAGCTATATGGGCGTTATTCTGGAATAAGCCCCAAAGCTCACCCCCGGCGGAAATTCACTAAAACGCGAAAAAAGCCACGGCTCCTGCACAATAAAAAAATACGAAAACAGCAGAAAACACAAGCTGAATTTCATGCGCGATGTAACAATAGTTCCACATTTGCACATCGCTTAAAAGAAACACAGCTTCTCTGCCGCGTGTTGAAAATCCGAAAATGTCCACATGGTAATGCTCATCGCCAAGCTGCCTGCAAAAACCTCCAAAACGCCTTATACGCCGAAAAGACAGTTCCAAAGCGTAAAACAAAAACCCCGGAAGACGAAAATGCGTCTTCCGGGGTTTTATAACATTTGCCGCTTCCGTCAGTGTTTTAAGCTATTTCATCTGCTTGCGCCGGGCAATGTTTATCATACCTTCTTCCATGCTGCCAATTTCGCGCAGCATTTTTCCGGCTCCATAAGCGGCGCAGGCAAGTGGGTCGTCCACCACGACAGCTTCAATGCCCGTGCGGCTTGTAACGAGCTTGTCAAGTCCCCAGATAATGCTTCCTCCGCCGGACATAACGATGCCGTTTGCGGAAATGTCTGCCACAAGCTCCGGCGGCGTTCTCTCAAGCACAACGTGGATTGTTTCAAGAATCGTTTCCGTGCATTCCTCAAGCGCCTCTATCATGTCGTTTGAGGAAATCGAAACCGTTCTCGGAAGCCCTGTCATAAGGCAGCGCCCCTTTGCCTCCTGTGACGTAACCTCGCTCCTTGGGAAAACGCAGCCAATGTTGATTTTCAAGTCCTCCGCGGTTTTCATGCCAACGAGAAGATTGTGCTTTCGTCTTATGTATTTGACGATAGCCTCATCAAAAGCGCCCCCTGCGGTTTTTATAGACTCGCAAACGGCAACACCACCAAGGGACACAACCGCAACCTCCGCCGTTCCGCCGCCGATGTCGATAACCATGTGACCATCAGGCTTTGAAATGTCAATTCCGGCGCCGGTGCTTGTCGCAACGGCCGTTTCAAGAAGAAAAACCTTCCTCGCGCCGGCTTCAATCGCAGCGTCTATAACCGCGCGCTCTTCAACGCCCGTGATGCTGCTTGGAACGCAGATGATAACCCTCGGCTTGAAAAAGCTGAAGGATGTGATGCGGCTGATTAGGTCTTGAAGCATTCTTGCCGTCATGTCATAGTCGGAAATAACGCCGGAGAGGATGGGATGAATCGAAACAATGTTCGCCGGAGTTCTGCCAAGCATGTTCTCCGCCTCCTCGCCAACCTTGAGAAGCTTTCCGCTGAATTTGTCAACGGCAACAATCGTAGGCTCGCGAAGGGAAACGCCCTTTCCCCTGACATAAACAAGGGTGCTGGATGTGCCAAGGTCTATCGCAATGTCTCTCTCAAACAGGAGCATTTATTTCACCTCAAAAAGATAATTTCATAATATTAGCCGAAAAGCATAGGTTCGTCAAGTTAAATCTAAAAATATTCTAACCAAATTACAGCTTCACTAATCTCCAGCCTGCCGCCTTAACAAAAGATTTTCCGCATCAATCGCGCTCCTCCATCGACCCTGCGACAGCGGCGCACAAAACCTCCGCTGCGCCTGCGTCAAGAAGCGTTCTCGCGCACTCTGAAAGTGTCGAGCCCGTGGTTACAATGTCGTCTATAAGCAAAATTCGCCGTCCAGAAATAAGCTCGGCGTCCACCGCCCTGTATGCGCCGGAAATGTTCGCCTGCCTGTTTTCCGCACTTCCCATTTGCGACTGCTTTTGCGTGTCAGAAACCTTTTCAAGCGTGGAAACCGCGACATCGGAAAGTTCCAGCGCAGCAGAAAGCGCAAGGAGCATCGCCTGGTCATATCCGCGCTCCTTCAGTCTTTTTCGACCAAGCGGCACCCACGAGATAAGGTCATACCGTCCCGACAAATTCGATCGAACGCAGTCGGCAACAAGCCGCCCATATTCCGCGGAATATCCGGTCGCCTCCTTAAATTTGAAGCGCAGCATGGATTCGCGCACCACGCCGTCATAATAAAGCGGCGAGACGCAAACGGTAAAATGCTCGCCCGACCTCGCGCCGCCCTGCTTTGTGTATGGCAAATCACTTCTGCAAGCTTCGCACACCTTGTCCCTGCTACTTTTGAGAAATTTGTGACAAAACACACATCGCGGTGGGAAAATCAAATCCAAAAGTCCCGAAAAAACGCCCATAACAACACCTCCGCAAAAATTATCGCTAATCGTCCGCAAGTCTTGCCCGAAGTCCGCTGTATCTCCTGACCTGTTTATGGTTGTCCACCATTTTAAAAACCGCGCCATCATCGCCAACGATGATAAGAAGCTCCCTTGCCCTTGTAAGTGCAGTGTAGAGCACGCCACGGTGCAAAAGCAGCAACGGAGCCTGCGAAATGCAGAGCACAACAGCCTTATATTCGCTGCCCTGCGATTTGTGAACGGTCATTGCAAAAGCGTGCTCAAGCTCCAAAAGCATCTCAAAGCTGTATGCCGCCTGCCGCCCGTCATAGTCCACAACCAAAGTCTCAAGGCTCAAATCTATCTGCTCAATATAGCCGATGTCGCCGTTATACACCCCGGTTCCGGCGCTCTTGCCGTCTTTGCTTTTCCATATTATATCATAATCATTTCTAATTTGCATCACCCTATCGCCCTCGCGAAAAATAATTTCTCCAAATTTCTTTTCGCGCTTTTTCTCCCCCGGTGGGTTCAGCGCCGCCTGAAGCGCGGCGTTTAGGCTGTATGTTCCGGCAGCTCCGCGCTTTGTTGGCGTGAGCACCTGAATTTCTTCGGGCTTAATGTTCATGTTTTGCGGAAGCCGCTCGGCGCAGAGTGAAACAATCGTCCTCGCGCAAACTTCCGGCGAGAGCCGGCGCATAAAGAAAAAATCTCCCTTGTTGCTCTCCAAATCCGGGTGCGAGCCGGAATTTATAAGGTGAGCGTTGCTGACAATCCGGCTCTGCTTGGTTTGGCGAAAAATCTCCGTCAGTCGAATGGAGGGCACCGCAAGCGAGCGCAAAACATCCAAAAACACATTTCCGGGACCCACGCTCGGCAACTGGTCGGCATCGCCGACCAGCACAAGCCGGGCAGTCCTCGGCAGCGCCGCGAGCAAAGCCTGCATAATCGTTATGTCAACCATCGAGCACTCATCCAAAATGACCGCACCGCATTTGAGTGGGTCTTTTTCGTTTCGCTTAAAAACAAGGTCGCTGCCCTCCTGGCTGTATCCCGCTTCAAGAAGCCGATGCACTGTGCTCGCCTCCCTTCCGGAAAGCTCCGTCATGCGCTTCGCCGCTCTTCCCGTTGGTGCGGCAAGCACAACATCTATTCCAAGCTTTTCAAAAAGCGCGATAAGCGCACGCACAGTTGTCGTTTTTCCCGTGCCCGGTCCACCGGTTAAAACCATAATCTGCGAGCGCAGCGCAAGCTCGAGCGTCTTCCTCTGAAGCGGCGCATATTCTATGTTCTGCTCCGCTTCTATCTCGGCAGTTATTTTGGTTATGTCAACCGATTGTTCAGGCAGCTCTCCGTTCATTTCAAGAATGCGACCTGCCACATATTCCTCCGCATAAAAAAGCTCCGGCAGATAGTTTGCATCGCAGCCTGCGGCAGCCTTGCGCATAATTTCGCCGGCTTCAACCAAAATGTCAAGCTCAGCTTCCACCGCGTCTATTTCAATGCCGATAAGCTGCGCCGTTGCCGGAATGAGCTTTTCGCGCGGAATAAAAACATGCCCAGAGCGCGAGTTATACTCAAGCTCAAACACAATCGCCGCCGCGATTCTGTGCGAGCTGTCACCGTCCATTCCCATGCTAAGCGCAAGCTCGTCCGCCTCGGAAAATTCCGCGCCGATGCCGGGCATACACAAAATATATGGATTCTCGCGCACATTTTCAAGAGCCTGCGCGCCATAAATCGCATAAAGCCGCATCGCATACTGCGGCTTTATGCCGTTCACGTTCAAAAATTCCATAAGCCGCCGCAGCGAGCTCTGCCGTCGGAGGCTCTCGCTGATTTCCTCCGCACGGCGGCGGCTCATGCCTTTGATAGCCGTCAGCCGCTCGGGGCTTTGCTCTATAACTTCAAGCACGCTCTCGCCAAACTCAGAAACCAAAATCGAAGCCGTTGCCGGACCAATACCCCGTATAACACCGGAGGCGAGATATTCATAAATCGCGTCAACGCCCGTCGGCATGGTCCGCTCGGCAAAGTCAGCGCGAAACTGCTGCCCGTGGCTTGGATGCCGAACCCACGCACCATAGAGCGAGAGCATCTCGCCGCAGGCGGCAAAGGGCAGGCAGCCCGTTGCCGTGTGAAGCTCGCCGTTATCGTCCTCAATTGTCAAAACGGTGTAGCCGTTTTCCTCGTTTGCAAAAATTATGCTTGAAACTGTGCCTGTAACAACTATAAGCTCTTCGTTTTTTTCCATAAGCTATTCCTAACTCTTAATCTTTAAAAAGCCTCTTCTCTGAAGTATCTCGGAAGCCCGGCGCGTTTCCTCGTCCATGCCGCCATCCACAAGACAAATTTCCGCCTTTATCGTGCCGTTTTCAACAAGCCACAAAAGCGACTCCACCGTCTGCGGAAGCTCCGGAGAAGCGCCGCAAACGGTTATGCAAATCTCCAAGTTCTGGTTTTCCCCAACGCTGACCGGCGTGAGCATTATCGCTCGTGCAAAATAGATGATAAGTACAATCGCAGAAATCGCGCAAAACCCGATGATTATCTTTATAGTCATGGTTTTATCCCTCCACCTCAGCTTATGAAGGGATAAAGTCTGATGTTAAAACTAAATTTGCGACAAAGCCTCTCGCAAAACTTTTTAAAGTATGCGCCCGAGAAAATGTCCGGTCGCGCTTTTCTCACATTTTGCGCAGTCCTCCGGCGTTCCGGAGAAAACAATTTCGCCGCCGCCGTCGCCGCCGTCCGGTCCAAGGTCGATAATGTGGT
>JGI994J12354_10005140_pt1 | contig 11378 bp, 10 predicted proteins | sample IntmicLarv3ML3BL_FD_12354 | JGI IMG/M metagenome (IMG submission 12354) | reverse complement strand
GATATGATGGCAGAACGAACAGGGTGGGATCGTTACGGAGATAAACAATATGTTCCTCATGTATTAAGGTACTATCCTTTTGGGCGTTCTCTTTCAAATGGAGGGAATAATAATATTGTAGAAATAGCACGCTCACAGATAGGCAATGTCGGAGGGCAACCATACTGGAGTTGGTATGGCTTTAGCGGTCGTGTTGAGTGGTGTGCAACCTTTGTATCATGGTGTGCCGATCAAGCAGGGTATATAGAGACAGGGATTATTCCAAAGTTTGCACTTTGTCAAAGCGGAGCAAATTGGTTCAAAGAGCAAGGACAATGGCAGGATAGAAGTTATGTTCCAAGTGTTGGCGATATTATTTTCTTTGATTGGAATGGCGATGGACATTCCGAACACGTAGGGATTGTTGAGAAAGCGGAAAATGGCATGGTCTATACGATTGAGGGGAATTCCAGTGATATGTGTAGGCAAAGGAGTTATGTGCTTGGTAGTAGTTTGATATATGGGTATGGTGTGCCTAATTACTAGAAATATAGCAAAAGAAAACAGAGGCGAAATTTGTTTCTCTACTTCTTTTGCTTTACATATCAGAAAGCAGAATATATGATTAAGGAAAAAGATATGACTATAGAGTTCATTATTGGATTGACATAATTATAAAGTCAAGGGGAAATATTCTTGTTTAACAAATTTCTAACAGGACGATATAATAGATAGAAAGGTTAAGACAAGTATGATAAGAGGGAAAAGTATTTAGTAGTTTACAGAAAGTGGAGAGGCGTCTAAGAAATGAAAAGTAAAAAAAAAGTGCCATACACGGCAATCTACATATGCATTTGTGCATTGATAATACCAATATTCATGATTAGTGATGAAGCGTTACAGGTTTCTGCGTTAGGTGTTCTTAAGATAATGGGAGTTACTATAAAATTAGACGGCTTGGTTATTATGATTCTGGGGCTATTATTGTTAGGCTTTGATTTTTATGTAATTATAAATCTCAGTAAATATAAAATCGGAAAATATTTTATATGTTATCTTACATTGGTTTCTCTTGCAACAATTATGTCGAGTATTCCAGATTATGCAGTTGCCAATTTTAATGTTATAATTAAAATATTAATAATTACAAGCAATATTTTTTTGTTTATTACTGTTGGACAGTTACTCTTGGTAAATACGGGGAAATTATACTTAATATTGAAGAACACTCTCATTGTGGTTACTATAATGCAGACGGTTATTATTATCATAAATAGATTTTACAATTCTATCTATGTTATTATGTTGGAAACTGATACTTTAATAATTAATTATATCTTCACAATTATAATATTTTTTGTATGGGTTGCAAGTTTTTACCGTAAATCAACGACTTATACTAAGTCTCAGATTAAACTGCTATTGATTGGACTACTTGTTGGTTTGGTAATCTTTTTACTTTCGTTGTTATTGCCAATGTTCATGATAGTAAAACTACCCATACCAGAGGTTACAGAAATAGTAATAAATAACACTCATATAGCTAAAAATATGGGTGTTATTGAATCAAATAGGGATATGTTCTTTATTTCGGTTTTTTCAGGTGCAGCTACCATGATTGTATATATGTTAATTAGGAGAAAATATCCTATGGTAGGTATGAATTCAGGATTATTTAGACTACTAGGATATTTAATGTACTTGCTTACGTTTAACATCTTGTTGTTTTTATGTGCAACTACTAGCTTGAGCAATTACTATATATTAAATGCATATGCCATATTAGCAGTATTCGCATTATATATTTTCAGGAAAAATGACTCGAGTTCATACAAAAATAATCTTCTTGAAATTTTAGAAGATGAGAGACAACGAGTGTCTATATATTTACATGATGAAGTATTGCAAACGCTTATTGCGGCAACGCACATTACAGAAGAAAAACCAGAAATTCATCTACCATTAATGAATTTAGTTAGTGATGTTCGGCAGTTGAGTCAAGACTTATTTCCCACTATGCTTGAAGATTTGGGTGTAAATCAGAGTTTGCAAATATTAATCAATGATATTCGAAATGATTATAATATTAAAATTTCCTATGAATTTCAGGCTTCTGTGGGAGCTTTTCCGAAAGTGACAAGTATGGTCATATATCGCTCAGTTAGAGAGTTGCTAATGAATGCCTTGAAACATTCTAAGGCGACGCACATTGCTATAACTGTTCACGAAAATGGTAAACAAATAAAGATACAGGTAAGAGATAATGGTATTGGCTTTGTAATGCCAGAGAATCATGTTTTACTACGAAGTCCTCATATGGGTTTGTATACACTAAAAACTCAAGTTGTAGCTATTGATGGACTATTGAGGCTTGAGTCGACACCTAAGAGTGGAAGTCAAATTGAGATAACAATACCAATAGAGTAAGGAGAATAAGAGAAAAAATGGCGAAAATCAGTTTAATTATAGTAGATGATCATCAGATGTTTGCAACTGGAATAGGAGTACAACTTGAAAAAGAGCAGCAGTTTACCGTTTTAGCGACAATTACTAATCCAGATACAATTATGGATACGCTAGAGCAACTCAGACCACAGGTTGTTCTAATGGATATACGAATGAAAGAACACAATGGATTGGCAATCACAAAACAAATCAAGAAAAAGTATGGAGAAGAAATAAAGGTCATATTAATGTCTGGATACAATATTGGGCAAATGGCAGAAGATTCAGGTGCAGATGCTTTTGCATCAAAAGAAGAGTCAATAGCCTCACTTACGAATACGATACAAAAAGTTTATACTGATCAGGCAAATGTGTTCCCACAAAAAAAGACGAAAATTTTGACGCCCACAGAGATAGAAGTTATTCAACTATTAAGTGAAGAAATGACTAGAAAAGAAATAGCGAAAGTTATGTATATATCTGAAAAGACAGTAACAAACCATATAACCTCGATTCTAAGCAAGCTAGAAGTAAAATCGCGTGTAGGTGCAATTTTAAAAGCAATGAATATGGGAATTATAGAAGGGGCGATAGACCACCATATAGAGTTAGAAGAATATTAATATTAAATTTATATTCTATCTTAAATGAGTATGAAAAGCAATAGGACTTTTGGGCAAAATTAACCCCCAGAAGTCCTATTGTTTTTGATGTGATAATCGTTGATAATTTGTGTATAAATCTTTGTGGGAAGGAGGAAGTTGACCATGTTATTCAAATCATTATTACAAGCAAAAAAGAGTAAGAAGGCGTGTTCAGGAACTGGCAAGGGAACTTGTTACATCATAGGACGCAAATATTATGATTCCAAAGGAAAACTAGTATTAATTTACTAAATGAAGTCCTGTAAGAGGAGCAATAGGTTGATATTGCTCCTCTTATCTTGAAATGAGGTGTAAATACGTGAAAGAATTGAAAGAAATATTAAAAGTAGAAAATTTGCAGAAGTCATATGGAGATTTTGTGGCTCTGAAAAATATTGATTTTTCAGTTGAATATGGTTGTATAACTGGATTGTTGGGAAAAAATGGAGCTGGAAAAACCACACTGATAAAAGCAATTATTGGACTTTTTAAACATTATGAAGGGAATATTATATATGATGGAGAACGCATAAATCATAATGATCCCATCATCATGTCAACGATTGGCTCATTAGTTGACGTGAAGTTTTATGAGGATTTATCAGCAGCAGATAATCTGAAAATTTTAATGATGGCTACGCCTGGAATAGAGAGCAAGGAAGTCAAAGCAAAAGTGAATGAATTATTAGAGCTCGTTGAATTGAAAAAAAATACAACAGATAAAGTGAAGTCATTTTCTTTTGGAATGAAACAAAGACTAGCATTAGCTCAAGCATTAATATGTGACACAAAGCTTTTGATTTTAGATGAGCCTTTTGTGGGACTTGACCCTCTTGGAATTGAGTTGTTAAAACAAAAACTTAGGCAACTATGTAAAGAGAAAAATGTTGCGATTATATTTTCGAGTCATCAATTAGCAGAAATTTCAGATTTATCAGACAACATTTTAGTAATTAATAATGGAGAGATAGGTTTCTCAGGAAAGTATAGAGAACTTGTGGATAATGACAAAAAGTACACTATAAGTATTGATGGGAATTTATCAGATGAAGATTTTTCAGGTATGAATGGGGTTGTAGTAGACGAAAAAAACAGAGAAATTATTATAGATTATAACTCGAATTCTTTAGATTCGGTTCTAGTAAAAATCCATCTTAACAAGTGCAAAATACAAAAAGTTGATATAGTGGAAAATGCATTATTAAAACTTTTTACGAATGAAATCAACTAGGAGACAAACTGTGAAAATATGGAAAAATATACAATTAGAATTATATAAACTATTCAAAAAAAAGACTACATATTTAATTTTCATACCATTCCTAGTACCATTGATATTTGGAATCGGTATGTATGCGAATGTTTCTTTTCTGGTAAGTGACGGTGCTACAGAGTTTGATGTTATTTCAGAAAATACGATTAGTGCAATGGAATTTATGAATAATATGTATTTGCAGGCAAATTATATTACATATTTGATTGTTATCATTATTTCAAGTATTATGCTATCTAGTGAAGTGGAAAATGGACAAATTAGACTTCTTATTACAAAAATCGGTAAGAGAAGAAATATAATACTCTCAAAATATTTTGCAATGCTCTTGTTCGTTTCATTATTCATGTTATCGTTTAGCCTATTTTCAACGATTATATACTACTTATTTACTAACAATAGTTCTTATGGTAATGGTATACTTTTCTCGGAAAATTGGACGGTTTATGGACAATCATTTTTGTATTCTTATTTTGGGTTGTTAGTGATTGTAGCACTTACCTTTTATCTGGGAATGAAATTAAAAACATTTATGTGCTTTGCAAGTGCGTACCTAATATGGTTTTTAACAAAGTATCTGGAATTTTTTGATAATGTTCAACTGTTAGCACCAGATAATAGTGCAGGTTTTGTTTTGGAACATACATTGTCACTACAAAAAGGAATTATGCTAATTTTAGTTTTTTCATGTTATATATTGCTGTTATTATGGAAAAGCTCAAGATTAATAACAAAACGAGATTTTAGTTAATAGAAAAGGAGGCTATATGTATTATATAAATAAACATAGCAGGATAAATGAACTGAAAGGAATATATGTATTATGTAATACTGAGAATAGGGCAGTAATTGGGTTGGACGATAAGGGATATAAAGACTGGCGAAAAATATGTGATAACGATATGGATAGTGTAACGGATGTAGAATTTATAAAAACATTATATGAATTGGAGTTTATATCTAAATCTGCTTACGAATATAAAGACAATATAGAAGTTTTAAGTGCATATGTTCATGTTACTAATAAATGTAATCTTCACTGCTTAGGATGCTATTCTTTGGACGACGAGCGTAACAAGAGTATAGATCCAAGTAGTGAAGAACTTATTAAAGCATTTTTTGAATTAGATGCAATAGGAGTCACTACCATTGTTATATCGGGTGGAGAGCCTTTCTTGAGAAAAGATTTGAAACATATTCTACAATATGCGAGAGAAAATTTTAAAAATTTAGAACACATTTCTTTAATAACAAATGGGACAGTCAACGTTAATTTCGAAGAATACAAAGGGTTATTAGATGAAATTACTGTTTCGGTAGATGGATACAGTTTAGAGCATAGCTCCTTTATCAGAGATACTGGAATTTTTGATACTATAATAAATACTGTCAAGACTATTAAACAAAGTGGAGTGCCTGTAAATATTTTACCAACATTGCATAATAAGAATTATAGTAATGTCACTGAGTATATGCTACTAGCTAAGGAATTAGGTGTTGAAATCAACTTCAGTATTTTATCTGTATGTGAAACAGCAGAATTTAAAGATTATATATTACATGAGCAAGGTTTAGGAGTATTAGCAGATGCATTATTTGATATAGAATTGCCCGTCCATGATGTTCCTATTTCTTGTGAGCTTGAAGCAGGATTAAGTTGTGGGACGGGGAGGACTACAATTAGTATAGCTGCTAATGGGAATGTGTACCCTTGCCATATGTTACACAACGATGCTTTTTTAATGGGTAATATATTTACTCAATCATTTAAAGAAATATATGCAAATAATCCAGTGGTTAAAACTCTTGATGCCGTAGATGTTGATAATATTGAAGATTGCAAAGGGTGCGGCTATAAATATTTTTGTGCAGCAGGTTGTCGAGCTCGTTCCTTATATGCAACGGGGACAATCTTAAATAAAGATAGCTACTGCTTTTTAACAAAACGCTATTATGATAGAACAACTGATGAATTAATACAAGGTATAGAGCATATTAAAAATAATTAAGGAGTATAGGTGGATGATTAAAAATAAAAATATTATTTTTCAGCTATTGCCGTTTTTTAAGCCCTATATTAAGTTGCAATGTATAGGATATATGTGTATAGGAATATCGACTATACTTTCACTATTATTACCCTTATATGTTCAACAAGTAATAGAGAATATTCTTGAAGTTAAATGGGAATCCATTGTAAAAGTGGTTTTGTTTTTACTAGGAGCGTTACTTTTTGATACATTATCTACATACATTCTTAATATTGCAGGACAGAAAGTAGTAAGAGATATACGGCTGAATTTATGGGAAAAGTTATTGAGGATGGAAACAAAATATTTTGATGAAACACATTCTGGAAGTATCTCTAGTAGATTGATTAATGATACATCTATTATTGTAACTTTTATTAGTACCGACATACCGAGATTAATTTCTGGAATTTGTATTATTTTAGGTTCGGTTAGTATTATGTTTTCATTGGATAATGTCATGACAATAGTTTTTCTATGCTTAATACCAACGATTGCATTTACGATTAAACCTATCTCGTCAAGAATGTATTTGCTATCAGAAGAACAACAAAATATTTTAGCAAGACTAAATAGTTTTTTTACTGAAATTATTTCACAGAATAGATTAATTAAAGCATACAATGCAGAAAAATTCGAGAAAAAAAGAGGAACAAAGCATATAGATGATTTTTTCGAATTTAGCAAAAAAGTCGCAAAGTTACAGGCAATTTTGACTCCTATAATGGGAGGGATTATGAGTGTACTCATTATTTCCGTAATTGGAACAGGTGCTTATAGGGTGAGTACAGGGCAGATTACTATTGGAATCTTAGTAGCATTTGTTTTATATTTCGTAGAAGTCACAGAACCGATACAGTCTATTGGAAATTTTATTATTGAAGGAGAAGTGATTCGTGGAGCTTCAAAAGAAATATTCGCACTCTTAAATAATGATAAAGAGCTAAATGCGAAAGACGATATAATGTTATCAGAGCAAAAACAGGGGAATATTATTTTTGAAAATGTATCTTTTGGTTATAACAAGTCTGATCTCATTTTGAAAGACATTAACTTTGAAATAAAAAAGGGAGAAAAAGTAGCTATTGTAGGTGAAAGTGGTGCAGGAAAGACAACACTCATATCCTTATTAGAACGTTTTTATAGACCAGATGAAGGGGTTATAAGATATGGTGGAACGGATATTGAAAGTTTTCCTTTGTATTCATGGAGAAGTCTTTTTTCATATGTTTCACAAGACAATGCTATTGTAAGTGGTAGTATTAAAGATAATATTTTATATGGAAATGATAAAGAAAATAGTGAAGAAGAAATAGATAAAGTGTTAGGAAATTCAAATTTAAGAGAATTTATACAAGGATTGCCTAATGGAATAAATACTGTCGTTGGAGAAAGAGGTAATTTGATATCAGGAGGCGAAAAACAAAGAATTGCCATTGCAAGAGCACTTTTGCGAAATACAGATTACTTATTAATGGATGAGGCAATGGCTAACTTAGATTCAATCTCAGAACAAATGATTCAAGAAGCACTCGATATTTTAACTATAGGAAAAACATCTATAATCATAGCACATAAATTAAAAACAATTATGAATGCAGATAGAATATTAGTTATTGATGAAGGCGGAATTATAGGTAATGGAACACATGAAAATCTTATTGCGAATAATGAATTCTATCAAAAATTAATAAGGCATCAATTCAATGGAGGAGGAAATTATGAGTCTTGCAAAAGTATATAAGGCCGAATTATTCAAAGTCTTAAAAAAACCAGTCACACTATTATTATTAATTTGTCTTATTCTTCCAACATTTTATGTAGTATCTATTATGTCAAATGCATCGCACATTTATGTACAAGGCGATTTTGACGCAATGCTTTTCGCATCTATAAATTGGAATATGCTCACAATGGCAGGCATACCAGAAATCTTGTTGGCATTGCTTATCACTCATATTTTTGCATATGAGGTTGAACAGGGGCAAATAAAATTAATGTTAGTAAGGGTGTGTAGTAGAAAAAAATTATTTATAGCCAAATACTTGGTGTTTTTAACTTTGACAATAGGGCTATATCTTCTATTTTATATATTTTGTATTATACTATATTACCTATTCATTGTGCGAACTCCTTTGGGAAATGGGTTATTTATTGCAGGGATAGAATCAGCACAATATATGCTTATGGATTTAATATATATCATTCAAATATTCATTGTTTGTAATATTGTAGTATTATTAGGGATGCATTATAAAGCATTTATAAGTTTTATGATGGGAATTGGAGTAACCACAGCCTTTATTGTATTCCAATTTTTTCCCTCCATTCAATACTTTGTTCCAGCATATATAGCGACGGCAGTATCGCACATGAAAATTTCAAACAGCCTAGCTATTATTATGTGTATAGTCTATATGATTATATCGTTTATCCCTTTGATTTTAGCAAGTCGTAGCTTTGACAGAAAGGATATGAAGTGAGAAAGATTTTGAAAGATATGAGCAGTGATAGAAAAATTTTAATATGTATGCAAACTATATTATATTGTAGTATACCACCTATTTTGTTAGTTGTGTTTGTTACCATTGCGATGGTGCTAGTTAATGGAAGGATGTATGATAGTGCTTACTTTATTGTATTTATACAACAGACATTACCGATCACTCTTGCATATGGTGTTATTCCAATACTTATATACAAGGGAATAAAACAAGGAAGTTTAAGCGAAATAGGAATTAAAGCAAGTAAGTATAGAATAGTGGATTTTATAAATATAGCTGTTCTTAGCATTTTCACATTTCTTTTAATCAACAAAGGGATTTTTACTCATGACGTTAGCATATACGTTATCCATTATTTTTTTGTTGCTGTGAGCGAAGAAATTTTAGTCAGAGGGCTGATTTTAAAAAAATTAAAAGAAGTCATTTCCAAAGAATATATTGCAATTATCATATCTGCGGTTATATTTGCTTTAGTCTTTCACAGCACTGATGGCATTTTTACAAATTTACTTTATAGAGTTCCATTTGGTGTTATAACGGCTTATTTATACATAAAAACAGATTCTATGATTTCTCCAATTATTCTTCATTGGATATACAATGTAACCATTACAATTCAGGAGGTACTCTAAATGAAAAAAAATATTTTATACTTATCAATATTTGCAATATGTAGCATAGTAATAAAAATCATTTTGTATATAACTTATACGAAAGTTAATATACTAACATTCATGTCCTTAAATATTGCTTTACCGTCAGTAATTATTTTGGTTCTCAGTTTTTTAGCGAGCTATAACTCTAGTAGTACAATCAAAAATTGTTTTAAGTTAGCAATTACATTTGCGGTTATAGCCTTAGCTGTTAATTTAGTCAACAATATTATTATAGGCGATAGCATAACAAACTATTACATGGAAGAAACGATGGAAGAAGATGTGATGGAAGAACTATATGATGAACTTGATAAGAAGGCAATAGAGCAGATGATAGAGATGGGACTTATTGAAGAAGGAGAGGAAGTGTATTCAGAAAATTACGGTGGAGCAGTTCCTATGGAAGAGGAAACAGCAGAAGGAGAAATAGCATATGGGGAATGGGATGTAGAAGTGACATCTGAAAGTTGGCTAGATACTGTTACAAGCAGCTTATTAGATGTGTTGTTAGCCTTCGTAGGTGGAGTTATAGCAATGAAGGTATGGAAGAGAAAAAATACATAATTAAAGAGAAAAATAAGTGAAGAAGCAAAGAAATCAAGGTGAATGACAGAATATGATAGAAAATAAACTATGAAAGACTGATTCTAATGTGTATATGATGGAGTTGGACAGAGGAAATAATTTAGGGCAATAGAGCTTTTGAAAAATATTCTAGTGAAAACCATCTTCACTCCACTCTATACAGTATTCGGAAGCGTGGTATACATCATCTAGTTTGCACAACGGAAATGGAGATGCCTTTAGAGATATTCTTTGGAATTATGGAATGGTAATAGATGTAGGTGCAACTTTCGCAAAATAATGGAGTGATGCACAGAATGGTGCTGCAAGCAACCCAGTATTAGAAAAAAGGATGTATTTGCATAATAATGTAATAGGTATTCAGCTTGGAAAAGATAATCACTATCCATACAACAAAGGATTCTGTTAATGTGCCAGAGTCCTTTGATAAACTTTGCTTAATCATATTTGCTTTCGACTTTTTTAATTCTAGCTAATATAGGAGAAGGCGAACTTTATGGAGAATGGGATATAAAGACAAAAGAATTTCAACGAAAGCGAAAAATGAATAGCAAGACATAACTGTGTAGAGATAACATTTTGATAAAACTCTATGTTAAAAAGTACCATTATGTTTCAGAACAAATAATAGTAATCTCAAAAAAGAATAATAGTAAAACTTATACCCGCAGAGGTTTTTCCTTTGTGGGTAATTTTGTGCATTTTTTTAGAATGAAATTAAATAAGGCATTTGTGGGCGCTGGCTGTCGTTCGCCACCAATCCAATCAATTTGAAACGCAAAATTCAGATTGATTGGAGGAAACCATATGACTTATAACAAAGCGAAAGAGGAATGGAAATGGCGAACATGGAAAGAAATGGAAGAAAAGAAAATGCGACAATTAGGAGTAAGCGAGGAGATCATTAAGCAACTTCGTATTCATGATTGGGACGTATTTAACTCTGAAAGGCGATATTATGAGAAAATACAAGGAACAAATACATACGTAGATACTGCTACAGATGAGGAAAGTAACCCAGAAATTAGGAGCATTGATGATTTCTTAAATAGCATTGAAAGTGAAAAACTTTATCAAGTTCTTGCATCAGTAGACAACTTGACGCTACAAATAGCTGTATTGCGAATACAAGGTTTTTCAACTAAGGAAGTCGCCTTGAAACTAGGCATAACACCAAAGTCTATTTATCGTCGAATTGATAGATTGAAAGAAAAAATAAAAAAATTTAAATGATGAGGGGAAAATAGCTATCCCCCGTCGGC
>JGI994J12354_10005139_pt1 | contig 11378 bp, 7 predicted proteins | sample IntmicLarv3ML3BL_FD_12354 | JGI IMG/M metagenome (IMG submission 12354) | reverse complement strand
GCCGTCCTCCGTCGTGACAGTCACATCACCATCCGTAACAGTCAAATCGCCAAGAATGCCGCCTTCAATGATGACCTCGCCGCCTTCGACGGTTACATCACCGATAACGCCCCATTCGTCACCCTTAATATGTACATTGCCATCTTCAACATGGACATTGCCCTCAACGCCAACCTCGCCGCCCTCGACATACACGTCGCCGTCTGTAACAGTCAAATCACCGTCAATGCCCGTGCCATTCTCACTCTTAATCGTCACATCGCCGCCGTCAACGGTTACGTTGCCCTCGACGCCTATGCCGTTTTCAGTCTCAATATGCACTGTGCCATCCTCGACGTAAACCTCACCCTTAACCGCAGGGCCGTCCTCCGTCGTGACAGTCACATCACCATCCGTAACAGTCAAATCGCCAAGAATGCCGCCTTCAATGATGACCTCGCCGCCTTCGATGGTTACATCACCGATAACGCCCCATTCGTCACCCTTAATATGGACATTGCCATCTTCAACATGGACATTACCATCAACGCCAACCTCGCCGCCCTCGACATACACGTCGCCGTCGTTAACAGTCAGCGTGCCATCGATGCCAATATCGTCGCCTTCAATGCGTACATCGCCGCCGTTGATGATTACATCACCCTCAACGCCTGTACCATTCTCATTCTTAATATATACGTCACCATCATCGACAGTCAAATCGCCAACGATTCCGCCCTCGATAGTCACTTCGCCGCCCGGCCCTTGGATGACAACGTCGCCGCGAACCGCCGGATCGCCGACAATCGTCAGCACTGCACCTTCATCATCCGCGATAAACGTCACATCCGCATCTACGCCTATGCCGCCCGGAACGCCCGCAATCAGCTGGTTTTCACCTTTATAGTGAATCGTCACCTCTGCATCGCCGCCCGCAAGCACGCTCGCGCCGGGACTGTCGGACAGATTAATCACAGCATCTTCAAATGTAATTGTTACATCCTCTACGCCCTCGGCAATCTCGAGCTTCCGTTCATTTGTTTCGCCGATAATCGTCACATCACCTGTGATGGTATATATCTGGGTCTCCGGGTCATATGACCAGCCGATGCCATCCGTGAAACCCTCTTTTTCATGCAGAGCCTCGCTCAAATCAATCGTGGAGGTTTTCTCATATATTCGGTAAGAATACGCTTTTCCGGCAGTAACTCCCTCATATGTCGCACTCAGCGTATAGCCATACTGACCGACATAGTCTTCCGTCAAGACAACTGTACAAACGCCCGAGTTCGGGTTCAGGAACAGGTTCGGAGACACATTGCTAAGCTCGGTCATGCCCCACGTCACGCCGGCTATTGATACATCATACGCCGTATAGGTATGAACTCCCACGCCCTTCAACAAGGTCGGCAAGCTCTCTGCATTCCCATTGTCGTAAATTAGGCCATCCACTTCCTCACAAGAAAGCGTGCCCGCATTAATGATGAGGCCGTTGTTTTCAATCCCGCCCGCAAACGCAAGCGTTACGCCTGCCGGAATCGCCAGCACCATTCCCGAAGGAATCACCAGCGTATCGCCTAAAAGCGTAGCGTTATATGGCAGTTTCATACTGCCATATAGTCTGCCATCGCCATCGGCAAACACAATGCTTTTGCCAATCGTCGCATTCAACAGGGAAAGATCGTCCGTGTATACAATCGCGCCGTCCTCTGTAATGAAGGAACTCCCGCCGTTGCCCGCACCGCCGCCGATACTCATGCCGTCGGATCCGGCGTTCGCAACTACAATGCCGCTATTAATCGTTATGTCACCATTACAAGCACCGCTTCTGCCGCCGATGCCCGCGCCGTTTGCGCCGCCGTTCGCTGTCAGCACTGCGCCATCTTCGCCATTCAGCGTCACAGTACTTACGCCGTCGTCAAAAACGCCCAGACCAGGGGCATTCGCGCCGCTTGTCAACGCGTTCTCTCCCATAAATATCACAGTCGCTTTCGCGCCGACAATTTCAAGCGCGCAAGCGTCCGCTTCCGAGCCTGCATTGATTGTCACATTGTCCAGAATAATCGTTATCTCCGGTGTGCCTTCGGCCTCCTGTGCTTTTGTGATGAGCAGCTTATCGCCCGGCGCAAGCATATCCTGCGTGATAGTTGTATCGCCCGTGATGATATGCGTTTTCGACTCTTCATCATAGACCCACGGCAGTGTTACAGTTTCTTCCGGCTCTGATGCCGGTTCTTCTGTCTGCACTTCACCTGTTGGTGTCGGTGTCGGTTCCTCCGGGCTTGGCGGTGCGTTTAACGTGCCATCACCTGCGCCAATGACAAAATAATACAGCCTTGTAGAGAATGTCTCGCCTATCGTTGCGCGCAGATAAACCCCTGCCACGCCCTCTTCCTCAGGCACGCCGCCAAAACCGCCTTTATCCTCAATCAGTTCCATACCCACAGGCAGGCTGTCTTCTTCAATTGACCACACAACCCCGTTCACGGCCGTCGCAAGCAATGTGTCCATCACATACTCTTCACCTACGGCCGCATCATTCAACATAGACACCGCTTCATTGCCCTTCATAACAAATCCGCCGTTTTCATGCACGGGTGCATTGCCCGCCAATTCCAACTCATCTTCACCCGGAAGAATAATCATGCTCTCATTGGTAATTGTGCCGTTATTCGTCAAGAGGACATCTTCCATAATCGCCAGCGCCGCGCCTGCCGGAATCAACAGCGTGCCGCCGTTCGGAATCGTGAAGCTGTTTGCCAGCTCGAATGCACCGTATGTAATACCTTCATATTTGTCCGGCTTTCCAAGGAAAAGCATACCCTTCACTGCTGTCATCGCCGGGAACACTTCGTCATCTGACGTAAACAGAACACCGCCATCCAGCAACAGTGTGCCATCGCTTGCGTTCGCGTTGCCGCCATGGCCAATGCCTCTTACGCCATCCGCATATACAACACCGCCTGTGATGCTTACCGCCGCGCCAACCGTGCTGTTCGAACCGCCGCCACCACCAATGCCTGCGCCTGTACCGCTGCCCTGCGCCGTCACATAGCCCTGTGAAATATCCACAGCACCGCCTGCGCCGCCCCTGCCGCCGCCAATGCCTGCACCGCCGCCATCTCCTGTTGCATTCACAACGCCGCCGCTAATCGTCACTGCCGAAATATTGTCGCCGCCTGCGCCGCCGCCAATACCCGCGCCGCCGTTCGGGCCGCCTACTGCTGTCACAGTGCCGCCAAGCACGTTAATCCATTCACTATGGCCACCGTTACCGCCACCGATACCCGCGCCGCCATTCACGCCCGTCGCCAGCACCTCGCCGCCAAAAATGCCGATGATGCGGTTTCTGCCGCCTTTTCCGCCGCCGATACCTGCGCCGCCGTTATCGCCGGTCGCCGTAATGTCGCCGCCATAAATCAAAATTTCCACACTATCGCCGCCAACACCACCGCCAATGCCCGCAGCACCGTTTGCGCCGGTTGCGATAATCTCACCGTCATTAATGGTGATTGTTCCCATCTCATTGCCGCCATCGCCGCCGCCAATACCTGCGCCGCCGTTGTCACCCGTTGCAACAATCTTGCTCGTATTCGAAACATCGATTGTGATGTCTCCACCGGTGCCGACTATGTTGCCCAGCCTGCCGCCGCCGCCGATACCTGCACCGCCATTGCCGCCCACTGCTTCTATGTCGCACGCACCTGCAATTTGTATCTTGACTGTGCTGCCGCCACGGCCGCCGCCGATACCTGCACCGCCGTCTGCACCATGCGCAACAATATCACTGTTCGCAATGTCGATTTCAATACAATTGCTGCCGCGGCCGCTGCCAATGCCCGCGCCGCCGGCATAACCATACGCCTGTACATCACTGGCAATAATGACAACCCTGCTGCAATCGCCGCCGTACGTAACGTTGCCGCTTTGCACGCCGCGGCCGCCGCCAATACCCGCGCCGCCATTGGCACCCGTTGCCGTAACATTGCTGGCAAGAATAACCAGCCCCGTTCTATTCTCTTCCGCCGCGCCGTTTCCTGCATGATAGTTGCCGCCGTTGCCGCCGTTGCCGCCGCCGATACCCGCGCCGCCATCCGCACCGTTTGCCGTCACTCCACTTTGCGCAATATATACCACATGGCCATCGCCGCCATTGCCGCCGCCGATACCCGCGCCGCCACTCGCGCCAGCTGCCGTCACTGTCGCGCGCGTAACATTTATATACAAACTGCTGCCGCCATCGCCGCCGCCAATACCCGCGCCGCCGCCGGCACCTGTCGCCGTAACAACAGTGTCTACAACAACCGCGTTCATCGACTCTCCAATTGCAATACCGCTATTGTTATTGCCGCCGCGGCCACCGCCAATGCCCGCGCCACCGCCGGAGCCATTGGCTGTTATCTGTCCGCTTCGAATCAAAATCTTGCCGTTATTACCACTGGGAGACGCATTGCCGCCAATGCCCGCGCCGCCGCCGTTACCCTGCGCAGTCAGACTCGCGCCCGCTTCCGCTTCAATAACGATTTCTGAACCTTCAGGAACGAACAGACCCGCCGCACCGCCGCAGCCTGCAAGCGTATTTTCGCCCACAAGCTTCAACGTCACATCCGCGCCAATATCCAGCGCCAACGCCGCTCTCCCGGATGCCGAACTGTTAATCGTGACGTTTTCCAGCGTCAAGGTTACAGGCGCCGTAGCGCTGACCCGTATCGTATATGCATGTGCTCCGGTGCCTCCTTGGATGCGATAGTCACCGCCCGCCGCAATCTCAATGACCGAATTCCCTGCTCCGGGCAGAAGCACGCCCTCACTTTCCACCGGATTCGCAAGGTCAATGACCGTTTCCGCACTCGTCATCACCCACAAGCCAATAGACAGCGCCGTGGATAACACCAGCAGAACCGCGAGCCAAAGCGCCCGTTTCCATCTCCCTGTTTTTTTCGCTGCATGCATATCGTTCATGAATAACCCTCCTCGGCTCTTTCGAGCCTTTTGCACTTGTACATTAATATTACACATTTTCCTGCATTTAAGTATATTGCAAATTATTGCATTTGTAAATGTTTTTCTCGCATTTTTCGCATTTTGGAATCCATTTGTAATCGATATGTAATCAGCACTCCCGCATCCTTACAAAAACACTGAATCCGCAGTGCAGAAAAGCCGCCCCAAGGCGGCTTTTCTGCACTGTTCATCTTCATTTCTGCTCGTATGCCTCGTCATCCAGGCTCATCTCTTTGCGCAATTTTGACAAAGCTTTTTTCTCGATGCGCGATACATGCCGCATCGCGTATTGCAAGCAAACAACCTTCCACGCGCAATCACATTTCTTAATATGATTTTCCATTTCCATCAATTTTTCTTATATAGCCGAAGCAGAATCACCCCGCCCAACAACACGGCCACCCCAATGATAACCGCATTGAACACGCCCGAATAATCGTGCGCAGGAGGCACTTCCTTCACCCGCTTCTCATTTTCAACAACAACGCCGATAACAGCCTCGCCGATATCACTCTTCAATATTTCATCCTTATACGCTGCGATGTCGTAGACCGGCGCTTTCTTCGTCTCATCCGCGCCATATTGCAGCGTGTACGCCTCACCCGGCCGCCCTTCAAACACCACCTCATCCGCATAATACCGCACCGCAACGCCCGTCACCTTAATCGGCTTGTCGTCGTGGTTCTCTACAGTCAGCACCATTGTTTCCTCGCGCACTGTCTGCCACAAGGACATCGGCAGCGTCGTATCCGTATACGCCACGCCGTTCAGCTCCAGATTGTACAGCACCTTGTCACCCGCATACGGCACGTGCACGGTTCGCTTGAACATGCTGTCCGTTTCAAGGGTGATGTCACATAGGCGCAGATTCCGCAAGCCTTCGAGCTTGATGAGAGTCTCCGTGCCGCTCTCCTCCACGCTGAATACAGGCATCAGGCTCTCCATGAACAGACCACTATCAACCTCCATCATGCTTCGCACCAGCGCCACAGCGTCAAACGCAATCGCCTCAAGGTTGTTCGTCATCACAAGCCGATAATTCGTGTATTTCTGCTGCTGCGGGAACACAATGTCCATTTTTTCAACATCATCCACCACATACAGCATGTCGTCCTGCACGAACGTCCAATGCTCGCCGTCGTATCCGCCATACACCGCCACACGCTTCGCAAAGCCCCTGTTTCGCGTTGTGAACACAAGGGCGGTTGCGACTGTGTCCTCACCGTTCCCGCCCGCGTCAGCCAGCGCATAGTCAAAATAGAACGCATCGCCCTTTGCATAGGCATCCACCAACATCAGCGGGTATATTTCCTCGCCCTTCGTCACCGTTTGCACGCCGCTGTTCACAAAATACGGCACCGCCTCGCCCGCGCTGTCCAGAATCCGTAAATCCGACAAGTCACTGTTCGCATGGTTATAAACTTCCGGCGTGAGCCGTATCGACTGATACCGGTTCCCGCCAACCACCTCAATCGCCGCAGAATACGCCGACGCGGGCATCGCGCAGCACAGGCAGGCCAACACCGCCGCCAAAACCAGACTAATCCTCTTTCGCATCCGCCGCCACCTCCGTCACTGCCTCCATCTTCAATTCCAGCCGCTTGCTGAAATATTGATACACAAACGAAATCGCAATCAGCGTCACGCCCAGCACGAAATACGACACAATCTGATACCCCTGCGTCAGGCTCGGCAGGTCAATCAAAAACAGTTTCACAACCGCCAGAATCGCCAGCCCCAGCCCAAACCGCCGTATAAACGAATACCGCCGCATGAACCCGAAAACAATCCACAGCAGCGCTGTCACGACATAGATAATGCTAATCACAAAGCTCGAGAACGCCAAATTGTAATGCACCACCAAGTTCTGCGTCAGCACCACCACAACATAGCCGGACAACACCAGCGGATACCACTCCACGCCGACCTTCCGCCCGCGCACGAACATCTGCAACAGGTCACGCATCGCCAGCACCGCCAGCGCCCCAACCACAAGCAGAATCACCGTACCCACGACAATAACGCCAAACGTTGCCGACATCATACTCGGCATATTAATAGGACTAATCAACCCATTCATCACCAATAGGCCAAGGCTTCCCGCAATATACATCACAGCCGCCAACGCCGTCATACCCCTGCCTGTCAAGCGCTTAATCCGCGGGAAGGCATATGCAAGCGCAAACGTCACCGCTACTGTCGCGGCAAATAACAAATAACCCATCCGATATGCACCATTCCAAGCATACGCTTTATACACCAGAGTCGCCAGAGGGCTATTAATCAAATACACCATATAAACCCACAAATTCACCATCGCAAAATATTTATACACCCGCACAAAGCCGCCCGCCATCTGCCGCTTCCACATATATGCACCCAGAATCAGCAGACTGCCCGCCGTCATCGCCAGATACTTATACGCAAACAAGCCTCCCACGCCTGCAATGCAGTCCAGCAGCACGAACGTCCACAGGCACAGCCCGCTGATAATCAATCCCGCACGCTTGAAGCTCTTTTCGCCGCGCAGAATGCCGTAGACCGCCAACGCCACGCCCTCCGCCAGCCAGCCCAGCGACAGCCATGCCGCGCCGAATTGCAACGGCACCACCAGTACCACAAACGAGAATCCTGTCAAGTAGAACAGCGCCCGCATCTTCTTCTCGCCGCCCTCGAATTTCATCTCGATGAACTTGCCCAGGAACAGGTATGCCACGGCAAACACAACCGCCAACGCACCATTAAACTGCTTTAGCTCGCACCAATTAAACACAATATACATCATCCCGCTACCAAACAGCGTGTTCATCGCCAACAGCACAACGTCCGACCGGCGGAACGCCGCTTTCGTGCGGTATGTGCTGACAATCGGAATCAGCGTGTAGATCATGAACGCGAACAGGACATACAGAATCGACGTGACCTTCGCCGCCACCGTCAGCGGCCATTCAAACGAGCTCGTGATGTACACCGTCCCCGCCATGTTTAGGAACAGCCCGGCGAACATCGCCGCGCGCCACTTATGCCGAAACGCCGCCAGCAGAGCCAGCACGTTCAGCACCACGAAATACGCCATCGCGCCATACGTCATCGCCGCGCCGCCGTCAATCGACAACAGCGGCAGATACCCTCCAATCAGCGCGAACACCAGCACCGCCTGCGCCCGATACCGCGTCGCCAGCAGAAACGCCGCCGCCGTAATCAACACACATATCCCGATTGCGGGATACATGCCCAGTATCTCCAGCACGAAATAGCTCGTCGCCAGCGCGACATACAACAGCCCCACACCGCCCGCCGTGATACCAACAGAGAAGATATTCGGCTTCTTTCGGTTCATAAACTCGCCCGCCGCCAGCATCGCCGCGCCAAGGGCGAACATCATAATCCCCTTCAACGTGTCATCCAGCTGCAAATATGTATACCGCGCGGCGGCAATCATGCCCACGATAATCAGGAATATGCCAATCACATTCAGCACGTTCAGGCCGACAAACCGCTCGAAGTTGTTTTTCTTCGTGACCGCGCGAACCTGCTCATCTGTAATCTGCTCGTTTTTAAGCGTTTCGAATGCCTCGCGCTCGCCGTCAGAGAACGCCGCCTGCATGTCCGCCGCCTCTGCCCGCGCCGCCGTTACTTTTTCGTTCAGCAGCATCGCCAAATCGCCCAGCCGGCCGTACAACTCATCTTTTGCATCAACATTGTTTCGGCGAAGTGCTTCCGTCATGTTGTCGATACGCGTGCGCACGGTCGTCTCCAGCATCGTGAGCATGTTCAGCTCGCTGTCAGCACTCGCCTTGAAGTATACATCCAGCTTCTGCTGCGTCGTGTTCACAATTTTCGTCTTTTCACTATATATCTGCTCATACAACGCATTCTTGAGGTTCGCATTCTCGGCAGACAGCGCCGCCGCGCCGCCTTTCGCCTTCTCGCATTCCGCACGTAGCTTCTCCATCTCCGCCTTCAACGCGACGTTCTCGCGCACCGTGTCGCTCGCCTCCATCGCGCGGCATTCCGCCTCCAGCCTCTGCAAGGCCGCCTTCTGCGCGTCGATGATGCTCCGCAAGTTCTTGCCCGCCTCTATATCCATGCGTCAACCTCCTCTGTACATCCAATTATGCTTATATTACCATACACCCCCTCACTTCGCAAACCTTTTCATCAGGCCTTGCTGTTCTCCAACAGCTCATTCAACTGCCCCGCGCTCTTCCGCCGCTCTGCCTTTGCGTAGAAATAGAATCCCAACACATGCCCCAGCACCGTGGCAATCGCAATGTACACCGCATACGGCAAAATCCAATCAAACATCTCCCTCGAAAACAAATACACGCTCAACAGCCCTGTCACGACATTCAATGCACTTGAAATCACGATATTCGTGCTCGCCTTGTTCGTGGAATACTTCCACAGGTATGTGTAAATCACCCCGAACACCAGTGCCATCATCGCGGCAATCGCCACCATGCTCCACACCTGAAGCAGAGCGACCGTTTGCGGCTTCACAAATAACGTGACAAGAATAAGTATCCACACCAACGTGCCGCCAAAGGCCTGTGTAAAGTTGTTTCTCAATTGCTTAAACATGATAATTCCTCCTTTATTCTGCTTGCGTAATGTCTGCTGACAATATATTTCTGCTTGCCCTTTGTTTCCACCTCAAGCCTTGCGTTTCCAATCACCTCGAACGATTGAATGTGCGAAACATTCAGCATAACCGAGTTGCTGACCCTCAGCAACCCCAGCCGCCCGAGATGCTCCAGCTCCTTCAGCCGCTTGGGAATCATGTACTCCCGCGCCTCCCCCGCCACCTTCACAATGGACGAGCCATCGTATGTTTCAATCGATTCAATCCGCCGAATATCCATGACGATGCTTCGGTTGTTCACCGGATTGACCAGCGTGATTTTCTCACCCTTTTCCATCCTGTCCAGAACGCTTTGCACCGTCTCCTTGTCGTCCGGATTCGCATGGATGTGCATTTCATTGCGCGGGATTTCTTTCTTCCAATGCATCTTTGCAAACATGTTTGTTCCTCCCTTCTGAATCCATGATATCCTGAAGCGCCTCATACCGCAAGCGATTATGATTTTGTTGCATCTTTTGCCGCCTCTGTTGCAAAAAGCGCAAGAATACTGCCTGTATGCAGCGTTCTTGCGCCTTTCTATCCTTATGATGCATGTATTTCTCCGACCATTTATTCTTCCGAAAACAACTCATCCATGCAAACAAACTGCCCCCACGTTGAGAATGTCCCCGCATCAATCATGCGGTCGATTTCATCGCGGCTCGCCCACATCACGCCACAAGTTTCATCCGGGGCAAGCATCACGGTTGATATATCAACATTTTGCCGAAACAACCATACATCCGCCAAACAATGGTTGCAACTACATTTTCTCATTCGATGTTTAATCATTCGCCCATTCTGCGGGTTGAGAATAACACCCAATTCTTCATTCGTCTCCTTTAATGCAGTCGTCAAGCTGTCATCTCCCGCAACCGCATTTCCACCCGTACATTCCACGTATTCGGAAGCGATTTGTTCGGCGATCTTTGTGAAATAAGATATTTGCCTTCGTTATTCTCAATCCATACACAAACCGTAAGATGGTATTCGCCTTTGCGCATCGACTTGCCGCGCTCGTGAAGACGCCCCGTTGCATTACCATTTTCGTCAAGGATATCCCAAAGTTCCGCCAAATTCGCTCCTCCTTTTACATACCCTATAGCAGCATCCTGTCATTGTCCAGCGCCTTGTTCACGCGATTCTTGAACGCCGCCAGCAGGTCATTCACCGTCATGCCGTCGCGTTCTTCGCCCTTGATATCCAGCACGATGTTGCCGCTGTCCATCATAATCGTGCGGTTTCCCAACTGCAAGGCCGACGAAATGTTGTGCGTAATCATCATGCACAGCGTCCCCGTCTCGCGCACAATCTCGCTCGTCAGCGCCAGAACCTTCTCCGCCGTGGCAGGGTCAAGCGCCGCCGTGTGCTCGTCCAGCAGCAGAAGCTTCGGCGGCACAAGCGTTGCCATCAGCAGTGTCAGCGCCTGCCGCTGTCCGCCCGACAGCATCCCGACAGGGCTCTTCATACGGTCTTCCAGCCCAAGGCCAAGCTGTGCCAGCCGCTCACGGAAGACGGCATGATCCTTGCCCGACAGCCGCGAGAACACGCCCCCGCGCTTCGCCGCGCGTAAGTACGCCAGCGCCAGATTTTCTTCAATCGTCATGCCCGGCGCAGTGCCTTTCAGCGGGTCTTGGAAGAGGCGGCCGATATGCCGACTGCGCTTATGCTCCGGCAGATAGGTCAAGTCGTTTTCCGCGAGCTTGATGCGCCCGCTGTCCGGCAGAATCGTGCCCGCAATCATGTTGAACAGTGTGCTCTTGCCCGCGCC
>JGI994J12354_10005138_pt1 | contig 11384 bp, 5 predicted proteins | sample IntmicLarv3ML3BL_FD_12354 | JGI IMG/M metagenome (IMG submission 12354) | reverse complement strand
TGATTATTTTTAAATTTTTGAACGAAGGAGCGTTAACTTTACTATCATCGGGTCCAAAAGAAAAAAATAGAAAATGATTGATTGTAATTTTTTATGTGGTTTTCCCCTTTGCACTACCATTCGTTCTGTTAAATAATTTATTAATAAAAATATTTAAAAAACGAAATATTTGTTTTTATTATCGTATGCAAAATTCATTTATAAATATTGGAAGAGGAAAATATTTATTAGTTATGACTTTAATTGGATTTAGTTCCTTCTTATTTACTTTGCAATTAAGAGCGAGTCCAGTTATGATGGGAGTTATAAATGGTGCATTTAATATGTTTAACCCCAATTTAAATCACATGTATAATTTTTCTTCTATTTCGCAAGTATCTATTGATGACAAATTAAGAATATCTAGAACCAGCAACTTACCAGAAATTAATTATATTGATACAAGCGCATATGAATCAGTTGAGGATTTTATTCAAAATCAAGGACACAATTATTTTTTACACTTTGATGAAATTAATCAATTTATGTTAAGGTTAATAGAAGTTAGAGAAGAATTAGCAGTTATGCTTGAAAGCGCACCAAACTTAGAAATGCTCCAAAGTATGGCTCCATTTGGGTTGAATGTGATTTCGTTGTTGTATCCATTAGATGAGATTGATAATTTAAATGTTTCTACTGTTATAGAGTGATTATTTACAATTATACTTTTTGAAACTTCACCAAGTTCATCAATAATTTTAGAACAGATGCAAAACGGGCATAATATTTATAATCTTGTAAATTCAAATGAAAACTATAATTCAGCAATTTGATTGAGCGATATTGGACGTTATTTATGCATTTCAACTCAACCAGTTTCAAATAGTTGTTCAGATTTACAACAATTTCAAAAAAATCTTATTGATGGAACTGAAAATTTAGTAACACCACCACCTGTAGAAGATTCGCAAGAAGGAAGTGGTGGCATATCTCTTGAAAATCTTGTACATAACATTCTTTCCACATGAATGTTAGAATTTATGATTCGTGACTTTACAAGAGATCAATTTATTGCTACTAATTCAGTTTTATTTAATAAGAATACTGATTTATTAACTCATGATTTAAGTTATTTTATTCGTGATAATAATCAAGTTGATATTGATTCATCAACAATAACCTTGTTTGATGCAACAGGTACTTTTGGAAATCCGAGAAATGCTTATAATTTTTCATCAATTAGTGATGAACAAATTGATGCACTCCAGAATGAAACTGAAGAACTTCCAGTAATAATTTCTGGAAGATTGGCAAGAATTTTAGATATTAATATTGGCGATACTTTTAACATGATGATTGGTACACAAGGAATGATCGAACAAAAAGTAATCGTTATTGGAATAAACAGTAATGATAATATGTCTCAAACAATTTATGCAGATTATCAAAATTTTATGAAACGGAATGCAGAAATAGACTTACAAGAAACATTCCATTTTACTAATTTATACAGTCAAGATTTAAGTTTTGAAGGAGAATTTGATATTACTCAACTTCAAGATATTTCAACTATGTTTACCAATCATGTTAGTTCAACTTCTTTAACTACAACTGTTGGTGAAAGCGCAACAAATTGATTAGGACCAGTATTAGATATTTATATGAGAAATTTAAATATAATTATTCCTTCAAATTCATCATTTTCTGATTTTGCATCATTTTTAGAAGATAACATTTTAAGAAACTGAGATTCTAATTTAAATTACTTCATTGATGCAAATGTTTTAGGTGGTAATATTGTTGTTCTTCCAATTTTACGCGGTGCGGTTAATATTATGATGAATTCATTTCAAAATAATTTATTAATGTATATAGGAATAAATATTTTATTAATGGTTATTTTATTAGTTGTTATTATGAATATCATTGTAAATGACACTGTTAATGTTATCCTTATTATGAGATCTTTAGGATATACAGATAAAAAAATTAACTGAATGATCATGGGGAGATATATTATTGGTTCAATGCTTGTATTTATTTTTGCATATCTTGCTTCAGTTCTCACTTGGGCGATGATTGGTCAACTTGTATGAAACCAATTTAATATGTTATTGATAATTCCTGTTGTTCCTTGGTTACCAATAGTTTCAATGTTGGCGATTGGAGTGATATTACTGGCTGGATGACTTGCAGCTATGAGCCAAATAAAAAAAAGACCATTAACATATTTAGTGAGTTAATTTTTTTAGATATTAAATGTTTATACAGGGGGAAAAATGAAAACAAAAGAAGAAAATGGTGTTTGTTGTCCTGGCGGAGCGCATAATTGTTATACTTGTAGAATTTGTAGCGGTTCATTTCAGGGGTGCAAAAGTTGTTTAAAGTGTATTAGTTGTATTGTTTGCTTTAATAAACAGTGCCCATGTTGTATTAATGGTAGTGTTAAAGAACAAGAAAATAAAAAAAGATACAACAAATAATATTTAATTATAAAAACAATCTTTTTTATTTTTCTAAACTTTTATAAAAACCAAAGAAACTTTTAAAAATATAATATTATTTTTAATATATAATTTTAAAGGAGGATGAAATAATGGAATTTAAAACAATAGCATTTGATGTTATGGGTTCAGATAATGGTTTAATCCCAGCAGTTGATGCTGCTATTAAACTTTTATATGAACGAAATGATCTAAAAATTATTTTTGTTGGTAATGAAATAGAAATAAATGAACTTTTAAAAACTAAGAAGTACGATAAAAAAAGGATTGAAATTTTTAATACTACAGAAGTTATTGAAATGACTGATGGCATTATGGATATTAGAAGAAAGAAAAATTCATCAATGGTTAAAGCTATTGAACTTGTAAAAAACGGAAAAGCTGATGCTGTTGCGTCGGGAGGTGCAACCGCTCCTTTTATTGCAGGATGTGTTTTCATCCTAAAAACATTAGAAGGCGTTAAAAAAACAGCATTTATGCCGGTTATGCCAACAATTAAAACTGGTAAAGTTGTTTTGTTACTAGATGCAGGTGCTAATTCAGAAAATTCAGGTGCTGACTTAGAAAAATTTGCTTCAATGGCAAATGCTTATGCAAAAGTAATTTTAGGTGTCGTTGACCCTAAAATTGGTTTATTAAATGTCGGAGAAGAAAAAACTAAAGGTTTAGATTACCACCGTGAAGCTTATGAATTAATGTCAAAAAATAGTTCAATAAACTTTGTGGGTAATGTTGAGTCAAGAGAACTTGCAAGTGGTGATGTGGATATCTTAGTTTCTGATGGTTTGACTGGAAACATTACTTTAAAAGCGATTGAGGGAATGGCAAAAAATTTAATGAAAGAAATTAAAGCAGCTATTACAAAAACATTTTTTAGAAAATTAAAAGCACTTGGATTGAGAAAAGCTTTTAAAGAAGTTGCTGCTAAATTTGATTATAAAAATCATGCGGGAGCAATTTTATTAGGACTTAATAACATTGCTTTTAAATCACATGGATCAAGTGATATGCAATCCTTTCATGCCACATTAAGAATGACATATGAAGCGATAAAAAATGATGTTATAAACAAAATAAAAAGCGCTTTGAAAGTAAACTAATGCCGTCCATTACAGAGTTATTAAGTAAATTTAGTATAACACCTAAAAATAAAGAAATTTATAACGAAGCTTTTATTCATAATTCTTATTCTAATGAAAAAAGATTATCAAAAAATTATCAAAGACTTGAATTTTTGGGTGATGCTATTTTGCAACAAAAAGTAAGTGAATTTTTGTATCATAATTATAAAAAATTAGACGAAGGTATTCTTACAAAATATCGTAGTTCAATAGTTAGAGGTGAAACTTTAGCAAAATTCTCTAAACTAATTGGTTTAGGAAAATATATTCGTCTTGGGCACGGAGAATGAGAAGCAAAAGGGTATGAAAAAGACTCTATTTTAGCTGATGTATTTGAGTCGCTCACAGCAGCTATATATCTTGATTTAGGTAATAATGCGCTAGATTTATGATTAAATAAGACATTATTTGATAAAATGAATGTTGATATTTTTGTAGAAACAATGAATGATTATAAATCTAAATTACAAGAATTAACCCAAATTGAGATGAGAAGTGATTTAAAATACATAACAGTTAGCCAAAAAAAAGCGCATAACAACAAAATTTTGTTTACTGTAAATTGCATTTTTGATGATATGGTTTATGGTGTTGGTTATGGTTTTAATAAAAAATCAGCCGAACAAGAAGCTGCAAAAAATGCGTTATCTAAAATTAAAAAATTTAAAAAAATTTAAATTCTTTTAAAACCCAATATTTATGGGTTTTTTTTAGTATTTCAAGTTTGACATTTAACAAAGAATATATATGATTAACTAGTAAGACGAATTGTCATTATACAAAATGAGAGGTATAAAGATGATATTTTTAAAACGTATAGAAACGTATGGTTTTAAGTCTTTTGCGAGCCAAACGGTATTAAATTTTAATTATGATATAACAGGAATTGTTGGACCTAATGGATCTGGAAAATCAAATATAAATGATGCTATTATGTGAGCGCTTGGAGAACAGTCTTATAAATCTCTTAGAGGAGACTCTATGGAAGAAATTATTTTCTCTGGAAGTGATGAAAAAAAAGCATTAAATATGGCTGAAGTAACTCTTATTTTTGATAATAATTCAAAATCATTTAGTTTATTAGATTATAATGAAGTTTCAATTACAAGAAAATACTTTAAAACAACCAGAGAATCAGAATATTATATTAATAACGCTAGAGTTAGATTAAAAGATATTCAAGATATCGCTTTAGAAACAGGCTTAACAAAGTCATCTTTGGCAATTATTTCACAAGGATCTATTTCAAATTTTGTTGAGTCAAGTTCAGAACAACGAAGAAGATTATTTGATGAAGCAGCAGGAACCGCAAGATATAAAAAGAGAAAAGAAGAAAGTTTGAGAAAATTATTAAGAAGCCAAGAAAATTTGGATAGAATTAATGATATTATTAATGAAATTGAAAGAAAGTTACCTTTTTTAAAAAAACAAGCAAACAAAGCGAAAGAATATCAAACAAAATTTGAAGAATTAAAGTTAATAGAAATAACTATCTTAATAAAAGATATACAATTATATAAAAATAAGATTGAACAATTAAATAATGCAAAAATTGATATTAAAGCAAATATTTCTTCAATTGAAAGAAGTGTAAATTCTAAAATAAATGAACGTAATTTAATTTTATCAACAACACACAATCATGATAAAGAATTAAATAATTTAAATATGGAATATAAAAAAATCATTGATACACTAGCACGATTAAAAATATCAAAAATTAATTTAGAAGGTAAAAAAACAAAAGTAGAAATTGATGATAAAGAGTTTAAAATTTCAGATCTTAAAACCAAAGCAAAAGAACTAGAAATAAGATTAGCTACAGAAGAACAAATGTTAGCATCATTTCTTTTAGAAAAGAATGATAAAAAAATAAACCTTGATAAGTTTTCAAAAGACCGTTTTATTTTAAACACACAACTAGATGAAATAAGAAAAGAACTAGCAAAAATTGAATCAAATCTAGAAGTTGTGGCAGCACAAAAAAATAATTATGATAATTTATTTGAAGGTGTTAAAAATGTGCTTGAAAATAAAGAAGTATTACCAGGAGTAATAGGAACAGTGCAAGAATTGATATCAGTTGAAAAAGAATTTGAAATTGCTATCTCAATAGCGCTGCAAAGCTCTTTTCAAAATCTTGTTATGAGTTCAGCAAACGATGCAAAATCAGTAATTAATTTTTTAAAACAAAATAAAGCTGGTGTAGCAACCTTTTTACCGCTTGATACAATTAAACCAAATTATATTAAAAATGATATGCGTTTTGCTCTTCAAAATGCCAAGGGTTTTCTTGATTTTGCTAATGATATTGTAAAAATTGATAATAAATACCAAATTATTTTAGATTATTTATTAGCGACAAATATAATAGTTAAATCATATGATGAAGCATTAGAAATTTCAAAAATGACACAATATAAATATCATGTTATTACTCTTGATGGAGAAAGAATTGCTCCCTTTGGAGCGATTTCAGGAGGAAGCAGAAGAGTTAAAAATAATTTATTTAATGAAAAAAATAAAATTATTGAACTGCAAAATAAAAAAAATCAATTAGATAGTCAAGAAGTTAAAATAACTTCAGAAATAAACTTGTTAAATGAAAAAATTGAACTTTTTAGAGAACAAAATTTAGAAACTCAATCAACAATAGGTACTAAAAAACAAGTTATAGAATTAATCGAAAAAGAAATTATAGAAATTAAAGAAGAATATAGAATATTAACTGGTAGAGAATTGAATGATGAAGACCAAGTTTTTAAATCTATAGATGAACAAATTATCAAAATTATCCAACAAATTAATGATTCAGAAGCAAAACGTGATACAATAGAACAGCAAATGAATGTTTTAAGATCATTAAAAGATAGTTCATCAGAGAAACAAACTAAATTAAATTTAACAATTGATGAAGATCAAAAAGTCTTGTATGCATTAAGAGAAAAATATTCAAATTTAAATACAGATGTTACTTTAATAAATGAAAAAAAGATTAGTTCAAGTAATCGTTTAGCGCAAGAATATAATTTAACCTTTGAAGCTGCATCAGAATTAGATCAAATAAATATTGATAATGAAGAAAAAACGAGAGAACAAATCAACATATTACGAAGTGATATAAAATTTTTAGGAAATGTTAATATTGATTCAATTGATGAATATCAAGAGGAAAACTCTCGTTATGAAACTTATGTACAACAATCAAATGATATAATAGCGTCAATTAATTCTATAAAAGATGCTATCAAAAAAATAGATGATGAAATGATAATACAATTTAAAAAAATTATTAATAAAGTAAATTCAGAATTACCAAAAACATTTGCAGCTCTTTTTGGAGCGGGCACAGCATCAATTACTTATACAAATTCTGATGATATTTTAAATTCAGGTATTGATATAAAAATTTTACATCCAGGTAAAAAAATTGCAAATTTAAATTTATTATCTGGAGGAGAGAAATCTTTGGTAGCTTTATCGGTTTTATTCTCTATTTTAAAAGTAAAACCAATCCCATTAGTAATTTTAGATGAAGTAGAGGCGCCATTAGATATTTCAAATGTTGTTAGATTTGCAAAATATATAAAATCATTTACAAATAAAACACAATTTATAATTGTTACTCATAGAATAGGAACAATGGAAAACTGTGATGTATTGTTTGGTGCAACAATGCAACAAAAAGGAATTACAAAACTTGTTCAAGTGAAATTACTTGAAGCAAAAAAGATGATAAAGTCAAATTAATACTTATTATCTTAGTAAGGAGAAAATAAAATGAGCAAAAGAGCTAGTATCTTTTTATATGTATTTATTATAGTGCTTTCTGGGATGTGAATTTGAACTATTTTTATGCCAAGAAATTTTGTTATATTGGGAGGAAGTACCAGTGTAAATCCCTTTATGCAAGTTTATACAACAAATTTTGTTAGAGAAGAAGGAACAGATTTTATTTTTAATTCAACAGGTAGTCAAGCAGGTGTTAATGGGGTTGAAAACGGAATGTATTCAGCGGGATTTATATCAAGAGAAGCATCAGCTAGTAACACATTGTCACCAGAAAATAGTTTTTTTGATTTTCAACGCGAAGATAATAATATTATTTATGAAATTGGAGAAGCAAAAAATTTTATAGACGATATAACATGAGCAGCAGATTATGTTTTTGAAAATAATATATCAACTAACCAAGCTTTTGTTGCATTTGAGTTTGCAGTTGATCCACTTTTGATAGTATATAATGCTCCTAATTGATTTATTGATGCAGGTCTAAATGATAGAATGAATTTTGAAATCAATAGAGAAGATCCATCTTCAACAGTGTTGGGTAAAATTTTTAATAATGATTTTACATGAGAAGAATTAGCATTATTTCTTGGTGATGACCAAACAAGAACATCAAATACAAGTTTTAATCTATTTTCTAGAGAATCTGGTTCAGGTACGCGCAGTGCTTTCCAAGATATTACAGGCATTCGTCATATGGAAACAGCAAATATAGTTGGTTCAAATGGTGGTATGCTTGCAACAATAAGAAATACAGAAAATAGTATAGGATTTCTTTCGTTTGCCTTTTTAGAACAAATAAATAGTGAGTTTAATGTTCGCATTGCTGGAATTGATGGAATAAGACTTGGAAATCCTATTGATGGAACTATGGGTTTTGCAATGTTTTGAGATGAAAGCGAACAAAAATTTGTAATTGATGATACTAACACAACAAATGAAAGTGTGATTAGAGATAGGTCTTATATTTTTCAAAGACCATTTATAGCGATATTTAATTTACAATCTAATAGATTACAAGAATTAATTATTTTTTTTGCAATATTAATTAGTTACAATGAAATACGTCAACCATGAGTTGAGAGTACATTTAAGAATAATGGATTAGTATCTAGTTTTGTAATTAAACATTTACAATAAAAATAATTTCTAAGGAGAGTATATGTCACAAAAAAATACGGTTTTATTTGACCGAAATCAAATAAAACCAACACCAGTTGAGGGAAAATCACCAAAAACACACTTAAAGATGCCTAAAACTAAATTATCAAAATCAGATGTTATTGCAAAATGAATAATCATTTTTTTCACATCAATTTCAATTCTAGTATTAGTATTGCTGATAGGATTTGTTATTTATCAATCAGTTCCTGCCATGCATGATATTGGTTTTTTTAGATTTGTTTTTGGACAGCGTTGACTTCCAGGGGCTAACACCGATGGAGAATCACAATACGGTATTTTAAGAATTATTCTTTCAACTATGATGATTTTATTTATTTCACTATTATTTGTAATACCATTAACTATTCTAAGTTCTTTATTTATTAGTGAATATTTAACTCCAAAAATTAAAAAATTTACAATTATTATTGTGCAGTTACTTGCAGGTATTCCATCAGTTGTTTTTGGATTGTTTGCAATGGATCAAATAGGACCAATTTTTGTGGCTATGGGTGCTGCAACAAGTGGAAATATGATGACAGCAAGTTTTACTTTAGCATTTATGGCATTACCAACAACCATTACTTTATCAATTAATGCAATTGAATCAGTACCTGATAGTTATCGATACGCTTCGTTAGGATTGGGTTTAGATAAAGAAAAAACATCATTTTCAATTATTTTAAAAAGTGCAACACCAAAATTAATTACAGCTATTGTTATTGGTATGGCGAGAATTATTGGCGAAACTATGGCTGTTGTTATGATGGCTGGTAATGCAGAAAGCGGTTTAATAACTGGCGAAGGTTTTGCGAGTTTTATTTTTTCATCAGTAAGAACACTAGCAGGAACTATGGGATTAGAAATGCTAGAAAATTATGGTAGTATGCATGAGTCAGCTTTATATTCAATTGGTATAATATTGTTTATAATGGTTATTCTTATTAACTTATTAATAATGGCAATTTCAAATTATAATAATAGAAAAACTAAGCGAATAAAACTTGAAAAACAAAAAACATTTGAAAAACAACATAAACATGACACTTATCACTTGAATCCTTATAAATTAAAAGTTTTAATTCAAACAAATACTGACAGAAGGGCTATGAAACTTTTTAAAAGTTTTATTTTAAAATTTTTTATGGTAACCTCAACAGCTATTGTTGTTGGTTTTACTTCTTGGATTCTACTGGGAGTAACCATTCGAGGTTTAGTAGATTTTGATTTAGGAGCCTTTATACAAATTCAAGGGCAAAGATCAGGTATTTTTGCAACATTATTTACATCGATTATCTTAGTTTTTAATACTTTAGTATTTGCATTACCACTATCTATGTTTATTGCAATTTATTTGGCAGAATATGCTCATAAAGATAATAAATTTGCTAGAATAATACGTTTTACATTAAATGTTTTAGCATCAACTCCAAGTATAATTTTTGGTGCATTTGGTTTAAGTTTTTTTATAGTTATTCTGGGTATGCCTATTTCTATTTTTGTATCTAGTTTAACAATGACCTTAGTAATCTTACCTGTTTTAATTACTTCTATAGAAGATGCACTAACAAGTGTGCCAAATAGTTATCGTGAAGCTGCTTATGGAATGGGAATGACTAAAGCAAAAGTTGTTTTCTTTGTAGTTTTACCTAATGCAATGCGAGGAATTGTTACTGGTGTTATTTTATCGATGACAAGAATTATTGGAGAAACAGCTCCTGTTTATTTAACACTTGGAACAGCAGTAAGGATGCCCACTGAAGGATTTTTTTCATCAGGAGCCGCACTGACGACACAAATTTATATGATGGCTGCAGAGGGTAATAATCCAAATACAATTAGTATTGCATATCAAATTGCGCTAGTAACATTATTACTAGTTTTAGGATTAAATTGATTAAGCAATTATTCAGCTAAAAAGTTAAGTCCAGCGTATAAAAAATTATCATTTAAAGAATATTGAAAACTTAGATATAATAGAATTGTCAGTTATAATTACAAAGGTTATTTTATTAATGTCAGAAAATTCTTTAAAAATATTGGTTTAAAATTAATAAATGTATTTAACTTCCGTCTTTGAAAAATAAAAATTATAAATTATAGAACAAGAAAAAGAATAATTAAAGATATTATTAGGGAGGCAAAAGAAAATGGTAGAAACAAAACCAAAAAAACCAGAGAAAAATAAAAATTCAAAAGATGATACTGAAACTATGACAGTTTTTTTAGAAAAAAATGATAGTTTAGAATTAATAAACGAAGAAAAGATATTGTCTAAACCAAAAAAAATTCCATTAAGTAAAAGAGAAAATGTTATAGAGATTTATGGAGTAAATTTTTATTATAATTATGGAGCAAAACAAACACTTTTTGATATAAATATGAAAATTAAAGAAAATTCAATTACAGCTTTTATTGGACCATCAGGATGTGGTAAGTCAACTTTAATTCGTTCATTAAACCGAATGAATGATTTAATTGATGGCGCTTCTTTAGAAGGGCGAGTTGTAGTTAACGGGAATAATATTTATGAACCTGGAATTGATGTTGCAAAGTTAAGAACAGAAATTGGGATTGTATTTCAAAAACCAAATCCATTTCCGATGTCAATTTATGATAATGTAGTTTTTGGGCCGCGTAGCCAAGGTATAAAAAATAAAGCAATTTTAAACCAAATTGTTGAAGATTCTTTAAAAAAAGCTGCACTTTGAGATGAGGTTAAAGATTATTTAAAAGATTCTGCTTTAGGTTTAAGTGGTGGTCAACAACAACGTTTATGTATTGCTCGTGCAATCGCGATGAAACCAAAAATCTTATTAATGGATGA
>JGI994J12354_10005137_pt1 | contig 11386 bp, 5 predicted proteins | sample IntmicLarv3ML3BL_FD_12354 | JGI IMG/M metagenome (IMG submission 12354) | reverse complement strand
GAAGCAAAAACGGGCGGGTAAATACGACCAGCATGGCACGTATGGATATTCGGTGGCGGTTTCCAACCCGACGGCCGAAGGAGGCGAAGTGAACTTTACCATGCGTCAACTAATGTCTTATCTTGAGTTGTCGCTGTGGAGCACTGACGCCGGGCTTGAAGATTACGTGATCGAAAGTATAGAGTTCGAATCGGTGGATGCCTCAAAAGCAGTTACCGGAGGGCTTAAAAGTTCTTTTGGCGGTGTGAGTGAAATAATATCGCATCCGCAAAATTCGCCGAAAGTACAACTGAGTGTCGGAACCCCGACCAAGGTTATCCGCGATGCGGTTAATATGCAGCGGTTCCTTATAACGACTTTGCCGGCCGACCTTACGGGAACGGATATTAAGATTACTGTCAACCTCAAAGAGGCAGTGGAGCTATCGCCGCGCACTAAAGTTTATACCAAAACTTTCCAGGGTGAGAAATTCGAAGCCGGGCTGATGAAAAAGATGAACGACGATTTCTCGAAATGGTCGGTGATCACTACGGTTTCACAAGGTACGCAGACTTTAGTTCAGAATATTGCCGCGTTGCAAGCCGCCGCCGACGAGTGGGCAGCTATACCCGGAAATACACCGTCCTCGGGATATAACGGAAAATATAACGACTGGTTGGTTCCAATGTTCCTTCGTAAACTCGGTGGCTATACCGGTACTACCTGGGATGCTACCGGAGGGGCGATGAAAGACGCTTTTGTTACCTATGTGTATGATAACTATCGTGCCGTGTACGATTATTTCAACTCAAGCGCAGGCAGGAACATAACCGGAATGGATCCTGATAGCTATGCTCAATGGAGTTTTGCGACCCGGACTATCGATGTTCCTCATATGGGTGCGACTATGACCGCGTTGTTGTATTCTTCCGCCGGAACACTGGTCGATCTTGCCGGTTGGGCAGGCGACCTGGTTACGTTGGAAATTAAGATCATAAAAACTTATGATACTACCGGCGGTACAGGTAATGAAGCTAATTATAAAGCTCTTCTTAAGCAATATCTTGCACGCCCGGGTACCACTTACGATATGGACGATCTTATGGGTGATATAGATGCTATTAATATTACTAAACTGGTATTCGACGGTATGAGGATAGCCGATGCTATGAGTTACTATTACAGTAATCCTGCGGGTTATCCCAAGCGTTTTACTTCTTTCGTAGCTGGTTTCGCTTCGGAGACTGCTTTTTATAATACTGTCAAATCTTATACAAAGCCTACGTTAGCTAACTTTTTGGTAACTTACCTCTATTCGCAAAATGGATTAGCTAGTGCTTCTAGTGCTATCACCGCGAATCAGGGAGAGGGAATCGCCCGGGGATACGTGGAATATATCCTTGAACTGGCGGCAAAAGAATAGATTTAAATTATTCTGCAATAATTTTTCAGGCGGCAACTCATAACAGAGTTGCCGCTTTTTTTGTGACAGGATTCCAATAATATTTTCCCGGCCTTTAAACCAAATAGGCGCCTTTGTGTCTTATAAGTAGAGAGCCTTGTTCGCCAATAACTCCGGATTGTTCCTGCATTACTCATACACTTAAAATTATTGTTATGAAAACGTTCGCAAATTACCTGACGATCCTGCTGACAGCAGTTTTATCAGCGGGATGTAGTAAAGATAATACGGGATATAATGCCGAAATCGCTGTAGAGATTTACGAAAACGGCGATCGCCTGAATGTAAATGTAAATATCCGTAACGCCAACCCTAACGATGTTTCGCAGTGCGGCCTCTATTGGGTTTCCGGTTATGGCGAAATGTATTATTTCACAACTGAAAACGCAAACCATATCAGTACCGGGGGAGGCCAAAGAGCCTATACGTTCGAAATTTTTCCCTGGGACGGAATGTCTGCATACTTCTCGGATGGAATCATTGATTGTAACGTAGGCGTAAGAGCCTATGCCTATTTCGGCGACTATTACGTGCCTTCCGAAATTAAAATAGATAAATATTTATGCCCGGTAAGGGTAGAGCTCGACAGGATATCGACTGTCGAGGGATCCAATCTGGTCGTCAATGGCAGTATAACCGCCATCGATGGTGTTGAAGTCATAGAACGGGGCGTTTACTGGACCGAGGGTACCAAAACCGAGAATATCGACGACTACAATAAGATAACCGCCGGAAGCGGGAACGGCAATTTCAGTGTCAGCGTGCCGGTGCAAGACCTTACGAAGTTCCATAAAGCTTTTGCATATGCTACTACCAACCTCGGGACTGTCTATTCCGTTGATCAATTATTCAACATTTCGAATAATCTGACTGTCTCCATAAGATCCGATTATAGCGGGCTTACACATGAAAAAGCTACTATGTATGCCAGTTGCCGCTCGGATTATCCTGAATTGTTTCCTGTGCTGGAAAGAGGATTCTGCTATGTGAATATGCATACCACACCAAATGTTACTCCGACAATTCACAATGAAACATTTAAGGTCGAACCTGGGATGGGAGATTTTACCGGCACGCTTAGGGGGCTAAGCCCCGGTGCCGCTTACAAAGTGAGAGCTTATGTCGTGACTGCTAAAGAGACCAGATATTCACCCAATTATGTCGTCCTTCCGCTGTATTTTCCACAGGTTTTTCTTCCCAACCTCTCCGCAACTACAGTCGATCAAAGAGATCTGGCGGCAGGCAAAATAATATTGAACGCCGTTACTTATCCCGGCGAATATCCAACCCTTGAAAGAGGATTCTGTTATACCGATAATTTTACCGAACCATTTATCGACGATAACCGGACTGTAGTTCCCGGAACAGTTTTCGGAAATTATAACGTTGTGTTAGAGAATCTGCCCCCGGGGACATATGTTTTCAAAGCGTACGCGATCAATGAGGTAGGCATCGGGTATTCGCAATTCAGGGAAACCGTGACCATACCGTAAAAGCTTTTCGGGCATAAGTGGTTAAACCCCCTGTGGGAATCACAAGCGCGCTTATTAAATTTCCGAAGTATATCCTGTATACAATACCCCCGGCTGCTCTTGCGGCAGGCCGGGGTTTCTGTCGTATGTTTTTTGAACCGTAATCGAAACTCGGTTATTAGAAATGTTTTTTTTGCAGGGAAATTTCATATCCGTTAATATTATGGGCCAGATAAAGATGCCGAAATATTATTCGGCAATAGCATAAATATGGCTATCTTTGCGGCGACTTAAAAAAATGAAAAGTATGGAATGGATATCGGACCTATTCTTTGGGAACAGCGCTTTTTGGGGCGGTGGCGTGGCCCATTCGGTATTGTTGCTCGCACTCGTTATAGCAATCGGTGTCGCCTTAGGTAAAATCAGGATCGCGGGGATATCGCTCGGTGTAACCTGGATACTATTTGCGGGGATCGCTTTTGCCCATTTCGGGATGCGGCTCGACGAACATTTGATGCACTTTGTCAAAGAATTCGGGTTGATCCTTTTCGTATATTCAATCGGCCTGCAGGTTGGGCCGAGCTTTTTCTCTTCTTTCAAGAAAGGAGGCATAACGCTCAATATGCTGGCTATGGCGATTGTCTTGCTAGGCGTATTGGTCACTTATATTATACATTTGGTTACCGATATTCCCATTACCACTATGGTCGGAATAATGTCTGGCGCCGTTACCAATACTCCCGGCCTTGGCGCCGCCCAACAGGCCAACAGCGACCTTGCCGGTATCGACGATCCCAATATCGCTACCGGTTATGCGGTTGCTTATCCGCTGGCGGTCGTTGGGATTATAGTGACGATCATCGCTATCCGTTATTTTTTCAAGATCAATATGGCCAAAGAGGAAGAGGCGGCCATCGAAAATCAGGATACCGCTAAGGACGCCGTTGCCCGCCAGTTATCCCTGAAAATAACCAATCCTTCGATAGAAGGTATGGAGGTGAGCAAGATACACGACCTGATCAATCGCAATTATGTTATTTCACGTATACGCCACACCGACGGGACGGTAAATATGGTCAACTCCGAAACTGTACTTCATGTCGGCGACGATGTGCTTATAATCACCTCGATAGCTGCAGCCCCGGCGATTACAGCTTTTCTGGGGGAGGAGATCGATATAGAATGGAAACAATTGAATACCCAACTGATTACCCGCCGGATACTTATCACCAAGTCGGAACTTAACGGTAAATCGCTCTCACAGCTCAGGCTGAGGAGCCTCGGGGTGAGTATCACGAGGGTCAACCGTTCGGGTATAGACCTGGTGGCAAATCCTTCGTTGCAACTCCAGATCGGCGACCGTGTCACCGTTGTGGGAACGACATCCGCCATCGAGGAGGTGGAAAAGAAACTGGGTAATTCCCTTAAGAGGCTCAACCATCCCAATCTGTTCCCTATCTTCCTGGGAATATTCCTGGGAGTGCTTCTGGGCAGTGTGCCTTTCGTCTTTCCCGGAGTGCCGCAGCCGGTCAAACTGGGGTTGGCCGGGGGGCCGCTTGTCGTGTCGATACTTATCAGCCGTTTCGGGCCGAAATACAAACTGGTTACCTATACTACCATGAGCGCCAACCTTATGCTCCGTGAAGTGGGCATCGCGCTGTTTTTAGCGTGTGTCGGGCTTGGAGCCGGAGAGGGATTTGTCGATACGGTTGTCGGCGGGGGATATAAATGGATAGGCTATGGCATTCTTATAACCATTGTCCCTATCTTGCTGGTAGGCATTATAGGACGGCTGCGTTTCAAGATCAATTACTTTACTCTTAGCGGTCTGATCGCCGGTTCTATGACCGATCCTCCTGCGCTTGCCTATGCCAACGATATGGCAGGCAACGATATTCCATCGGTAGGATACGCGACCGTTTATCCGCTGACGATGTTCCTGAGAGTATTGAGTGCCCAGCTATTGATTCTACTTCTGGCATAATCCACCGAAATTAATATAGATTTTACAGATCGCACTATCTTTATCTGTAAATCCTATTTCTGTTCGCTTTGTCTTTGGCGCTTCCAATGAGAGGCGGTTGCCACCGAAGCCCCTTATCCGGCGGTACTGTCCGGGGTGTATTGAGATTTCGGGTCGCATTTTAACCAGGTATGGAAGCTGAATAATTCACTCTCTTTTAACACACCCACGGGTGTATTTGCCCGGGTGCTTTTATTTCGCCCGATGCGGAATATTGTCAATTATTGAATACCTGTGGATTATCGTCTCTAAAAACGCTACTTTTGGGAATCGAAACAGTAAATTCAAACAACAATGATAAAAACTACAAAACCGACCGCCGTCCTGATAATCGCGTTAGTGCTGATAGGGGGGATAAACTTCTCCTGCAAAGCCGTCAAGAATGGAGTGAAGAAAGACGATTCTCCGAGGATAATCAATATCGTAAATTTTATCCGCCAGACGGATTATCGTGTCGAAAATTCCGACAGCCTTCTGTTCGATGTCGTCCAAAAGCAGATAGAACTGGTGAATAAATATGGTTTTCCGGCTACATTTTTATTCCAATACGACGCACTGATAAATCCCGATTACCAACAACTGATGAAAACCCAGCTTAAGCCGGATTGCGAGATAGGAGCATGGTGGGAAATTACACAACCCCATGTCGAAGCGGCGGGAATCAAATGGCGCGGTGACCATTCGTGGGTCTCTACGGCGAATATCGCGTTCACTACGGGCTATACTCCCGAGGAGCGGGAAAACCTGGTGGATGTTTACATGGCGCGGTTCAAAGAGATTTACGGATATTATCCCCAATCTGTCGGCTCGTGGTATATCGATGCCCATACGTTGGCTTATATGTACGACAAGTATGGAATCGTAGCATCGTGTAACTGTAAAGACCAGGTCGGAACCGACGGGTATACCCTGTGGGGAGGCTACTGGAACCAGGCTTACTATCCGAGCCGTAAAAATGCCTATATGCCGGCTCAATCCGAAAGCGGGCAGATTCCCGTTCCGATATTCCGTATGTTGGGATCCGATCCGATCTATCAATACGATACGGGGGTGGGAACCAACAGCCAACATGTTATATCCCTGGAGCCGGTTTATGCCGAATCGGGCAGGGACAAACGATGGGTGGAATATTTTCTGGATGCCATTGTCAACCAGCCATGCCTGGCTTTCAACTATGCGCAGGCGGGACAGGAAAACTCCTTTACATGGACCGCGATGAAAGAGGGGTTGGAGATGCAATTCCCTATCTTCGACTCGTTGAGTAAAGCCGGGCGGATAGAGGTTCAAACGCTGAAACAGTCGGGGTTGTGGTTCAAGGAGCAATTTTCTGTTACACCGGCTACGGCAGTGACGACCCTTAAGGATTTCCGTGGTGAGGGGAATAAAACCGTATGGTTCAACAGCCGCTATTACCGCGCGAATTTATACTGGGAAAAGGATGGGTTCCGCTTTAGGGATATCCACCTTTTCGACGAACGGTTTGTGTCCGATTATCTCGAAACTCCGGGGGTCGGCGGGCAATTCTTCTATTTTACCCTTCCGGTAGTGGACGGCTATTTTTGGAGTACCGATCCGCAGCGGGCGGGGCTAAGAATAATGCAGATATCTGCAAATGGGGATAAGACCGAAGTCGTTCTGGGCGAGCCGGTCGTTACCGAACCCTCGAAGGGTGAGTTGCAGGTGGAATGCAAGGATCGAAAAGGGAATGGTTTCGTTATCGTGATGAAAGAGGATAAAATCGAGGTGCAGTGCAAAGCCAGCGAAAAGGATTTTCGGTGGGCGATGGAGTTGAAAGCCGCGACTGAACGTTTGGATCGATTGCCTTTCGAATCACTGGGCGAATCCGAAATAACCGCCGTATTCAATGATTTTAAGTATAGTGTGACCGTTGAAGAAGGGACTGTAAGTGCAGGCAAGGGCGATGATTATGTGTTTCGACTGCTGCCGGCCAATGACCGGTTGGTTATAAATTGTAAGAGTAATTAACCGGCGGCGAGCACGCGGGTGCGAGTGGGAAGCCTATCTCGAAGTTTCCGGGTTCGGTTGTTTCAGAGTTTGGAGTTTCCTAGTCTCGGAGTTTCCAAGTTCGGAACTTCCGTAAGAGTTCGGAGTTTCAGAGTCTCGGACGAAAATAATCTCCCGGACAGGAAAAGAATTTATTCCTCCGGCTTCAACACCACCCCGAGGTTTTTTTTACCGTCGATCTTGATAACAGCCGGAGCCTCGAAGCGGATGTGCCGCAGGAGCTCGGTCTCCATCACGGCAGGCTGCGAATCGAGAAATTCATTATCGAATACGCCGTCTTGTTCGGCATAGGAATTCACAGTGAAATAGCCCACTCCCAACGAGGTGAGGTTTTGGAAGAAGTGCGTTCCCTGGCTGGGTTCGATCTGATAATTATCCAATCCTGATTCCACTATTACCCGGGCGTTGGATATTTGTGCCCATTTCACCGGGATACCGAGCCATGCATCGCTGCTGCCCCATCTGCCCGGACCGATAAGTATATAATTTTTCTGCTCCTGGATGAATTGCGCATTCAGCCGTTCTATCTCCTCGACGATTCGGGGATTGTTCGAGGCCGAAAAGTTTTTGGTCTTTACATATACGATATCGTAAACATCGTTCATTATGCCATGTCCGAGCGCTTGTGTCGAGTATAGGATACATTTTTCGGGAGGAGTGTTTTTCAGGTTCTCCTCGATCATCTCCTTGCTGTCTACTATAGGGCGAATCTGGAGTAGGTAGAAAGTGCCGCCGACTTCCCCGCCGGAGCCGTTATCGATATTGACCGCGAATTCTATCTCTATCGGGCGCCCCATCTCCTCTTGCCCCAGTTTCAGGATAAAACCCAGGATTTCGGCCAGTGGAAAAACCCCGAATTTAAGTATCCCCGCGAACGATACGACCTTTCGTTTGGGGCCCGGATAATAACCGTCGAATAGCATCTGGTCTTCGTGGTTGTAGGTGGACGTTATATATTTCAGCGTACCGTCGGCTTCCGCATCCCTTACGGGAAGTTTAAGAAGGTTAAAGGCATCGTCGGTGGAGAATTCCTGCTTTTCGAGCGACTCCAGGTCGAGGGCATAGAATTTTGTCTGGGTCTCTTTGAGGGCGAGATCCAGGGTGCTGGTCTGCAGGATATTGTTCGGGTGGCTGGGCGAAAAACGCAGGGTCATTCCTCCGTCCACAATGTATTTGCCGAGCCCGAGCGCTACGCTGGCGATTCCCTCTTCCGGCTTTTCGTCTCCTATGGGGTAGAAATTGAGCGAACGGGCCACTCCCGAAATAGTCGGGTAAAAACGGTTTTCATGGGCTTCCCCGACTACTTCCTGAAGCACTACCGCCATCTTTTCCTGCTCGATAATGTTGTGGGTGGCGGTCATATAGGCCTTGCTGTCTTTATAAAATACCGAAGCGTAAACGGCTTTAATGGCATCGCCTACCATCCGGAGCATAACCTCCGGGTCGGATACTTTCGGAACCATATAGGTCGCATAAACTCCCGCAAAAGGCTGGTAGTGGGAGTCTTCGAGAAGGCTCGATGAGCGCACGGCGATCGGGGTCTTTACCACATCGAAAAAGGCGATCAGATCATCCACAAGGCTTTCGGGAAGTGTGGCATTGAGGAAATGTTCCAGGATATCCCCGTCCGGAATATTTCGCAGCCCAACCGGATACAGGTCGTTGCTTTCCATAAACTCGTCGAAGATATCCGTGCAGATCACGACTGTTTTCGGGATCACTATCTTCGCGTTGCTGAATAGTTTGTCGACATCGATATCCTTACGTTTGACCAACTGGCCCATAAACGCCAGTCCGCGGCCTTTGCCTCCGAGCGAAGCATCGCCGATACGGGCGAAGTTGTAATATTCGTCGAAACGGTCTTTCATAAATTCGGCGATGACCCCCGAATTTTTCATTGTCCTGTAGCCTACTATCGCGTCGAAAATCACCTGGCGGGCTTCGTTCATATCCGTATAGTCGTGGATATTGATATTCTTAAGCAATTCCGCTACCGGGAAAATAGCCCGGGAATAGAGAAACCTCGAAAAATGACCGTGCGACAGGTGGTAATCGAGCGAGTCGTCGGGAAGTGACGGTATGATTTTTTGCAGATCGATCAGGCTCGATACGTTTGCTATCTGCTGTCCGGTATTCGGATCGATAATGCTGAAACCACCGAATCCGAAATTATTCTTTACCTCTTTGCTCAGTTCCTGTGGAAAAGTTTTGGAGTTTTTATACAGAAAACTGCAATCCAGCCGGTCGGCAAATTCCTTGCTGGTGGTCTCGGACGATGCGTAAATTATGGAGACGAATTTATCGTGTTGCCGCACCAGTTTCCCGAATTCGTATCCGGCCTGAGGATTTTTGGCTCCGTTTACATTAAACCGCATATCGGAAACGATACCAAGCATATTGCTCTTGTACTTCAGATACAGTTCCTCGGCTTCTTCGTAGGTACGCGCCAGCAGTATTTTAGGCCTGCCCCTCATCCTCAGGGTTTGTTGGTGGGCGTTGAGTCCTTCTTTCGAAAACTCGCGGGATTGCTCAAGCACGAATTTATATAGGTGGGGCAGAGTGGCGGAATAGAACCGGATGGAGTCTTCCACCAAAAGTATAGTCTGGACTCCGACCGAAGCAATGTCGTCCTCGACGTTCATCTTATCCTCTATCAGTTTGATAATGGCCACAAGGAGTTCCGGATTGCCAAGCCAGCTGAAAATATAGTCTATCGAACTCATATCTTCCTGCGAAATCCGGCGGGTAACCTCCTTTGAAAACGGAGTCAGTACGACAATCGGAATAGCAGGGTAGGTTTTTCCTATATGGTTTGCCGTGGCGAACAGGTCGGTGTTGTCCATATTCGGCATACATATAATGAGGTCGAAATGCGACTCTTCGAGCGAGCGCAACGCCTCTTCCTGGGTGGTGACCTGTGTGAATCGGGGTGGGTATCTGAGGCCAAGCGAAGTATATTCGTTGAATATTTGTTCGTCGATCCTCCCGTCGTCTTCGAGCATAAAAGCATCGTAATGCGTCGCTATCAGCAGCACGTTCAGGATACGCATATTCATCAGGCTGGCGAACGAAGTGTCCTTAAATGCCAGTTGTTTTATACTAGGTGCATTACCCATCGGAACTCTTAATTTTATTAAACCCCATGGACATAAAAATAGTATAAAAATCGTTAATGTAGACTATAGCGCTGCATTTATTTGCATCTGTATGTTATCAACTTCCTGATTATTTATTACTTTTACTTTTCACCAAACTTAATAACTAAACTAAAATGAAACCTGAAACAATCCTGCAATCCCTGGAAGCCAAGCATCCCGGAGAACACGAATATCTGCAAGCCGTAAAGGAAGTTTTGCTGTCTATCGAAGACATTTATAACCAACACCCTGAGTTTGAAAAGGCCCGTATTATCGAAAGATTGGTGGAGCCCGACCGTATATTCAGTTTCAAGATTCCTTGGGTGGACGATCGCGGCAATGTGCAGGTTAACCTCGGTTACCGTGTGCAGTTTAACAATGCCATAGGGCCATATAAAGGCGGACTTCGCTTTCATGCCTCAGTCAATCTTTCTATATTGAAATTCCTCGGATTCGAGCAAACTTTCAAGAACGCTTTGACAACCCTGCCTATGGGCGGAGGGAAAGGCGGATCGGATTTTAACCTCAAGGGTAAATCGGATGCGGAAGTAATGCGTTTTTGCCAGGCGTTCATGCTTGAACTATGGCGCCATATCGGCCCTGACACCGATGTTCCGGCTGGCGATATCGGTGTCGGAGCCCGCGAGATAGGCTACCTCTACGGAATGTACAAAAAACTTCAGCGCGAAAATACCGGGACTTTCACCGGCAAAGGCCTGGACTACGGCGGTTCTTTGATCCGTCCGGAGGCTACCGGTTTCGGCGGGCTTTATTTTGTGGAGCAGATGCTTACCAACAAGGGACTGAGCCTGAAAGGCAAAACCATAGCACTGTCGGGTTTCGGTAACGTAACATGGGGCGCGGCGCTCAAAGCTACCGAAATGGGTGGTAAAGTAATCACCATATCGGGCCCTGACGGATATATCTACGACCCTAACGGCATAAGCGGTGAAAAAATCGACTATATGCTCGAACTTCGTGCTTCGGGAGAAGATATCGTAGCTCCTTACGCCGAAAAATACGGCGCGCAATTCTTTGCGGGCAAACGTCCGTGGGGACAAAAAGCGGATATCGCCCTCACGTGCGCTATCCAGAACGAGCTCGACTTGGAAGATGCAAAAGCTATTATCGCCAACGGAACGATGTGCGTTGCCGAAATATCGAATATGGGATGTACTGCAGAAGCGGTGGATTATTTACTGGAGAAAAAAGTGCTTTTTGCTCCGGGTAAAGCTGTCAATGCAGGCGGGGTAGCTACTTCGGGTCTTGAAATGACACAGAATGCGAT